>OIWK01001727.1_pt1 | contig 19387 bp, 10 predicted proteins | sample 1587401 | NCBI WGS metagenome assembly OIWK01 (sample SAMEA3888911, study PRJEB22519) | human gut metagenome | biome: human gut; feature: human-associated habitat; material: faeces | place: Denmark | collected 2009
CTTTGTTTGCTTCTGCCATCTTGTGCATGTCTTCTTTCTTCTTTACAGATGCGCCAGTGTTGTTAGCCGCATCAAGAATTTCATTTGCAAGTCTTTCTTCCATTGTCTTCTCGCCTCTGTTACGAGAGTACAGTGTAAGCCAGCGAAGTGCAAGAGCCTGTCTTCTGTCTGCTCTTACCTCGATCGGTACCTGATAAGTAGCTCCACCGATACGTCTTGCCTTTACTTCAAGTACAGGCATGATGTTGTTCATTGCTTCTTCAAATACTTCGATAGCTGGTTTTTCAGCTTTCTCTGCGACTTTGTCAAATGCTCCGTATACAATTTTCTGAGCTACACCTTTCTTACCGTCAAGCATGATGTTGTTGATAAGCTTTGTAACTACCTTGTTGTTGTATAACGGATCCGCTAATACGTCTCTTTTCTGAGTATGTCCTTTACGTGCCACGGTTCTTCCCTCCTTATACATATTGGCAAAGCTTTGCTTTGCGTGAATAATTCATCGGTACTCACATGTGTCTTTCTATGTGTATCGTTGGCGGGACAATCTCCGATGCCTGCCACGTGGCAGGCGATATCTGAATTAAACCCGCAACCAACTATTCTCATAGTTCTGTTTGTGATACGATTTAGTTTCGTTTTACACTAAAATCAAGTGCTTATTTCTTTGCGTCTTTTGGTCTCTTTGCTCCGTATTTAGAACGAGCCTGACGTCTCTTTGCAACACCTGCTGTATCAAGTGTTCCACGAACGATATGGTATCTTGTACCCGGAAGGTCCTTTACTCTTCCTCCACGGATAAGAACAACGCTATGTTCCTGAAGGTTGTGACCTTCTCCTGGGATGTAGCTTGTTACTTCGATTCCGTTTGAAAGACGTACTCTGGCGATCTTTCTAAGAGCTGAGTTCGGTTTCTTCGGTGTAGCTGTCTTAACTGCTGTACACACACCTCTCTTCTGTGGTGCAGATGTGTCTGTAGCTCTTTTCTTCAAAGAATTGTATCCTTTCTGGAGAGCCGGTGCAGTAGATTTCTTTACAGCTGTCTGACGACCTTTTCTTACTAACTGGTTAAATGTTGGCATCTCTTTCACCTCCTATGAAGTAATAATTGGTTACGATTTTAAACAAGTTCTGTTTAAAATGCGCAGAAAAACAGTGCATCGTTTTTCGCACGCTTGTTTATTGTAGTATATTGCAAAAAAAAAGTCAAGGTATTCTGAAAAATATTTTCCAAATCATACCTTGACTTTTTCTTCATTTTTATTCTGTACTTACGGATCCTTCGATTATTTCTCCGTCTTTTACTTTTTTGATCAATCCAATGATCTCAGCCACTGAATTTTCATCCGGATACGTTACATAAAGCTCTTCATCTCCTGAAGAATAGCAGATATCTGTTCCCCCGGTTCCATCCGCTGCCACGGAATAAATATTCCATTTTGCATTGGTTCTGAGCTGAGTCTTGATCAGCGACTGGATCTGGCTGGAAGTAAAGTTCGTATCCACACCATCGCTGACGCTTTCAATAATATCGCTTGCCCCACGGAGCATTGCCGGTGACATCATCTTTTTAATGATTGCAGTGATAACTGCCTGCTGATGGACTCCTCTTCCGTTGTCCCCGTCTGGCAGTGCCTGACGTTCACGGCAAAAAGCAAGTGCACTAATACCATCAAAATGATTCATTCCTTCATTTACATGAATCTCTGCACCCGACTCCCATCCTGTATCAAATTCGAGATCTGATTCAACATCCAGTCCGCCAAGTGCATCAACCACACTGGTCATAGATGTAAAATTAACTCTTCCGAAAAATTCGATATCTGTATCATAAAGTTCTTCCAGCGTCTGCATAGACACATCCACACCATAGATTCCTGCATGTGTCAGTTTGTCGTCCTGTCCTCCGGATACTCCCGGGATTGGTACATAATAATCTCTAGGGGTCGTAATCAGTAATACCTGATGGCTCGTCGGATTGACAACCGCTACGATATTGACATCGCTTCGTCCTTGTTCTGTGATATCACCATTTGTATCAATACCACTCAAATAAACCGCAAATGGCTTTGTAACGCTTTCATCAGATGTATCGCTTTCAATTTCAACAACAATATTGTGCTTATAAATAACCTTTGTATCCTTTGTAAAGGTTGAATACTGTTCCTTGATAATATTACTGTAAGCTGAGTTGTAGATAATCGCATCTACTTCTCCGTCATATAATGCCTGTGCTTCTTCTCCCAGATTACTGTATTCCTGAAGAGTAATGTTCTGTCCCAGTTCCTTTTCAATCTGTTTGACTGCCGACTTCGTCTGGTCTCCACCAGTCGCATACTGAACACCAAATGTATATCCGGCTGCTGCTGATAAAGTATCTGCATTATCATCCGCCTTTACCGCAACTACCATGGAACTTGTTTTCTTATTGCTTCCGGTAATCTTCTGGAATGCATTATTTACTTTTCCTATATAGAAAGAACCCACTCCCAGAATGATGCAGATCAGTATACAGAATATCTTTCCGCCAATTCCTTTTCCTTTTGCCGCTATCTGTGTCAGCAAGGTAATTCCAAGCAGGATCAGCAGTACTCCGATCAGTACCAGGAAATAAGTAGAAGTAAGTACATTGAACAGCATCACATTCACTGCAAGTACTACAGACAGAATAAACTGGATAATTACAAGTATAATTCCAATCGTTCTGCTTACCCGATTTTTCTTTCTTCCTCTACGCCGTTTATTTTTACGATTCTTATTATTCTCCGGGTCAGACATCTTTCTTATATTCTGATAGTCTTCTTCCGGTCTTCTTTTCTTCTTATCATTCAAAGATGATTTCTTTTTCGGTCGTTCTCGGTAGTAATCTTCCTCATCATCATAATATCGGGCAGATCTTCGGTCTTCTTCATAAGCATACCGGTTCTTCCCCTTAGCCCGTCTGCTTACTTCTCTGCTGTTATTGATACTTCGCATATTTCTATTAGAAGTTCCATCAGACGATCTTCTCCTTGCTGATTTTCTCTGTTCCATATACACTCACTTTCATTTGTTACATAACTATTACACGATATGACACTTTAATTACAATTACATCTCTATATAATATCGTTTTTACCTTATATTGTCAATATTTTCGTGTCAATCCGTATTTTGTGATTCTGCACAATTCTTCTGGAAATTTTTTAATCTGCCAAGGCATATAGTGTTTTTTCACAGAAAGTTCCATCGGAATTTCTCATAAAACAAAAAGAAAACGAAGAACTCTTCTTAAGTCCTTCGCCTTCTTTATTATATTACTACTTTTTATTTATCTTCTACAAGATGGCATGCCACCTTATGTCCAGGAGCAATCTCTTTCATCTGCGGCATTTCCTTAAAGCAACGTTCTGTCGCATGCTGACATCTCTCAGCGAAACGACAGCAGTTCTTCGGATTGATCGGGCTTGGGATCTCACCCTTGATCGGAATACGCTGGTTCGCTTTTGCTTTATTCGGATCTGCTTCCGGGATTGCAGAAAGCAGTGCCTGTGTATATGGATGCATCGGATGAGCATAAAGTTCATCTGTCTCAGCAGTCTCGACCATTGTTCCGAGGTACATAACAACTACACGGTCAGAAATATATTTTACGACACTAAGGTCATGCGCGATAAACAGGTAAGTCAGTCCTCTTTCTTCCTGCAGTTCTTTCAGCATATTGATAACCTGTGCCTGGATAGACACATCAAGAGCTGAAATCGGCTCATCACAGATGATGAATTCCGGATCAACAGAAAGAGCACGTGCGATACCGATACGCTGTCTCTGTCCACCTGAGAATTCGTGTGGGAAACGTGACATATGATCTTTATTAAGACCAACTGTAGCAAGCAGCTGCTCTACTTTTGCATCTGCATCCTTTGTTGACATTCCATGCTGTTTCAGACCTTCTCCAACGATATCCTTAACAGTCATACGTGGGTTCAGTGATGAATACGGGTTCTGGAAAATCATCTGTACCTTCTTACAGAATTCTTTCTGCTCTGCATGATTGTATTTGAAAATATCTTTTCCATCATAATATACATTTCCCGAAGTCGGATTGTATAACTTGATCATGGTACGTCCTGTTGTAGATTTACCACAGCCGGACTCACCTACCAGGCTGACTGTCTCACCTTTATAAATATCAAATGTAAGATCATCAACCGCTTTTAAGGTTTCTTTACGGCTGATTTCAAAATATTTACATAAGTTTTTCACCTGTACGAGAGGTTGTTTTTTTTCTGTATTTTCCATTTTACACCTCTCCTTTCTCAGTTACTTTTCTTCTCATGTCTGTATCCGGTGCATATTCATGCTGCAGCCAGCAACAGGTTTCATGTTCTTTTGAAAGCTCATAAGTCTGTGGCGGCATATCTTTACAGATTTCCATGCAGTATTCACATCTTGCTGCGAACGGACATCCTTTCGGAGGTGCAAACAGATCCGGAGGTGTTCCTTCGATTGGATGCAATTTGTGGCCTTTTGCTGTATCCAGTTTGGCAATTGAATGCATAAGTCCTTTTGTGTAAGGATGTGCTGTATCATAGAAAATCTCATCTACAGATCCACGTTCTACGATCTTTCCTCCATACATAACCAGTACACGGTCGCAAAGCTTTGCGATAACACCAAGATCATGTGTGATCAGGATAATAGATGTCCCAAGTGTTTTCTGAAGATTTTTCAGTACATCAAGAATCTGTGCTTCAATTGTAACATCCAAAGAAGTAGTCGGCTCATCGGCAATAACGATGCTCGGGCTTCCTACCAGAGCGATCGCGATCATAACACGCTGTTTCATACCACCTGAAAGTTCATGTGGATACTGTTTGTAACGGCGTTCTCCATCAGAGATACCTACCATTTTAAGGATTTCAAGTGCTTTTGCTTTTTTCTCAGCTGCACTCATACCTTTTCTTCCGACGAATACTTCTTCAATCTGTTTTCCGATACGCATTGTCGGGTTCAATGAGGTCATAGGATCCTGAAAAATATAACTGATCTCTTTTCCACGAAACTGACGAAGTTCTTTTTTGTTCATTTTCAGAACATCTTTTCCTTTATAAAGAATCTCTCCGCCTTCAAAGAATCCAGGCGGTTCCGGATTCAGTCTCATCAGGCACTGAGAGGTAACACTCTTTCCACATCCAGATTCTCCAACTATACCAAGAATTTCTCCCGGACGGACTTCAAAGCTGACATCACGAACAGCTTTTACAACTCCACCGTATGTACGGAAAGAGAATTGCAGATTTTTTACTTCCAATAAATTTTCCATCTTCTATACTCCTTCCTACTCGGTTCCTCTAAGTTTCGGGTCAAATGCATCACGAAGCCCATCACCAAGAAGGTTCAGTGCAAGCATTGTTGTACAAATCAGGAATGCCGGTACAAATACCTGGTACGGATGAATTCTCAGTTGTGCGATTCCGTCTTTTGCAAGTACACCCCAGCTGCAGTTCGGTGGTTTAATACCCAGACCGATATAGCTCAGGAATGCCTCCTGGAAAATAGCTCCCGGAATAGCCATTGTCAGGTTTGTAATGATAAGTCCCATGATATTCGGTAAAATATGTTTTACAATGATTACGATATCCGGCACACCAAGGATCTTGGCTGCAGATACGAAATCAGATTCTCTCAGTTTTAATACTTCACCACGAACGAAACGACATCCACCGATCCATCCGACGCAACACATAGCAAGAATCAAACAGTGTACACCGTTACCAACAACTACCATAAGAAGAATGGTAACGATCAGACTTGGGATTCCGTATAATACGTCAACGACACGCTGGATAACCATATCGATCTTGCCACCGTAGAATCCTGAGATACCACCCATGATAGATCCAACGATTGCATTGATGATGCTGGCTGCAAAACCAATTGTCAGAGATACTCTCGCACCAGACCATGCACGAACCCAGAGATCACGTCCAAGAGAGTCTGTTCCAAACCAATGTGCTTTTGAAAAGCTCTGGTTCATCTCTGCCACACTCTGTGTTGCAATGTCATATTTGCTGAACATTGGAACAAAGATCGCCATAAGTACATAAAGTCCAATCAGGCACAATGAGAAGAATGCAATCTTATTCTTGCGGATTCGTCTCCATGCATCCTGCCAGTAACCAATATTCGGACGGGAAATAGACTCCATTGTCTTTGTATTTTTTCCTACAACTTTAAACTGTTCTTTTGTAATTTCTGCCATTTCTCGTCACCTACCTTTTTTTACCACTCAGACGGATTCTCGGATCTACAATACCGTATAAGATATCTACAATCAGGATTGATACGATCAGGAATGCTCCGTAGAAGATCGTCATACCAAGAACCAGTGTATAATCTGCCATGTTAATACTGTCTACATAATGTTTTCCCATTCCAGGGATTGCGAAAAGGGCTTCGATTACGAATGTTCCTGTTAATACAGATGCAACTGTCGGTCCCATAATGGTAATGATCGGTGTGATCGCATTACGGATCTGATGTTTAACTGTAATTCGGAAATCCGATAAACCTTTCGCACGTGCTGTCTTTGTATAATCTGAAGATACAACTTCCAGCATACTGGAACGCATCAGACGGGAAATGGATGCCAGTGTATAGAATCCAACCGCGATTGACGGTAAAATTGTGTGCTTAAAGCTTGTGTACTGCGCAACCGGAAGAATCTGCCATTTGATTCCGAAGAAATACTGAAGTACAGATCCCATGATGAAGTCAGGAATCGATGTACCAATGATCGCAATCAAAATACAGACGAAGTCCAGTTTCTTTCCTCGATTCAGTGCTGCTACAATTCCAAGGATCAGTCCGAAGAACAGTGCAAAGCACAGTGAACGGATTCCCAGGTCTGCTGAGTATGGGAATGAGTCAGCAATAATACGGTTAACTGTCTGACTTTCATACTTCATAGAATACCCCAGATCACCATGAAGCACATTCTTCATATAAGTTATATACTGCTCTGCAAGCGGTTTATCCAAACCATAGTAAGCTTCCAGATTCGCTTTGATCTCCGGTGTCATCTTGTCACTTGAGAACGGATCTCCCGGCATCAGACGAACCAGGACGAATACAACACTTGTAAGTACCAAAAGTGTTACGATGGCTAATGCAACTCGTTTAGCTATATATTTTGCCATTCTTTTGTCTCCCTTCATTTTTCTTTATTTGATAGCTTTGATTATTTCACATACTTCCTATTGGCTGATACATACCAAATCTACCCCTCGAAATAATCAAAACCCTCAAATAAGCAGCCGGTGCGGACCAGTAAGTCCGCGCCGACCGCAAGGTATGTTACCATCCAACTGTATTATTCGCTGATGTCTGCATATACCAGATCGAAATCATATCCGACAAAGTATACATTGAAGTTAGAAATCTTCGGATTGATCAGATACTGGTCTCTACGTAACTGAAGCGGTACAAGAGCGGAATCTTCTTCAAGGAAGATCTTTTCTGCCTGGAACAGCATATCCTGTCTTGTCTTAGCATCTGTCTCTGTCTGAGAATCTTTAAGAAGCTTGTCGTATTCAGCGTTCGCATATCCAGAGTGGTTATACTGGCCATCGCTGATCCACAGTTCCAGATAAGAGTATGCGTCAGAGTAGTCCGGAACCCATCCTGTTACTACCATATCGTAATCTTTTTCAGTTTCCATCTGAAGTCTCTGTTTGTAAGTTACCTGGTTAATTTCTACTGTAATACCAAGGTTCTTCTGATACTGTTCCTGAAGAACTTCAGCCTGCTTCTTAGCACCATCTGTATCAGTTGTAAGAAGAGTAATCTTGATATCTGCCGGATTAGAAACGCCCATTTCTTTCATTGCTGCATCCAGATATTCTTTTGCTTTATCATTATCATTTTCTGCCGGGAATGGTGTATATGGATAAGCTTCTCCGTATGTCTGGTCATCTGCCGCCTGCACGTTTGGAAGTACAAGTCTCTGTGCAACGTCATATACGTCATTGTTAACCAGCTTGTTGTATTCTGTTCTGTTGATTGCATAGTTCAAAGCAAATCTCAAGTTCTTGTTAGCAAGCGGTCTGTCTTCTGACATGTTGAGCATGATGTAATCATCTGCACCTGTATAGTAGAATTCAGTATTTTCTGTATACTGATCTGTCATTTCAGTAGGTACAACTGTGATATCAACTTCGCCCTGTTCCCACATAGCAACCGCTGTCTTAGCATCTGCAACTGTCTTTACGCAGATTTCATCAAGCTTGATGCTGTCTGCATCCCAGTAATTTTCATTCTTAGAAAGGATCATTTCATCGCCGTGTTTCCACTCTGTCATCTTGAACGGTCCGTTATAAACAGATTTTTCCGGATCAGCTGCATATTCTTTTCCGTATTTTTCTACATAATCTTTTCTTGTAGGACCGAATGTTGCCATAGCAGCCATACTAAGGAAGTATGTAGCCGGATGTGCAAGTTCGATAACAACTGTCTTGTCATCTGGTGCAGATACGCCAAGTTCATCGACAGGCACAGAACCGCTATTTACTTCTGCACCGTTTTTGAGGATATATCCGATGAATGCGTAATCGCTTGCCATTTCTGGATCCATAAGTCTCTGGATACCATAAACATAATCGCCTGCTTTTACATCTTCTCCGTCAGACCATTTCAGTCCATCACGAAGGTGGAATGTGTAAGTAAGTCCGTCATCTGAAATATCCCAGCTTTCAGCTGCATCTGGTTTGATTTCGCCTTCCACGTTACGTGTCAGCATCGCATAGGTGCAGATTTCTGCTGTTGCACATGAGATAGAGTTACTGTTCTGTGGATCCATAGAAGGAAGGTCTTCACGAAGTGTGTAAGTAATTCTCTTCTTTCCTGATGAAGCACTGCTGTCATCTTTCTTGGAATCTTTGGATCCCGGTGTACCACAGCCAGCAAACATTGTTACTGTCATTGCTGTAGCAAGTAAAGCTGCTAATAATTTCTTTTTCATAAATGTTGTCCTCCTTTTTCATTTATAATTCTATTAGCTCATGTGTAGCACTGATCAGGTTTTCATATCCGTCTTTTGTGATGATGCCCTGATCCTCAAGTCTGACACCACCCCAACCCGGAATATAAAGTCCTGGTTCTACTGTCATTATGCTGTTCTCCTGTAAGATATTCTCACAGTTCAGTCCGATATTCGGAAGTTCATGGACGAACAGCCCAACTCCATGACCGATTCCTGTATAATTATACGGAAGGTATTCTGTATCTTTGATTGCTTCAAGTGAAGCTTCATAGCAGGAAGTTCCTGTCACACCGGCTCTTACAGATGCTTCTGTATCTTCTGTCATACGACGGCAGAGATCATACACTTCTCTCTGTTTGGCGTCTGCCTTGCCGACAACTACTGTTCTTGTCATATCTGAAAGATAGCCTTTGTACTGGCATCCATAATCCATCAATACGAAATCTCCGTATTCGATTGGCTTACTGTCCGGAATCCCGTGAAGCAGAGAGCTCTTTGCTCCTGAAATAACGATTCCACCGTACGGTTTGGTATCTGCACCTTCCATTACCATGTAATGTGCAAGTCTGGATGCGATTTCTTTTTCTGTCACACCCGGACGGATGTCTTTTATAATTTTTTCAAATGCTCTGGATGCGATATCGCAGGCAACGGTAAGGTTCTTGATCTCTTCCGGCGTCTTGATCGCGCGGAAGCCTTCGATTACGTTCAGCGTCGGAACCATCTCAGCACTGAGTTCAGCCTGCATAGAGTTCCATTTTTCAAATGTCAGATGATCCTGTTCAAATCCAATTGTTTTAACTCCATCTTTGTCTGCGCAATATGCAACAGCTTTCCCCATGCTGTAGCCAAAATTGATTCGCCAGTTTACAAGTTCGTAATCCGGACATTCATAAGATGCCTGCTCTGTGTATCTTGCATCAGTGATAAAATACTGATTCGCCTTTGTGATAAAAAGGAATGAGTCTTCCCCCGTAAATCCGCTGATACAACGTACATTCGCCGGCTTTGCAATATAAAACGCATCCAGTCTTTCTTTTTCCATGTACTCTCGCAATTGAGTTAATCTGTCCATTTTTGTTCTCCTCTCATGTACTTTTGTTCTTCTGATACGGTATATTTACCAGATATGTCCGTCCCTCTGCGACAATGTAATACTTTACTAGACCACAGTCTAGTAGTGTAAACAAAAGAACGCCATGATTTGCATCATGACGTCCTTGTCTTCTTTCAAAGGTCATAGTTTCACGCTATGACGTCTATGTTTAATTATTAGATTGTCCGTATTGTATGTATAAAATCAGTCTTTATACACTTTCGTAAATAACACTGTCTTCAGAGTTGCGTGAATTTCGAAGAAACTCCGTTTTAACAGTTCAATTTTGTAAATTCACTTAGATGAATATTTATTCATATGTGTAATTTTCCTTATTATAGAACCATACTCTAAGATTGTCAAGAGGAATGCTATTTATTTCACAATTTTATTTTCATTCCTTTCAAACCGTCTTGGTACATCCCGGTGATATACCCATATACTGACACAAGGTTCTTTTCCGGGATTGGAAATACTATGACGCTCTCTGCTCTTTATATATACACTGTCTCCCGGATGTAAACTGCAAATTTTTCCTTCCACCTCTACATTCAGAGTTCCTTTTATCACCATACACATTTCCGAAAAGACATGACGATATTCTTCTTTTTTCGCAGATTCTCCCGGTTCAATCGTAATATATTCAAAAATCGATTCTCCCTGACCAAAGTCTGCAACCTCAACCGTCATATTTTCTTCCGGATAAAGATGCTTACTCATTTCTTCTCTGTGTATAACCGTCTTTCCCGGCATTTCCCCTTCCAGTGCATACTGTATATCAATATCCAGTGCTTCACAAATTCGCGCAAGACTGTCCACATTCGGAGATGTCTTATTCTGTTCCAGCATACTCAGATAGCCCGCTGAAAGTCCTGTATATTCTCCCAAAACCCGGATTGTCATCATTTTCTTTTTTCTGCATTCTCTGATCCGTTCACCAATATGAGCTAAATCCAGCATATCACACCCCCTGATTTTCGATTGATTATTTATATGCTACTGTATTTTTTCATATTTTGCAACCCTTTATTTTTGTAAAGTGTTAAAGAATCGGAATTATTTTTCAAATATTTTTGTTTTTCATGTCTTTAAAGCAAGAAAAGCAGACACGCCATTCAACGTATCTGCCTCTCTTAGCATATAAAGCCTATTCTTCAACTGTAACTGTTTCGTCAGCATTTTCTTCGGTTTCAACAGTTTCTGCTGTCTCTGCCGATACTTCAGACTCAGTATCATCATCCATATCAAAATCATCAAAACTGATTTCGTCGTCCATATCCATACCAAGACCTGTATCAAGTTTAACGTCACGGTATTTTCTCATACCTGTTCCTGCCGGAATCAGTTTACCGATAATGACGTTCTCTTTCAGACCGATCAGGTGGTCAACCTTACCTTTGATAGCAGCCTCAGTCAGAACCTTGGTTGTCTCCTGGAAGGATGCAGCTGACAGGAAGGAATCTGTTGCCAGGGATGCCTTTGTAATACCAAGCATGATCTGTTCTCCTGTTGCAGGTTCTTTACCTTCTGTTACCATCTGTTCATTTACATCGTTGAACTCAAGGACATCCACCATTGTTCCCGGAAGGAATTCAGTATCCCCTCTTTCTTCGATGCGGATCTTCTTCAGCATCTGACGAACGATAACTTCGATATGCTTATCATTGATTTCTACACCCTGCAGACGGTATACTCTCTGTACTTCCTGAAGCATGTAGTCCTGTGCAGCACGAAGACCTTTGATCTTAAGAAGGTCATGTGGGTTCACGCTACCTTCTGTAAGCTCGTCACCGGCTTCCAGAACAGCTCCATCCTGTACTTTAATACGTGATCCATAAGGAATCAGATAAGTCTTTGTCTCACCTGTCTGCTGATTGGTAACGATGATTTCACGCTTCTTCTTTGTATCGTTCAGGTTTGCAACACCTGCGATTTCTGTGATGATAGCAAGACCTTTCGGCTTTCTTGCTTCAAAAAGTTCTTCGACACGAGGAAGACCCTGTGTGATATCTCCACCGGCTACACCACCACTATGGAAAGTACGCATGGTCAGCTGTGTACCAGGTTCACCGATTGACTGAGCTGCGATAATACCGACAGCTTCACCAACCTGTACCGGTTCACCTGTTGCCATATTGGCACCATAACATTTCGCACAGATACCAATGTGTGATTTACAGGTCAGGATTGTACGGACTTTCACTTTCTTAAGCGGTGAATTTCCATTTTCATCCACACCATATTTCATAATCTTTTCTGCACGTTTTGGTGTGATCATGTGGTTTGCCTTTACAAGAACATTGCCATCTTTGTCACAGATTGTATAGCATGAATATCTTCCTGTAATACGTTCCTGAAGACTTTCGATTTCTTCATTTCCATCCATAAATGCATGCAGATACATTCCCGGAATTTCGGCATCTTTGCTTACACAGTCAACCTCACGGATGATCAGATCCTGTGATACGTCAACAAGACGTCTTGTCAGGTATCCTGAATCGGCTGTACGAAGGGCAGTATCTGACATACCTTTTCGAGCTCCATGCGCAGACATGAAGTATTCCAGTACGTCCAGACCTTCACGGAAGTTTGACTTGATTGGCAGTTCGATCGTATGACCGGTTGTATCCGCCATAAGTCCACGCATACCTGCAAGCTGTTTGATCTGTTTGTCAGATCCACGGGCTCCGGAATCTGCCATCATGAAGATATTGTTGTATTTATCAAGTCCTGTAAGAAGGGCTTCTGTAAGCTCATCATCTGTTTCTTTCCAGGTTTCTACAACCTCTTTGTAACGCTCTTCTTCTGTAATAAGACCACGTTTGAAGTTACGTGTGATCTTATCAACCGTTGACTGTGCTCTTGCGATCAGTTCCGGTTTCTGTGGCGGTACAGTCATATCTGAAATAGATACAGTCATAGCTGCTCTTGTAGAGAGCTTGTATCCCATTGATTTTACATGGTCAAGTACTTCAGCTGTAGCTGACGCACCATGTGTGTTAATAACTTTTTCAAGAATCTGTTTCAGCTGTTTCTTTCCTACATGGAAATCCACTTCAAGAACCAGTTCATTTCCTTCTTTTTCACGATCAACAAAACCAAGATCCTGCGGAATGATTTCGTTGAAAATGAAACGTCCAAGTGTAGACTCTACTGTACCGGTCTTCTTTGTTCCATCCGGCATCGTCTTTGTCACACGTACTTTGATTCTTGAGTGAAGAGTTACAACTCCGTTTTCATAAGCAAGGATCGCTTCATTCACACTCTTGAATACTTTTCCTTCTCCCTTGGCTCCCGGTCTTTCCTGCGTCAGATAGTAGATACCAAGAACCATATCCTGTGAAGGAACAGCTACCGGACCACCATCAGACGGTTTCAGAAGGTTGTTTGGTGAAAGCAGAAGGAAACGGCACTCAGCCTGAGCTTCTACAGAAAGCGGAAGATGAACCGCCATCTGGTCACCATCGAAATCGGCATTGAATGCGGTACATACCAGTGGATGAAGCTTAATTGCTTTACCTTCTACCAGAATCGGTTCAAATGCCTGGATACCAAGACGGTGAAGTGTAGGAGCACGGTTCAGCATAACCGGATGCTCTTTGATTACATCTTCAAGCACATCCCATACTTCCGGCTGAAGACGCTCTACCATTTTCTTAGCATTCTTAATATTGTGAGCAGCTCCGCTCTCAACAAGTTCTTTCATAACAAACGGCTTGAACAGCTCGATTGCCATTTCTTTCGGAAGACCGCATTGATAGATCTTCAGTTCCGGTCCTACAACGATAACGGAACGTCCTGAGTAGTCAACACGTTTTCCGAGCAGGTTCTGACGGAAACGTCCTGATTTACCTTTCAGCATATCAGAAAGGGATTTCAGTGCTCTGTTTCCAGGACCTGTTACCGGACGTCCACGACGTCCATTGTCGATCAGAGCATCTACAGCTTCCTGCAGCATTCTCTTTTCGTTTCTAACGATAATGTCCGGAGCTCCCAGTTCAAGGAGTCTTCTCAGACGGTTATTTCTGTTGATAATTCTTCTGTACAGATCATTCAGGTCAGATGTTGCAAAACGTCCACCATCCAGCTGTACCATCGGACGCAGATCCGGCGGAATTACCGGGATTGCAGTCATGATCATCCATTCCGGTTTATTTCCTGATTCGCGGAAAGCTTCTACTACTTCAAGTCTCTTAACGATTCTTGCTCTCTTCTGTCCGGTAGCACCCTCAAGTCCTGCCTGCAGTTCAGCATAATCTTTTTCAAGATCGATCGCTTCAAGAAGTTCTTTGATCGCTTCTGCTCCCATTCCTACGCGGAAGCCATTGCCCCAGTTTTCTCTTGCTTCCTGGTATTCAGCTTCTGAAAGGACCTGCTTGTAAGAGAGATCTGTCTCTCCCTTATCAAGTACGATATAAGAAGCGAAATACAGTACTTTTTCCAGAGTTCTCGGTGAAAGATCCAGGATCAGTCCCATACGGCTCGGAATACCTTTGAAATACCAGATATGAGAAACCGGTGCTGCAAGTGCGATGTGACCCATACGTTCACGTCGCACAGTTGCTTTTGTTACTTCTACACCACAGCGGTCGCATACAACACCTTTATAACGGATCTTTTTGTATTTACCACAGTGGCACTCCCAGTCTTTGCTAGGTCCGAAGATTTTCTCACAGAACAGACCGTCTCTTTCCGGTTTGAGTGTTCTGTAGTTGATTGTCTCCGGCTTTGTAACTTCACCTCTTGACCATTCCAGAATCTTTTCCGGAGATGCCAGACCTATTTTAATCGCATCAAATGAAATCGGTTGATACGTTGGTTCTTTTTTTGTTTCTGTCATTCTCGGCATCCTCCTATTCTAAATCCATGTCGTCATCAAAATCATCGTTCATATCGCCATCAAAATCGTCGAAGCTGTCATCTTCCTCCGGCTCATCTTCTACATCAACCAGTTCTCCTTCTGAGAATTCCTGCTTGCTGTATCCGTGTTTGCCGTAATCTTCGTCGTTATTGTAGCGTCTGTCTCCTTCAATAATGTGATTCAGGTTTGTATCACCATAATCTACACTTTCCATGATCTGAACTTCTTCATTGTTCTCATCCAGGACACGTACATCCAGACCGAGTGACTGAAGTTCTTTAAGAAGTACCTTGAAGGATTCCGGAATTCCCGGTTCAGGAATATTTTCACCTTTGATGATTGCTTCGTATGTCTTCACACGACCAACCACATCATCGGATTTAACTGTCAGGATTTCCTGCAGAGTATAAGATGCACCGTAAGCTTCCAGTGCCCAAACCTCCATTTCTCCGAAACGCTGTCCACCGAACTGTGCTTTACCACCAAGTGGCTGCTGTGTTACAAGTGAGTAAGGACCCGTAGAACGTGCATGGATCTTATCGTCTACCAAGTGGTGCAGCTTCAAATAATGCATGTGTCCAATGGTTACTGGGGAATCGAATTCTTCACCGGTACGACCATCACGCAGCTGAACCTTACCATCGCGGCCTAACTTAACACCCTTCCACAATTCTCTGTGTTCTCTGTTATCAGATAAATACTGCATAACATCTTCACACAACTGATCTTTATATTTTGCTTCGAAAGCATCCCAATCCATATTTACATAATCGTTGGAAAGTTCCAAAGTATCCTGAATATCAATTTCCTTTGCGCCATCAAATACTGGTGTTTCAATATTAAATCCAAGTGCTCTTGCAGCAAGACTCAAGTGAATCTCAAGCACCTGACCAATATTCATACGTGAAGGTACACCCAATGGGTTAAGAACAATATCCAAAGGACGACCATTCGGTAAGAATGGCATATCTTCTACTGGAAGCACGCGGGAAACGACACCCTTGTTACCATGACGACCAGCCATCTTATCACCAACAGAAATCTTTCTCTTCTGTGCGATATAGATACGAACCGCCTTGTTTACTCCTGGTGATAACTCATCACCATTTTCACGTGTAAATACCTTAGCATCTACAATAATACCGTATTCACCATGTGGCACCTTCAAAGAGGTATCACGTACTTCTCTTGCTTTTTCACCAAAGATTGCGCGAAGCAGTCTTTCTTCTGCCGTCAGTTCTGTTTCACCCTTCGGTGTTACTTTACCAACCAAAATATCTCCAGCACGAACTTCTGCACCAATACGGATGATACCATTCTCGTCCAAATCCTTGAGTGCATCATCACCAACGCCAGGAACATCTCTTGTGATTTCTTCCGGTCCCAACTTGGTATCACGTGCTTCTACTTCGTATTCTTCCATATGGATGGATGTATAAACATCATCCTGTACTAATCTTTCTGATAAAAGAACCGCATCCTCGTAGTTGTAACCTTCCCATGTCATAAAACCAATCAATGGGTTCTTTCCAAGTGCAAGTTCTCCCTGTGCGGTAGAAGGACCATCTGCAATCACTTCTCCCTTTTCCACATGATCTCCCTTGAATACAATCGGTCTCTGGTTATAGCAGTTAGACTGGTTGCTTCGAGAGAATTTTGTGAGGATATACTCATCCTTATCACCATCTTCTGTACGAATGATGATGCGATTAGACTCAGAACGTTCCACTACACCTGCGTGTTTTGCAACAACACAGACACCTGAATCGACTGCAGCCTTTGGTTCCATACCGGTTCCAACAACAGGAGCTTCTGTTGTAAGAAGCGGAACAGCCTGACGCTGCATGTTTGATCCCATCAGCGCACGGTTAGCATCGTCATTCTGCAAGAATGGAATCAATGCTGTAGCTACAGAGAATACCATCTTAGGAGATACGTCCATATAATCAAACATACTCTTATCATATTCCTGTGTCTCATCAAGGAAACGACCAGATACAGAATTACGCACGAAGTATCCCTGCTCATCTAATTTTTCGTTCGCCTGCGCTACATGATAATTATCTTCTTCATCTGCTGTCATATAAACAACTTCATTGGTAACGCGAGGATTCTTTGGATCGGTCTTATCGATCTTACGATATGGCGCCTCAATGAAACCATACTCATTGATACGAGCATAACTAGCCAAAGAGTTGATCAAACCGATGTTTGGTCCTTCAGGAGTTTCAATAGGACACATTCTTCCATAATGAGAATAGTGTACATCTCGAACCTCAAATCCGGCACGATCTCTTGACAAACCACCTGGTCCAAGTGCTGACAAACGTCTCTTATGCGTCAACTCGCCAAGAGGGTTGTTCTGATCCATGAACTGTGACAACTGAGAAGAACCAAAGAACTCTTTCACAGCTGCTGTTACAGGCTTAATATTAATCAGACTTTGTGGAGAAATACCCTCCAAGTCCTGTGTTGTCATACGCTCACGTACAACTCTTTCCATACGGGAAAGACCAATACGATACTGGTTCTGCAGCAATTCACCAACCGCACGGATACGACGATTGCCCAAATGATCGATATCATCTTCATGACCAACGCCATATTCCAAATGCATATTGTAGTTGATTGATGCAAAAATATCTTCTCTGGTAATATGCTTTGGAATCAAGTCATGGATATTCTTCTTGATTGCATCAGCGATATCTTCTGCTGTCTCATTTTCTTCCAGGATCTGTGCTAATACCGGATAGTAAACGAGCTCGTTTACCCCAAGATCCTTTGTATCGAAATCAACATAACCATTGATATCTACCATCATATTTGAAAGAACTTTAACGTTTCTTTCTTCTCCCTGAATCCATACATATGGAACGGCTGCATTCTGGATTGCATCTGCTAATTCGCGGTTTACAACCTTACCAGCTTCAGCGAGAATTTCTCCTGTTGTCTCATCCACAACATCTTCTGCCAAAACTTTACCGCCAATGCGATTACGTAAAGCAAGTTTTTTATTGAATTTATAGCGTCCCACCTTTGCAAGATCATAACGTCTTGGATCAAAGAACATGGCACTGATTAAGCTTTCTGCGCTCTCAACAGTAAGTGGTTCGCCCGGACGAATCTTACGATAAAGTTCAAGAAGACCACCTTCGTAACTACCATTTGGTTCCTTTTCTGTAATAGCAGGATCCTTTGCAAAGGAAGCAAGAAGCTTTGGTTCCTCGCCAAACAAATCAATAATCTGCTGGTTTGTGCCAACTCCTAATGCACGAATCAATACAGAAATCGGAACTTTTCTGGTTCTATCAACACGAACATAGAAAACGTCATTGGAATCTGTCTCATACTCGAGCCATGCACCACGGTTTGGAATTACTGTACAAGAATATAACTCCTTACCAACCTTGTCGTGTCCGATTGCATAATAGATTCCTGGGGAACGAACCAACTGGCTGACGATAACACGTTCTGCACCATTGATTACGAATGTACCTGTCTCCGTCATCAAAGGAAGATCTCCCATAAAGATCTCATGTTCATTGATCTCGTCAGTCTCTTTGTTGTAAAGACGAACCTTTACTTTCAAAGGAGCAGCATATGTCGCATCTCTTTCCTTACACTGTGGAATTGTATATTTTACATCATCTTTGCATAATGTAAAATCAACAAACTCCAAGCTGAGCTGACCGCTGTAATCTGCGATCGGAGAGATATCGGCAAATACTTCCTTTAACCCCTCATCAAGGAACCACTGATAAGAATCTCTCTGGATCTCAATCAGGTTAGGCATCTCCAATACCTCTTTTTGTCTCGAGTAACTCATACGCATGCTTTTTCCAGCTTTAACTGGACGTATTCTGTTTTTCTCCATTGACGTTTCACCTCTCGTTTTTATTTTAAGTCTATTGAAAAACGGGCATAAAAATCCCATTGCACCACAATAAAGCACCCTATACTATACAACAACTCATCCCAGGATGCAAGAACTTTTTTTATTCTTTGCTTGACAAATTACAGCTTTTTTGCTTCCATTCACACAAATTCAATATTTTTTCTCGCCAATGCAATAAAAAACACCAGGATTACGAATAACCCTGGTGTCTCTACTTACAAAACTTTTGTCTCGTCAGGCAAAATTACTTTAATGTAACCTTAGCGCCTTCTGCTTCTAACTTAGTCTTGATGTCTTCTGCTGTAGCCTTGTCAGCTGCTTCCTTAACAAGCTTTGGAGCTCCGTCAACTAATTCCTTAGCTTCCTTTAATCCAAGACCAGTTGCTTCACGAACAACCTTGATAACCTTAACCTTGTTAGGACCTACTTCTGTAAGTTCTACGTCGAACTCGTCCTTTTCTTCAGCTGCTGCTGCGTCTCCGCCTGCTGCTGCTACTACAACGCCTGCTGCTG
>OIWK01001736.1_pt1 | contig 19341 bp, 22 predicted proteins | sample 1587401 | NCBI WGS metagenome assembly OIWK01 (sample SAMEA3888911, study PRJEB22519) | human gut metagenome | biome: human gut; feature: human-associated habitat; material: faeces | place: Denmark | collected 2009
TGGCTCCCTTGTAAAGGGAGGTGGCAATGCCGCAGGCATTGACGGAGGGATTACACAGCGGGCGGCAGATTGCCGCCCCTACCGGTTATTTTATTGATTTATTGAATTGAATTTTGTAGGGGCCGATGCCCACATCGGCCCGTTTTTATCCCCTCGATCGCACCGGCGTACCGGCGCCGACCTGCGGGATTAAGCGGGCGGATACTATCCGCCCCTACGATCAACCGGTTACAATAACGCTCCCGTAGGGGCGGCAATCTGCCGCCCGCCATGCTACTAAATTGCACCGCAATTTTTCCGCTTTTGTCCAAACAAAAAAGCGGCACCAAAAGGTGCCGCAAATGCCGTTAATATTTTATGGGGCTGGAATCCAGATACTTATTGACCATCAGCGCCACTTTGAACACAATGGCGTCGTCAAACTCCCGCAGATCCAAACCGGTGAGCTTTTTGATTTTCTCCAGTCGGTACACCAATGTATTTCGGTGGACAAACAGCTTTCTGGAAGTCTCAGACACATTCAGGTTGTTCTCAAAGAACTTTTGAATGGTAAAGAGGGTTTCCTGATCCAGACTGTCAATGGAGCCCCGCTTGAACACCTCTTTCAGGAACATATCGCACAAGGTGGTGGGCAGCTGGTAGATCAGCCGGGCAATACCCAAATTCTCGTAGCTGATAATGGACTTCTCCGTGTCAAACACCTTGCCCACTTCCAGCGCAACCTGGGCCTCCTTAAAGGAATGGGCCAGGTCCTTAATGCCGGTAACCCGCGTGCCAATACCCACAACGGCGTTGCAGTAGAACTCGGTGGAAAGGGTGTCGCAAATGGAGCGAGCCAGCTTTTCCAAATCCTTGCTGTCCACATTGGGGCGCACTTCCTTCACCAAGGCAATGTCCTTCTCGTTAATGTCAATAACCAGATCCTTGGTCTTGTCCGGGAAAAAGTTTTGAATCACATCATAGACGGACACATCCGTATCCTGCGTCACTCGAATGAGAAAGACCACGCGAGAAGCGTCATTATTGAAATGCAGCTCGCGGGATTTGATATAAATATCGCCGGGCAGGATATTGTCCAGGATCACATTCTTTACAAAATTGGAACGATCGAATTTCTCGTCGTTATTCTGCTTGATTTGGTCCAGCGACACGGCGATAATGTCCGCATAATGCTTGCTCATATCGTCCGTACCGTCCACAAATACCGCATAATCCGGGTGCACGGAGTTGCCAAAGGCCTTATATGTGCAGTTATCCACACAGATTTGTGCCCCGCTGAACACGCCGGCAGAGATAATGCCCTTGCGTGCCTCGCCGATCTGGCCCAGCTCACTGCAAGCGATCACGGTACCGCTCTCGTCCACCACACCGATGGTACGGTCCAGCACCTCACACATTTGGTTTATAATGCCTTGAAACAGTCTGTTGGGCATCAGGATCCAACCCCTTTGTCAATTCTTTATCAAATAAAAGGGATAAAATTGCACAAATTCAATCACCCTTTATTGGTCATATTATACAATGCCTTTAATCAAATTGCAACCTTTCGACAAAAATTTTTATTATTTTTTGTGCGACTTGCATAAATGGCCGACTTTTTCATACCAAAACCACAATATGTTGTTGCCGCGCAGTTCTTAACACCTATTGTACGGTGTCTTTTGCCAACAGCGCCACCTCCGCCGGGGTCAATGCACGACAGTCCCCCGGCGCCAGCGTTGGATCCAGTTCCAACGCGCCCATGGCGGTGCGGTGCAGAGCAGTAACGGTGCAGCCCACCCGAGCAAACATGCGCTTGACCTGATGATAAATACCCTGCCGCAGCACCACCTGCGCCCGGGGCGGATCGGCAGATAAAATCGTCAGCTGCGCCGGCTGCAGTACCTTGCCGTCCATCTCCATCTCTCCGGCAAAGGCCGCGGCAGCCGTAGGGGGCACCGGTTTGTCCAGGGTGGCGATATAGGTCTTTGGAATATGGCTGCGGGGGCTGAGAATGCGGTGGGCAAAGGCGCCGTCGTCTGTCAGCAACACAAAGCCGGTGGTGTCCTTATCCAGCCGCCCGGCGGGGAACAGCCCTTTGCGCCTCAGTGCCGAAGGCACCAAATCCAGTACCGTCGGCTCTCCCTTGCCGTCCGTGGCAGAGAGCACCCCTGTGGGTTTGTTGAGCATCAAATACACAAAAGCCCGGCAGGCAATGGGTTCGCCTGCCAGGCAAATCTCTTGGGTGTCCGGGTCTGCCTGCTGCCCGGCGCGAGCCACTACGCCGTCCACAGTCACCTGCCCCTTTTGCAGCAGCGTTTTGACCCGGCTGCGGGGCTCGTTCAACTCTCGGGCCAGTATTTTTTCGATCCGTTCGCTCATTTGCGTTTTTCCAATCCCAGCATAAAGCCGTCCTTGGCAGAAGTGTTGCACAGATCTGCACCGATCACTCTGCCATTACTGACCAACAGATCCGCCACAATTCCTTGGTCGTAGCCGGTGTAGTTGGTGATCTCGTATGTATATAGCTGTACCTGCTTGCCCTTATAGGGGGACAAGTCGTAGCCCTGCTGCTGTTGCAGGGCGTTGTACTCGGTATAGACCGCGTCCCAGTTGCGCGGCACGGTAATGGTCTTTTGGTTGCTGTCGCCTACTTGCCAACCCATATCGGTCAGCAGCCGGGCACCTGCCTGCACATCCGCACAGGTCAGTCCCGCAGGCTCTGCCGCAGAGGGCGCCGCGTCTCCGGTCTTGACATGATTGGCCAGGAAGGTGAGCAACACCACCAGCACCCCGGCGGCTACTAAAATCAGGCCGAACACCGTCTTAGGGTTCAGCTTTACCGTCATCACTTTCATACTCTACCACCTCATAACAAAGTATGCGGCGGCAGGGCAAATTAGGACTGTTCTGTTAAATAAAATAGGGGCGCAGTTCTTCCAGAAGCGCCGGGTCGGCCAGCACTTGCAGGCGGGTACCTGCCGGGGTGTAATCCTCTGCCAGCACCTTACCCTCCCGGTGGAGCCGATCCGTCAGGTCGCCCCGATCAAAGGGAATACAAAGTGCCGCTCTCGCCCACTGCCCGGGCAGCAACCGGTCAATCTCTGCCAGCAGCTGTGGCAGTCCTTCGCCGGTGCGGGCGCTGATTCGCACGCTGGTGCCCAGCAGCGGAAAGCGTTCTTCCTCCGGCACTCGATCGCATTTGTTCAGCACATGGAGCAGAGGCTTTCCCCCGCAGCCCAGGCTGTCCAGCACCTGAGCAGTCACCTGCATTTGGCTGTTGCAGGCCGGGTCGGAAGCGTCGCACACATCCAGAATGACATCTGCCCAGGCTGCCTCTGCCAAAGTGGAGCGAAAGGCGTCCACCAACTCATGGGGCAACCGCTGCACCAGTCCCACCGTATCCACCAGCATCACTTGACGGCCGGAGGGCAGCACCAGCCGCCGGGCGGTGGGGTCCAAAGTGGCAAACAGTTGATCCGCTACCAGCACGCCCGCGTCCGTTAACGCATTCATCAAAGTGGACTTGCCCGCATTGGTATAGCCCACCAGCGCTACCGTCAGCGCCCGGTTCTTTTGGCGGCGCAGATGCATCCGCTCCCGCCGCTCCTGCACGGTCTTTAACTCCCGCTGCAAGGCAGTAATCCGGCGGCGAATATGGCGCCGGTCGCTTTCCAACTTGCTTTCGCCGGGGCCGCGGGTGCCGATACCGCCGCCCAATCGAGACAAAGAATTGCCCTGCCCGCCCAACCGGGGCAGCCGGTATTGCAGCTGGGCCAGCTCCACTTGCAGCTTGCCCTCGCTGCTCCGTGCCCGGGCGGCAAAAATATCCAAAATCAATGCGGTACGGTCGATGACAGCCGTGCCCAGTGCTCGCTCCAAATTGCGGGCCTGCACCGGGGTCAGGCTGCCGTCCGCCACCGTTAAATCCACTTCGTTCTGCCGGCAAAATTCCGTCAGGCTTTCCACCAGCCCGCTGCCGATGTAGGTAGCGCCCTCCGGCGCCGGGCGCTTTTGCACCGTGTGACCCACTACCAGGCCGCCGGCGGTATCCGTCAGCCGCTCCAGCTCTGCCATAGAGGCCTCTGCGTCATAATCGCCGCAGTCCAGACCGATAAGCAGCACCCGCTCCGGGGCGGCTGCGTCTGTTTTTGTCCACTGGTACGCCACGGTTACTTACTCTCCTTGTCCACCAAGGTGCGCAGCACGGAGCCGGCAATGGGACCGGCCGTCTGCGAGCCGGAGCCGCCGTGCTCCACCACTACCACAAAGGCATACGGGTGGTCCACGTCGTCCATAAAGCCCACAAACCAAGCGGTGTTGTGGTCCGTGTCCTTGTCCACCTCAGCCGTACCGCTTTTGGCGCACAGGTGCAAGCCCTTGTAGTTATATTCGCCGTACTGGGCTTTCACATTATTGCGCATCAGCTTCTTCAGCTGGGCGGCAGTCTCCGTGCTCAGCAACTGGGTCTCGTTCTTGGTAATATTCAAATTCAGCGCCTTGCCCGCCTGGGAGGCCAGAGAATTCACCTCGTTAAAGGACACCGCCTTGCCGTCGTTGGCAATGGCCGCCATATAGCGCAGCATGGCAATGGGAGGCAGCAGCGTGTCGCCCTGACCGATGCCCGTCCAACCCACATAATCGTCCGGGTCGCTCTTTTCCAGGAAAAAGCGCCCCTGCTCGGAATTCAGCTTGTTGCTGACGGTCACCCGGCTGGTCAGCCCCAAGGTCTCTACGGTGCTTGCCAGCTTCTCCGGCCCCAGCTCAATGGCGATCTGCGCAAAAGTGGCGTTGCAGCTCTTGGCCAGCGCTTGCTTAAAGGTCAGGCGGCCGTGCACGCCGTTGCAGCGGATGGGCTCGCCCTTGCCCGGGTCATACTCCCCGGTGCACTCCCAGGTGCGGTCCATCAAGTCCGGAATATTTTCAATGGCACAGGCGGCGGTCACCAGCTTAAAAGTGGAACCGGGGGTATAAAGCCCGGTCATCAGCCGGTTGATATACACGCCCTCGTAGGCGGAATTGGTGTTCAGGTCCGACGGCTCGTCCTCCATGTCATAAGAGGGGGTGGACACAGCGCACACAATGTCACCGGTTTTGTAATTGACCACGCCCACGGTGCCCGCCTTGTAGTCGCTGAGCAGACTGTACGCCTTGGCGCACACCCGGCTGTCTATGGTCAGCTGCATGTTGTTGCCCTTGCCGTAGCGCTCAATGGAATACACGCCGAACAGCAGGTTGTAGCCGGTTAAATCGGCCTTATACACGGACTGAATACCGGAGGAGATAAAGCCCTTGGTGTCGCCCACCGTGTGCAGGGTGGCCTTGCGCACCGTAGGGTCTTCAGCATACACCCGCTTGCCGTCCTTGGTCTCTGCCAACACCGCGCCGTCCGCAGACTTGATGGTGCCGGCGCCGATCAAATCGCCGTTTTTGTAAATATGGGTATTGTAGGTTTTCATCACCCAGGTGTCGCCGTTCTCCACCAGGCTGTAAGTCATAAAGCCCAGCCCAAAGAGAAAGGCAACTGCCAGGATCCACAGGAAAATGCCCCGCTTGGTAATCATCTTCATTTCTTGCGCACACCTCCCAGATAGTTGTATGTCCGCACATCGGAGGCTTTAATGAAAGCCAGCACTGCCCAGCAGGAGATCATGGAAGAACCGCCCTGGCTCACAAAGGGCAGGGTTACACCGGTAAGCGGCAGCACATCGGTAATGCCAAAGATATTCAGCGCCGTTTGGAACAGCAGCAGGCCCGCTGCCGCCACGGCGGCGATGGAGTAGAAAGTGGAGCGGGCGGCAATGCTGTTTACCAGTGCAGACACGGCGATAGCCACAAAGGACAGCACCAGCAGCAGCCCAAAAAGAAAGCCCCATTCCTCGCAGATCACACCAAAAATCAGATCCGTGGTCCGCGCCCACACACCGCGGGTGGTGCCGGCGCCGATGCCCAGCCCCAGCAGTCCGCCGGATGCCAGACCCACCAGTACCCGGGTCTGCTGATACCCGCTGTCGTTATAATGCTCCCACACATGGCGGTACACGGAGAAACGGGCGGTCACATAGGATTTGTACTTAATAACGATAAACCCGCCCATAGCCGCAGAGGCCAAAGCCAGAAAAATGGTCTTAATATCGCCGGAGTTCATAAAGGCGATAATGAGAAAGGTCACAAAAAAGATCAGCGCCGTACCAAAGTCCTTAATGACGATCAGCGCCCCCACGCACACCAGCGAAAAGGCAATAAAGGCATACAGGTTCTTAGAGGTCTGAATTTTTTCCAGCGTGGCAGCGCCTACAAAGATAAAGGCAACCTTTACAAATTCCGAGGGCTGGAAAGTCACACCGAATATGGTAATCCAGTTGCGGGCGCCGTGGGTCACCTTGGCAATGGCAATGTTGACGATCAGCAGCAAAATAGCCGCTACCGCCACCGGCAGGCGCAGGCGCATACACAGGTCCACATCACCCATCAGGAACACCAGCACAATAAAGCCGATAACCCCGGCGATCAGCATCAGCAGCTGCTTAAAGGCGTCGTCCGGCTTAATGCTGCCGATGACGGTAATACCCACCCCGGATAGGAAAAAGGCAATGAATTCCAATTCAAAATTCCGCCGGTGCATGGCAAAGTAAAACACGCTCACATACAGCCACTCCAGCACGATCAGCGCCAGCGTGCACAGCAGCACCTTGACTTCAAAGGTGCCGGTGCCACCGGCGGCCGCCGTGCCACTGAGTAGCTGAAACACGCTAAGCACCATTAAAAGGGCAAAGTTGTTAATGGGTTTAATACGGGGCAGCTTCTTTTGCTTGGTGGCTGCCGTTTTCTTCTTTGGCATAGGGCTGCTCCTTTCTTATTTTTCGTAAAACAGAAACACCTTGTCCCCAAAGGTGAGCATATCTTCGTCAAAAATCAGCTGGGGCTGCGTAATAAACCGACCGTTGAGCTTGGTGCCGTTGTGGCTGTCCAGGTCATACACCGCCCATCCCTTGGAGGTGCGGCGCAGCCGTGCGTGGTGGGCACTGACCGTGGGGCTGAGCAGCTGAATATCCGCGTCCTCGCCTCGGCCGATAAGCACATCCTGCTTTTTGATATATACCGGGCGGTGGGTCTCTGCGTCCACCAATACGCCATAGGCCACCGTTTGACCCCGGCTCTGCCGGGCGGCGGTGCGCATTTGACTGCGGTCGTCGGTAGAGATGGCTTCCTTGCACAGGAATTGCAGCGGGATGGTGCCGATCATCAGAATATCCCCGTCCGCCAGCGGTGCCCGCTGGTCCACCGGCACGCCGTTCACCTGCACGCCGTTCTTAGAGAAGGTGTCTGTTACCATCCAGCCGTCCTTTTTCTTGGCGATCACCGCGTGAAAGCGGCTGACGCTGGGCAAAGGCAGCACCACATCGTTGGCCTTACTCTTGCCGATAGAGGTCTCCCAGTGGGTAATATCCATTACGGAGCCGTTATTTTGGTCCACCAGCTGGGCCATCTTGTGCACCCGGGGGCGGTTGCGAAACAGAGAGATCACGCACACCGCCAGGATCAGCAGCGCCAGCACCGGCAGCACATACCGCAGCACGCCGGTCAAGAATTGTAAAATCGTATCCATAGGTTCAACATCCTTTTTATCTGCATTTCAAAAGGCAAATTATACTTCTTATTATTAACAGAATACTGATAAAGGGAGAAAAAGTCAAGAAGTATTGCAATTCCCGCCCCTTTCGTTTATACTGAAAATGGAAAAATTGGGCGGCATTTTCGCCCGGCAAGGAGCATTTGTTATGATTGAAAAGACTGTCTTTGGCCATCTGCCCTCCGGGGAGCAAGTGGACCTGTATACCATCACCAACAGCCGGGGCGCCAGCGTATCGCTGCAAACCCTGGGCGCCGGGATCGTGCGCCTGTATATGCCGGACAGGAACGGCAATTTGGGCGATGTGGTGCTGGGCTTTGACGACCCGGCTCTTTATACAGACCCGGACCTGGGCTACCAGGGACTGGTGGTGGGTCGCTGGGCCAACCGTATTCGCGGCGCCGCCTTTGACTTTCAGGGCCAAACCTACCACACCCCCATGAATCAGGGGCAGTGGACCCTACACAGCGGCGGGCGTATGAGCTTTCACCTGTGGCAGGTGAAGGACACCACAGAGAACAGCATCACCTTTTCCCGCTTTTCGCCGGATATGGAGGACGGCTTTCCCGGCAACTTCACCTTGCAGGTAACTTATACGCTGACGGAAGAGAACACCCTGCGGCTGGCCTACCGGGTAGACAGTGACCGAGACACGGTAGCCAACCCCACCAACCATGTGTACTTTAATCTGTCCTGCAACCCGGCAAAGACCATTGAGGGGCATGTGCTCACTGTCCACGCCCATCGGTTTACGGAGACGGACGACGACCAACTGCCCACCGGCGAGCTGGGCGACCTGACCGGTACGATGATGGACTTTTCTGCCCCCCACCCCATCGGGGAGCGGATCGATGCGCCTTTCCGTGCCGTGATTCCCGGTATCGGCTATGATAACAATTTCTGCCTGACCAAGGCGAACCCCAGAGCCTTTGCAGAAGCGGCGGTGCTGTGGGAGCCGGAGAGCGGACGGCGGCTGTCCGTGTGGACGGACCTGCCCGGTGTGCAGGTCTATTGCGGCGGCTGGCTAAAGAAAGACGGCAACCCGGGCAAGGGCGACTCCAAGGTTACCTACCGCCGGGGCGTAGCGCTGGAAACCCAGTTCTACCCGGACAGCCTTCATTGCCCCAACTTCCCGGTAGAATTCGTCAAAGCCGGCGTCCCCTTCACCACCACCACCGAATTCCGCTTTGATACAAAGTAAACACTTATGGATAACAAAAAGGCCACCCGCTGTGGGTGGTCTTTTTTATGGCTTGTGACCGTATGGGTCGGGGTTAATCCCTCCGTCAACGCCTATCGGCGTTGCCACCTTCCTTTACAAGGGAGGCAAATCGGTTTCAAAATCTCCGGTTCCCTTGCAAAGAGTGACTTCCGCGGTGCGGTGTGGACACCGCACCCTACATAAATTTTTGTAGGGCTTGATTCGGGCATCAAGCCGCTTTCATTGATCGCTGGCAATAACAGGGCATACCACTTTCCCCTGTGTCTGGGCGTATTGAACTGCCGCATACGCACCGCCGGTTTGGCGTATCACATATCCGATGACCATATCGCTTCTATCCACCATCCATCGGTTGCGTGCAGGTATCGCCCTCTTGTAATGCAAGCCCACCAGCTTCTCCGGCACAAGCACATCATCGTACAGTGCGTCATACTGCGCCTTGTGGGTATTCATTTCGTTTGTTAAATACGGCTTCACACAAATCAACCGTAATCCCAAAGCGGGGTAACGCCTTTTGGCAGCACGCACAGCAGAAATGAACACACTGTCAAATTCGCCCATGGCACCGGTGTAAAAAACCGTACACCCCATTTCAATCGCCTGTATTACGCAAGCCTGCACTGCCAATTCAATATTGCCAAACACGGTTCTATGCCCAAATCCACTACACGCCTTTTCCATTTTGACCCCACAACAAACATATTATGAACGCACTTTACATTCATTTAGGACATTGTAGCACATATAGAATATAAAATAAAGCCATAATAAACACAGTTTGGGGTGATATTATGGCCGGCAAGATCAAAAGTCTGTCCATTCGCATTGATGAGGAAATGCTCAACAAATTGCATGTGGTTGCGGATTATGAAGGGCGCTCTGCCAACAGTGAAATCCTCATTCTGATCCGCGACGCCATCGCCGCATACGAAAAACAAAACGGCAAGATCGAGTTCTAATTTCGTTCCAAAACAAAAGGCCACCCGCTGTGGGTGGCCTTTTTTGTGGCTTGTAGCCGTATGGGCGGGGGGTAACCCCTCCGTTTCGCTTCGCTCAACACCACCTAACCGGTGCCCGTCCCCTCTGTCGCTGCGCCACATCTCCCCGCGCTGCGGAGCGTCACCCTTTACAGGGGAGGAAAATCGGTTTCAATCTCCGCGGTACAGTGACGGCGCCTATTTCTCCGGAATATAGATCTTGGCCACCAGAGCGGTGACAGCGGAAAGGGGCAGCAGCTTATTCAATCCGCAAAGGAGCTTATACTTGATGCCCACGGTGGTCACCGGGGGCAGGCGCTTCTTATGGGCGGCACGAACCACAGCGGCGGCAATGGCAGCTGGGGGCATACCGTTTTGCTCGTCCCGCTCCATCACCGCCACGCTGCGCGCAATGCGCCCGGCGTACAAATCGTCACCGGAGCCACTCTTTTGACGGGCGGCGGTAAAGCCGGTCTTTACATCCCCTAGCCGCAGGGCGCCAACGGTAATACCAAAGGGCGCCAGCTCGCTGCGCAGGGCGCAGGTCAAGCTTTCCACCGCCGCCTTAGTGGCAGAGTAAAAGCTCTGGAATGGAATGGAAAACACCGCTGCGGCGGAGGAAATATTGAGAATACGCCCCCGGCTCTCTCGCAAGGCCGGCAGGGCCGCCTGAATCACCGTGACCCATGCAAAAAAATTCAAATCAAACTGGCGGCGCATCTCTGCCTCCCCGGTGCATTCCACTGCGCCGGAAATACCGAACCCGGCGTTATTCACCAGCAGGTCTACCCGGTCAACGGCCGCAAAGGCCGCCTGCACCTGGGCGCTGCCGTTATATCGCATGGAATGCTGCGCACCCCCTCCAACGGGCAGGCATGGCGGCTTAGGCACACCACCTGCCAGCCGTCTGCCAAAAGCGCCCGCGCCGTCTCCAATCCAATACCGCCGGATGCGCCGGTAACTACCGCTGTCTTCATACCCATTCCTCCAAAAAAACAAAATAAAAAAGGGTAAGAGCCTACTGCCCTTACCCTCTCTTGGTTTGCATTACTGCTCTACGGGATAAACAGAAACTTTCTTTCTGTCCTTGCCCAGCTTTTCAAACTTCACGGTGCCGTCCACCAGTGCATACAGGGTATCGTCAGAGCCGATGCCTACATTGGTGCCGGGGTGAATGTGGGTGCCGCGCTGGCGATACAGAATGTTGCCGGCCAGCACGAACTGACCGTCTGCGCGCTTGGCGCCCAGGCGCTTGGACTCGCTGTCACGGCCGTTCTTGGTAGAACCCATACCTTTTTTATGTGCAAAAAGCTGAATATCTAACTTGAGCATGACTTACACCTCCGAAATCAAAACTTGAATACTTTGCGGGTACTGCTCTGAAAGGGCGCTCAAATGGAGCTTTAGCCCTTGCAGGAGCACCTGCGCCGGGGCGGTATCCCCACTGAGCCGCAACTGAAGGAACCCGTCCTTCATCTCCGCTGCGGCCGGCAGGTGCAGCACCTCGGTTATGGTGTTGGCAGTGAGCAGGCAGGCGCTGGATACAGCGGCGCAAACAATATCCTCTCCATAAGGGGCTGTGTCTGCGTGGCCGCGGGCGGAAAAGCCCGTAAGCGCTCCCTGCGCTGCGAAAAAATCAATGGAAATCATTATGCCTTGATGGAAGTGATCTCAACCTTGGTGTAAGGCTGACGGTGACCCATCTTCCGCTTCTCGTCCTTCTTGGGCTTGTAGGTAAAGACGGTGATCTTCTTTGCCTTGCCGTTCTTCAGGACCTTAGCGCTAACAGCAGCCTTGGCACAATCCTTGCCTACCTTCAGCCCGTCGTCGGTGCCTACTGCAAGTACGGTGTCAAAGGTGATCTCGGCGTCTGCCTCGGCGTTCAGCTTCTCGATATAAAGCACATCGCCCTCAGACACCTTGTACTGTTTACCGCCGGTAACAATAACTGCGTACATCTGTCATTCTCCTTTACTTAAACTCGCTACGGCAGGCGCGCGCCAAAAGGGCGCAACTTACCAGCCCGCAATATGCGGCTTAACTATTATAACAGAATTCAGCCGATTGTCAAGATTTTTTTGTGCACCGGGGGCGCACGGTGATCTCACCGCTGCGCAGGGTAATCACGCTACCATCTTCCAGGCGCACCACCAGCCCACCGATCTCATCAATGCCGATAGCCGTAGCCGGGGTGGTCACGCCGTCTCGGATAAAAGTAATGGCCTTGCCCAGCAGCATACTGTGACTGCGGTAATAATCAATATAACTTTCGTAACCGTCGTCCAAGATCTCCCACAAATGGTCCGCAATCGCGGCGATCATGTCCGCCCGGCTCACATCTGCGTCCAAAGACGCGGCGTTCTCCACATCCGGCGGAAACTGCTCCGTCTGCATATTGGCGCCGATGCCGATGATCATGGCCTCGGCTAAGCCGCTCTCCATCCCCACAACGGCCTCCGTCAAAATGCCGCAGATCTTCTTGTCGTCTATGTACACATCGTTGACCCACTTAATCTGCGGGTGCTTGTCCGTCAATTCCTCAATGGCTCGGCACACCGCCACACCGGCAGCGGTAGTCACAGACACCGCGTCCTGAAGCCGTCGACCGTGATGGACCACCATGGTCATATAGATCCCGGTGCCCCGGGGAGAATAAAACTGCTTGCCCTGGCGGCCGCGGCCGGCGGTCTGCTCATCTGCCACCACCAAAAAATTGCCTCGATACCCGGCGTTCAGCAGCCGCTTGGCCTCCGTGTTGGTGGAGTCCACCGTGGCATAATAAATGGGCTCCAGCGGGCAATGCAGCCGGGGGGTAAGCACCTCTGCCGTAACCAGATTGTTGTCGCCCAGAAATTTATAACCCAGTCGCTGGGTGGCTTCAATTTTGTACCCTTCCTCCCGCAATTGCTGCACACACTTGCCGACGGTTTGGCGGCTGACCCCCAACCGATTGGCCAGCTCCTGACCGCTGATGTAATTGGGGCTGCCCAGCAACATATGCAGCACCGCGCTCTTGCTTTTTACGCGCATACGATCACCTCGTGTCTCCTCACATTTCTTTTTATATAATAAAAGCCACGCTCTTATTTTTGCAGATAAAACACCGCCAGCGTGCCCGGCCCACAGTGACTGGAAATGGTGCACCCGGCATCCGCCAGGATCAATTCCTTGCACCCGGTCTTGCCGCTGATCACGCCTCGCAAAAACGCCAGCGTATCCGGCGCAACACCGCCGCTGTCTGCCAGCACAATTCGTCCGGTGTCCATGCGCTTCAAATCCAGCAGTCGGTCCGTTACATACTGGCGGTAAACACTATCAATCTTGCCCCGATATTTTTTAGACACTTCCAAACTGCCCTCCGGGGTGACGGCGATACTGGGCTTGATCCCCAGCACATTGGCGCCGAAGCGGGCCACGCCGGAGCAGCGCCCACCTTTATACAAATACTCCAAGTCGCTGAGCACAAAGGTGGAAGACACCTTGGGCACCAACCGGCTCACCTTGGCGGCGATCCGCCGGGCGTCCATACCGCTGTCCCGCAGATCGCAGGCGCGCAGTACCAGCAGCCCCATGCCCATGCACAAATTCTTAGAGTCAATACAATATACATTGTCCAGATCCGCCGCAGCGGTGCAGGCGTTCTGATAGCTGGAGGAAATGGCGGAGGACAGTCCAATGTGCACGACGCTGCACCCGGCGTCCGTCCACTGCTTAAATTTGTCATAATACACACCGGGGGGCACCGCCGCCGTCTTGGGCAGGCGATGGTTCTCCGCCACATCGGCGTAAATATCCGCCGGGCGAATTTCCACCCCGTCTGCATACGCCGTATCGCCCAGCAAAATAGACAGGGCAAAGCAGTACACATGGCGCTGCCGTTGCAGATCCACCGGCAGATCGCAGGTGGAGTCCGCCGAGATCATGACTTGGTTCATAATAACGCCTCCGAAAATAGTATAACACAAAAGCAGTGTCTGTCAACCAATGCGCGCAATGTTTACAGCAAACGAAAAACTCTATGCACCAAAGCGCAGGGTTACCTTTTGCAGGTCGCTGCGCTTGTAGCTTTTGTCCAGCGTAAAGGTAAGCACACTACGGCCGTCCGCCTCTGTAATCTCTGCACTTTTATCAATACGGTAGGTCACTTTGTTCCGGGTGATCTGCACCGCATAGTCCCGGGCATTCGCCGTATTTTGCATAAAGCTGTAGCCCTCCGCTGCCGTCAGCACAATCTGCTTGTTGGTAAAGCGCACGGCGCTCACCGCCTTGATCTGACTGTCCATCCCGCTGAAGGATCGCACCCCGTCCGCGCCGCTGTCCGGCACGGTAAGGGTACCCTCCACCCGGCTCAGCTGCGGCTCGGTAATGCCTGCGGTGCCGGAAGCGTTGGTGAGGGTATAGGCCCAGTCCCGCTCCGCCACATCCCGGGGGTCCGTAATGCGGTAGTTCTTGGCAGCCCGATAGTAAACGCTGCCTTTCTTTAAGGAGAAGCCGCCCCCCAAATAATCCAGGCCACAGTGGATGTAGCCCACAATCTTGATCTGGCGGGAGGGCTTGTAGTCGATACGCACGGCGATTTTGACTTTAATCTGCCCGTCCTCCACCGTGTAGGTGCCGATACCGTAGTCCCAGCCGTAAATGGTTTGCGGGGTGCCGTCCGTATTCGTTTCCGCCCGGGAAAATGCGGTGTACTTGGAGGTGGAAATACCGGTTTTTTCGTCAAAACTCAGGCTGCCGGAGGCATTGCCCATGGCCACCTGCACCCGCATAGGGTCATTCTTCAACTGGGTGACGCTGCACTTCACCGCCTGGGTAAAGGGCCGCTTCCAGCTTTCTCGGTCGGCAACCACAAGATCGTATTCAAAGCTGCCGTTCTTTTGCTTGTGGGGGGTGAGCACATACAGGTCATAGGTGTACAGCTCCTGCCCGGTGGACCGGTCAATACCACTGACCAATCGCACCACCAGCTCTTTCTTTTTGTCGCCGTTCAGATCCGTATAGTAGAGCTTGGGCCGTTCCTTGGTCAGGTAATGGCTCCAGCCGGAAAAGGTCTTGCTTTTGCCCTGATGGACCAAGATGGCCTTGTCCCCCTGGGCGTACAGCTGAAAGTCGCCTTCTTTATTCTCTGCCAAAAGGGTGCGTTTATTAGAAGCGGTGGTGCTCTCGGCGGTAACCACCGTCAGTCCTTCCTCCGGCGCCTTGCCGTGGCGGTAGGTCTGAAAATAATAGCCCACCCCCACCAGCAGCCCGATCACCACCAGTGCAGAAAGCAAAATAATAGGTAAATTCTTTCTCATTCCGGAAAATCCTTAAAAAAAGTCAGTCTTTATATTGGGTTCGGTAGTCAAAGGCATGGGGTGCATGGCCGGTCACATGGTAACAGGTGCCGGTTGCCAGGCCAAAAATGGGTTTGTCGTGGCCCAAAGAATCGGAGTACACATCCACCACCTGCACACCGGGGAACGCCCGGTGAAAGCGGCGCACCTTTTCTTCACCCCGGCAGTTCTGCCCTAAAATACGCCCGGTCTTTGGGTTGTGCCGGGTACACAGCAGATACGGCAGCCCCAGTCGGCGCTGCAATTCCTCCAGCAAAAAATCCGGCGACGCGCTGATGATCACCGCCGGGCGTTTCTTTTGGGTAAACCAGGGATACACCTGGTGCAAATGCTTCTCCCAAAAGCCCTTTGCCGCCCGCTGCACCGGCACCATGGGCAAAAAGCCGAAGCACAGGTTCTTAAACTTTTGCAAAGACAGAACCCGCAAGGCAAACAGCAGGCACGCAATGAACCAAATCGGCAAATACACCAGCACCCAAGGATAATGCAGGGCGCAGTAGCCGATAAACAGGGAGCCGCTGTCAAAGGGCACCAGGGTTTTGTCAAAATCGTAAATATCCACCTGCGCCGGCAGCGCCGTTTGAGGCGCCGTCTCGCCGATGGCAACCGGGTTTGGCATAATTAAACTTCCTTTTCGTCAAACGAGATGGTAATGGTCTTGTTGCTGGCAAAGCGGGTCAGCTTGACCCCGGCGGAGGCCAGCATACGCTTGCTGGCTAACGTGGCGTCCGAGTCAGCATACTTGTCGCTGATATAGATCACTTCGTTAATGCCGCTTTGGATAATGGCCTTGGCGCACTCATTGCAGGGAAACAGCGCCACATAAATGCGGCAGTCTTTCAGACTGTTGCCCCCGGCGTTCAAAATGGCGTTCAGCTCCGCATGGCACACAAAGGGATACTTGGTTTTGTTGGGGGCATCGGCCGTGCGATCCCAAGGGTACTCGTCATCGCTGCAGCCGCGGGGCAAACCGTTGTAGCCCACGCTGACAATGTGATTGTCACCGTTGACAATGCAGGCGCCCACCTGCGTATTGGGGTCCTTACTGCGCAAACAACTGAGCAGGGAAATGCCCATAAAATACTCGTCCCAACTAATATAATCCTGACGCTTAGCCATCTTAATCACCATAGCCTTTCAGTACATCAATAAAATCTTGCAGCTCCGGGCGCTGCGCATCCTCTACCCGACCGGCGTCCACCAGCGCATTCACCGCCGGGTCCAAAGGCAATTTCGCCAGCACCGGCACGCCCAGCGCCGCCGCCGTCTCCTCTACTTTAGACGTACCAAACAGCGGGTGGGACTTGCCGCAGTCCGGGCATACATAAGAACTCATATTCTCTACCAAACCCAGCACCGGCACTTTCATCATCTTGGCCATATTGAAAGCCTTTTCCACGATCATCTGCACCAGATCCTGGGGGGTGGTAACGATCACGATCCCGTCCACCGGCAGGCCCTGAAACACGGTCAGCGCCACATCGCCGGTGCCCGGGGGCATATCCACAAACAAATAGTCCAGCTCTCCCCAGCGCACATCGGACCAAAACTGGTTAATGACCCCGCTAATCACCGGGCCACGCCACACCACCGGGGCGCTCTCGCTCTCCAGCAGCAGGTTAATGCTCATCAATTTAATGCCGCCGTCCGTAACGGCAGGTAGCAGACACTCGCCGTCCTGCATCGCCCGGCTGTGCACCCCAAAGGACTTCGGCACGCTGGGACCGGTAATGTCCGCGTCCAGCACACCCACTTTCAGTCCCGCCTTGGCGCACCCGGCCGCCAGCAGACAAGTGACCAGGCTCTTGCCTACGCCGCCCTTGCCGCTGACCACACCGATGACTTTCTTGATATGGCTGTATTTGTTGGCAGGCTGCTTAAAGTCCGCCTTGCGGCTGCCGCAGTCTGCCTGGCAGCCCTCGCAGTTATGATTACAGTTTTCGCTCATCTCAAACACCTCTGCATACCGGCGCTGCCGCCGGTTAAACTCTTAATAGTATTGCCGGATCACGAACTTAACCCGTCCCAGCACCACCAATTCGTCCACAATGATGGGGGCGTAGGCATCATTCTCCGGTTGCAGGCGGAAGTGACCGTGCTCCTTATAAAACCGCTTCACCGTGGCCTCCTCGTCGATCATCGCCACCACGATCTGGCCGTTCTCCGCCACCGGGGTGCGCTCCACCACCACAATGTCGCCGTCCTCAATATGGGCGCCGATCATACTGTCGCCTCGCACATGGAGGGCAAACAGCTCCTCCCCCGGCCGAGCGCCGAACACAGGAATATACTCCTCAATGTGCTGGGTAGCAAGAATGGGCACACCGGCAGTCACCGTGCCCAGCAGCGGCACCTGGGCCACCTGGGCCGCGCGGCCGGGCAGTCGAATGGTGCGCTTGCAGTTGGGGTCCCGCTCAATGCAGCCCATACGCTCCAGTTTGTTCAAATTGTATTGCACGGAGGAGGTGGAGCTGAGCCCCACGGCGTCACCGATCTCCCGCACGGAGGGCGCCACACCCCGCTCATCCAAAGTGCGCTGAATATAGCGCAGAATCTTTTGCTGCATCCCGCTGACAGCGTCCATGTTCGGGACCTCCCTTCCGTCCGCTTTTTCCTGTTTTATATTAAAGACAGTATAGCATTTGGCCCCTGCCTTGTCAAACAAATGTGCTAATCCGCCGGCATTCTGATCTCTTTTGCAAAAAAAGTGTTGACAAACGGGGCGCAATCGGCTATAATTCTGTTTGCAAGTTTTTCAGTATGGCTTTATAGCTCAGTTGGCTAGAGCACACGGTTCATACCCGTGGTGTCACTGGTTCGAATCCAGTTAAAGCCACCATGGCCCGGTGGTCAAGAGGTTAAGACACCGCCCTTTCACGGCGGTAACACGAGTTCGATTCTCGTCCGGGTCACCATAGGAACTTGAAGGAAAGCAGTCACCTATAGGGTGGCTTTTTCTTTATCCGTTTGCATTTTTTGCAAAAGCGGTCCGTTTGCGATGCGATGCGGGTATCGACCCCTACATCATTTTCAAACAAAATACCTACACCTGTCCCGTTAGCTCAGTTGGATAGAGCGACCGCCTCCTAAGAATATGTTGCAACGACCGCCTTTGGAACAAAAGTGATTGACAATGAGTTAGTTTAAGTCCATAATTGAATAGATTTTAAAGATGTTTCCGTAGCTCAGCTGGATAGAGCGACCGCCTCCTAAGCGGTAGGTCGGGTGTTCGAATCACCTCGGGAACGCCAAAAACTTCGCCGGAAAACCCAGTGAAATCAAGGGTTTCCGGCGTTTTTTCATTTTTACGAAGAAACAGCAAAAACGAAAAAATCACAAATTTTCATTAGCAAATTCTCCGTCTGCTAATGGAATTTAGGACTAATGTCGTCCGCCTTTCAGGTGGACGGCTTGCTAATAAAAATTAGCAAAAAAATCGCTGTTTTGCTAATGAAATTGCCCTCTCTGCTAATGGCGGAAAAATCGAGCCAAAAATCCTGCTAATAGACAAGGCGGTCGTTACTCTGTTAATTCGTTCATTTTTCAATAATGGAGAATTATTCGCAAACTGTACCTATACCATTTCCTGTTATATAATTGCAGTACAGGAGGTGGTTGCTTTGAAAGAACAGAAATATCATTTATATCTTTCCGATGATGAATACAGACAGACTATTCAGTCCCTTGTTCGCTTGAAGAACAACCTAATTGCACAAGGCAGATACACCGACGCCGTCGATGATGTTCTCTGCAAAGTGCTTTCTGCCAAGAAGAGAAAGCTCAAAATCAAATAATCTTGCCACGAAATAAGACCGCCTACACGATGTAAGCGGTCTTATGTTTTAGTTCGATAAACTGGAATTTATATTGCAATCATTTTTTCTTTAATTCTAGAATATTCTTCTCGATCTGCTGTATAGCCCCCCCTGAAATCATCATCCGTTTTTCCTGTCGGATCTTCAAGTTTCCAGTTGTCATCAAACGCTCTGCCGATAAACGGACAACCTACATCACAACCCATGGAGATGGAGATGTCTGGCTCCGGGATGCTTGATATCAGCTTAGAATACTGCTTTTTCTCCATGTCGATGCCGTAAAGCTCCTTCATGAAACGGACGGCATCCTGATTGATCTGGGGCGCAGCAAGTATGATGGAATCCTTCAGGAAATCAATGCCCGTATGATTCTGTATAA
>OIWK01001737.1_pt1 | contig 19330 bp, 12 predicted proteins | sample 1587401 | NCBI WGS metagenome assembly OIWK01 (sample SAMEA3888911, study PRJEB22519) | human gut metagenome | biome: human gut; feature: human-associated habitat; material: faeces | place: Denmark | collected 2009
GGTGTTGCCGTAGGCGTTGCCGTTGGTGTTGCCGTTGGCGTTGCCGTTGGTGTTGCCGTAGGCGTTGCCGTAGGTGTTGCCGTAGGTGTTGCCGTTGGTGTTGCCGTAGGTGTTGCAGTTGGCGTTGCCGTTGGTGTTGCCGTAGGCGTTGCCGTTGGTGTTGCCGTTGGTGTTGCCGTTGGTGTTGCCGTAGGTGTCACGGTCGGCGTAGGCTCTTCACTGGGATGCCACTCATTTCCACTAAAGTGACACTCTGCTTGCGTTTGCAAATTTGCAGCTACAATTCTACCTGAATTATTTCCTGCTTCGAGAATCACCTTAGCACATGGTGCAAGAATCGTTCCCCTTGTAGTAGATAAAGTAATAGTTCCATCATATGTTCCAAAATTATACACTAACAAATTTGCATTATCTGCTTCCGGGTAATTATCAATGCCAGATGTGCTCTGTCCTACCAACTTAAAATTATTACCATCAGGTGTTATATTAAATACAACCGTTTTACCGTTTTCCACAGCTACTTTAGGTTCAAAATCCGAAATTCCATTTACGCGAAAAATATTCTGTCCATCATTCAAGGAAATCTCATTAGAACTCAATTCCGTTCCCATTGCATGCAAGTTTTCAGCATTTGTACGAATAGCTGTAAATGCTCCTGCCAGATCGAACTGACCTCTTTCAATTTTTCCAATCTGCTCAGTGGTTCCTACATAAACTCCATTTACAAACCATTGATTACCTCTTTGCTCAAAAGAAGCTGATTTTAGAATCAGATTAGAACATCTAATATTGGAGCCTGAACCTGTATATTCACCATCTACATAAATAGTACCTTTTCCTGTATAGCCAATGTTATTATAATATTTCAAACTGCCTGTGCAGATATTAGCTTCACTGTCACCGCTCTGCTCCGTAATTCCCTCTACAAAAATTCCATAGCCATTGGCAGCTCCTAAAACTCCAGCAATATCCACAGTCACCGCATTTACTGTCTCATTTGCTTCCGCACATAAATTCATTGTCAGCGGCATGATAAGACCTGCACCTGCTGCCTCTTCCGGTGTAACCATCGTCGTTGCTTCCGGTGTTACCTCCGGATCAGCTACTACATTTTCTTTCACAACAGCGTCACCACCGGATACAGACTCTTCCCCTACTACTGTAGCCGCTTCCTCTGCCTGTACCGTAAGTGTTCCGTTCCCCGCAACAGTTCCCACTACCAGCGCTGCCACCAGAACCTTTACGATTTTTTCTTTTACATACTTACTAAGTCTGCTCATCTGATTTCTCCCTTTATGAAACCCCATGTGTTACTCCCAACGCACTTAAACGTTTTCGTTCTTCTTTACATCTATTAAGACTATGGATCTCATAAAAAAGGTTCAGATTTTTTATTAAATTTGTGATTTATTGCTTATTTTTGTTCTCTGGTTGTCCATTTGTGGTACCAATGTCCTAATAAGCGGCCGTTTCTGTCAGTACTCCATGGAGCAGTGCTCTTCGCTTCGTGCCTGCGGAACCATAGCAGGTAGACAGCGACACAATGTTCCCCCTGTCGCTTAAGTCCGCATCCGAGGCATACAGGGAATGTTCCGTCGCCCACTGCACGTAATCATCGTAGGAAGCATCCGAGGTAAAGGTTGCGAAGCGGTCGCTGGTGCTTCTGGTCTCGTAATAAGCAAAGATTTCATAAATATAGACCTTATCTTCCGTATAGATATAAAAATACGGATCCTCCTTACAGCTTACCGTCCCCTTCAACAGATTTTTAAAACTACCGAACATGCTCTCATCCCGCATATTATGTCCGAAGACGAAGGTGTTCCGGTCCGACCAGTCCGCCGAAGCCTCACAATCCATGAAAATACATCCGGCATTTACACTTTCTCCCTCAAAAGAATGCTTCAGATAATAATTGTTGTCCTCGCCCTGTACCACCGGATAGCTGATATCCAGCGCCGGAAAATAAAGCCATCCCCGGAAATCCGGATTGGTCTTCTTGAGATTTGCAAAATCAATCTGCAGATCGGGGTAGTTTTTCACCTGTACTTCTTCCGTCTCTTCCACCCTGGACTCTTCCACCACTGCCTCCTGTCTTATGGTATCATATTCGTTTTTCGCCTTTTGCTCCGACAGATAGGAATACAGACTCATCCCTCCGGTGATCAGAACTGCCGCCGCCAGTATTGCTGTGATGATATTTTCCACTTTCTTATTCTTCATGTTTGTCCCCTTTTTGCATCTGTCTGAATTTACTAATGATTATAACTTATTTTTAAGTATTCGTCTTTACGAAAGACTCATTTTTTGATATTTTTAAGTTGTGATCATAAAAATATTGGGGGGAATTATATCTTATGATACATTTTTTTGCTATCCTTTCACTGCTTCTGTGCGGTGTCTGCTATACCGGTTTCCAAAAAGAGGAAGACAAATGTAAATTCCAAAACATTACCCGGTTCGTCTGGATCATTTTCGGGGCTGCCCTGCTGCTTCGTCTGATCCTTGCTTATACCACCCACGGTTTCGGCAATGATATTGCCTGTTTTGCTGCGTGGGCTGACCGGATCTTCTCCGTAGGTCCCGGGGCATTCTATTCCGCGGAGACTTTTACCGATTATCCGCCCGGATTCATGTATGTCCTGTATCTCATCGGGGCACTGCGTTCCCTGCTTGGGATCCCTTATTATTCCAGCCGGCATATCATGCTGTTAAAGCTGCCTGCTATTCTGTGCGACATGGCCTGCGGCTGTCTGCTCTTCAGAGAGGCGTCAAAAAGACTGCATTTTTCCGAAATGCAATCTGTATGTGTAGCTTGTGCTTATCTGTTCCAGCCGGCAATCATCCTGAATTCTTCCTGCTGGGGGCAGGTGGATTCCGTTCACACCCTTGTGGTGATCCTGATGTGCCTGTTTCTTATGGACGGCAAAATGCTTCCGGCTTATGCGATCTACGGTATTGGAATTCTGTTAAAGCCGCAGACACTGATCTTCACTCCCGTCCTTCTGGTCGGCATTTTGGATCATGTATTTTTGCAGGATTTTTCCTGGAGGAAATTTTCTTATAATCTGTGCGGCGGTCTGGCTGTGATCTGCGGCATGCTTCTGTTGTGCGTTCCCTTCGGTCTGGATGCCGCCACCTCGCAGTATACTTCCACGCTGGGTTCCTATGAATATGCAGCGGTTAATGCCTATAATTTCTGGGGGCTGTTAGGCATGAACTGGGTGGACCAGAACACGATCTTTCTGTTCCTTCCCTGCCGAACCTGGGGATCCATTGCCATTGTGCTGATCGTTCTTTTTACTTTTCTGATTGCCTTGCGTTGCCGAAAAGAACCTTCACGCTATTTTTGCCTCGGTGCTTTTATCATTCTGACTATGTTCCTGTTTTCTGTCAGAATGCACGAACGCTATATGTATCCGGGACTTGCACTGCTGCTGTTCTGCTGTCTGTATAAACCCGCCGGCTCCCTGTGGAAATGTTATGCCGGTTTCGCCGCGCTGCATTTCTACAACACTGCCAACGTGCTGTACCATTACGATCCGCAGAACTATGACCGCAAGGCTCCCATAATTCTGCTGGTATCCGCAGGCATGTTATATTGTCTGTATGATTTCTACAAAATCATCTGGAAATATTATATTCATGGGGAAGCGGTGACTGTTGCCGCCACAACTGCGGGTGACCTCGGCTCCCACTTCCGGGAACATTTTCTCTCCCCCTTAGCGCCCACACCTTCTAAGGAGCAGGTGCGCTTCACGAGAGCAGACCTGTGTCTGTTGCTGACAATCTGTGCTCTCTACAGCTTTTTTGCACTCTATGACCTGGGCGACCGCAAGGCTCCCGAGACAACCTACGATATGACACAGAATCAGGTCATTGAACTGGAATTTCCGGAAAATACAGTTCCCGTTACCCTGGCAAGTTACATCGCGCCCTGGCATCAGCGGCATTTTACGGCTGAAGTCCGTAGCTCAAAGGCCGAGGACTGGACGTATTTGGGCGAGATCATTCTGAATAATGTCTTCACCTGGCAGGATGTGTCTTTGGAAGATCTGACCCGGCAGGCAGGCGTAACCGACGCCCGCTGCCTGCGTCTCACACTGACCGATACGGATGCGTCTCTGATCGAACTGGTCTTCACGGATGCGGACGGTGAAATCCTGCGCCCTGTGAATGCCTCTGCTTACGAGACTTTGTTCGATGAGAGCGATTGCTACCCGGAACGCTATTCTTTCCGTAACAGCATGTATTTCGATGAGATCTATCATGCCCGTACGGCTTATGAATTCCTCCACGGACTGCCCACTTATGAAAATACGCATCCGCCTCTGGGCAAAATTCTGATCTCTGTGGGTATCGCTATTTTCGGGATGAATCCCTTCGGCTGGCGGATCATGGGTACTTTATTTGGCATCGCCATGCTGCCCTTCCTCTATCTGCTGGGGAAGAAAATGACCGGCAATACCCCTGCAGCGGCTCTCGCCTGCTTCCTGTTTGCCTTTGATTTTATGCATTTTACACAGACGAGGATTGCAACGATCGATGTCTATATCACGTTCTTCGTGATTGCCATGTACTATTTTATGTACAGTTATTGCTCCATGAGTTTTTATGACACGCCACCACATAAGACCTTCCTTCCATTAGGATTGTGCGGTGTCTGCATGGGGCTTGGCATTGCCTGCAAATGGACCGGTGTCTATGCCGGATGTGGTCTGGCACTGCTGTTTTTCGCGCATTTGCTGCGTCGCTACCGAGAATACCTTTATGCCAAAGCACATCCCGGCAAAAGCACAAACGGTATCGATCATAAATATATAGTGAAGAATTTCCCTGACTATACGATCAAGACCATCGATTTCTGTCTGACCTTTTTCGTATTGATCCCGGTAGTGATCTATCTGCTGTCCTACCTGCCGTTTGTGAATACTGCTCATCCCGGCCTGCTTGACCGTATGCTGGCGAACCAGACTTCCATGTTCAATTACCACAGTGGCCTGGAGGCGACACATCCCTACTCTTCCTCCTGGTATGAGTGGCCGACCATGGTACGTCCGATCTGGTATTATTCGGGATATGTGACCGATGCAATCAAAGAGGGGATCAGCGCTTTCGGCAATCCTGTTGTATGGTGGATCGGTATTCCGGCATTTATTTACATCCTGTACCTGTTAATTCGCAATAATGCGTTTCTCTGTTCTCTGACAAGACACACAAAAACAGAGAGCTCCACAGATACTGCAATTACCCTGTCCCACAGAGAATATACAACAGCTGCTTTTCTGGCAGTCGGCTACCTGGCGCAGTACCTGCCCTGGTTCTTTGTCACCAGGATCACTTTCATCTACCACTATTTCCCCAGTGTTCCTTTTGTGGTACTGATGATCGTGTACAGCCTGATGCAGTGGAAGAAACATGTATCCGACCGCGCCTTTGTTATCGGCTGCTGCGCTTATGCCACGGTGGCGTTTGCCCTGTTCCTGCTGTTCTATCCGGTATTGTCCGGACAGCCGGTGGATGTGGATTTTGTAATAAAATACTTACGTTGGAGACCGACCTGGGTATTGATCTCGGGTTAAATGAAAGGCAAGAGACTATTATGACCATTCTTCTGAATACCATCTTCATTTTATTTATAGGAATATGGTTTGTTCGCTTTTTTGTTGAAATGGATGTTCCGGAAAAATACAGAGTTTCTCGATTTTTTCAAAATACAACAGACTATAAAGGAGAAGGTCTGACGAAAAAAGACGTTCTCCGGATTCTGTTTTTGGCTTTTCTGATCCGTGTACTGATATATTTTGCAAGTGTGCTTATCTATTTGGTGCAATCAGATTTTTTATCACATGCAGCTGCATTTTCCTGGAATGATTTTTTCAATCTGTGGAATAAATCTGATGCCCAGCATTATCTTGATCTCGCGGAAAAAGGATATGTCAATTGCACAGAAGTAACGGAATGGTCTGGCAGAGAAGAGCATCTATTTCTCGTCTTCTTCCCGTTATATCCCTGGTTCATCCGCTTCTTTCACTTTTTTGTAAACAGTTATGCTGTGGCTGCATTTGCTGTTTCCATCATTTCTTTTTGTGTGGGCTGTGTCTTTTTCTATGGTGCTGTAAAGGAGGAATACGGAGCTTCCATTGCCGAGAAATCATTGACTTTGTTATTGTTATACCCGTTTTCTTTTTTCTTCGGAGGAATCATGACAGAGAGCTTGTTTTTCTGTCTGATTTCTGCGGGTTTTTTCTATATCCGCAGGCATAAATGGCTGATTGTGGGGCTGATTGGGCTTTTAGCATCCCTCTGTCGTATTCAGGGTGTTATCCTTTTTGGCGTCGGTATAATTGAATTTCTAATATCTTCTCAACCAATTCGGATGATTGAGGAGGGGCAGTTCAAGGGCTTTCTGAAACACTTTTTTACAGAGACCGTCTGGCTGTTTCTGATTCCCATCGGGAACCTTGTGTACTTAGAGCTTAATTATCAGATCACCGGCAATGCTTTTCAGTTCACTGTTTATCAGGAGAATCACTGGTATCACACCGCTACCTGGTTCACAAATTGTGTGGCGGAAATTATGCGTTATATTTCCGGTCAGGTCTCCGATACCACGCTTCTCATATGGTATCCTGAACTGATTCTGTTCGTTGTGGCTGCTGCACTGCTTCTCTATTCTCTCCGGACCCAGCCGCTGAAATACAGTGCCTATCTCCTGGTCTATACCCTAATCAATTACTCTGTCACATTTCTGATCAGTGGTGGGCGGTATATGCTGAATGCACTTCCTCTTTTTTTCTTTACCGCTGCATTACTTAATAAACACAAACTGTTGTATCCATTGCTGTGTTTTGCATCAGCTTTATTATATGGGATTTACTTTACTGCTTTTCTCATGGGTGGTGCAATTTATTGATTTTGTCCCTATTTACATTTGTGTGTCTGATGTATCAACAGTATAATTATACATTTCACGAATTGCGTATGCAATTAGAAAATCAAGTAGTCCAAATTCAAATACAATACCATAAGGCTTTCCAGATAATCTGGGAAACAGTAGTAATGATTAGTGGCGTTTCGTACCAGTATCAAAAGCCTTTGACCATATATTTACAGACCAAGAGCTTTACGAAGAATACAACCTTACTGATGAAGAAATAAATATCATAGAATCAGTCATCAAAGAACGAAAATAACAATACCAATACCCTTTGTCATGTGGTAAAATAAAGAAAAACCTATTATGAAACCTAAGGAAGGATTGGGCATGAAAATTTTGAAAAGTATTCTTAATTATATTCCATTAGCCACGTTTATCATATTTGTGGTTACTGATGGAATTATTTCTTTAACATCGGCATTAATTTTTGTTATTTCCACGATTGGTCTACTGATTAATTGGAAAAGAAAAAAAACAGCGATGAAGAATTAAGAAAATTCATGTTTATCAATTACAGGTGACATTGAAAGAGTCAGCCCATTCAAGGTGCTGGCTCTTTAAAAATTCCATTCTAATAAATTGCACGACAACTTATAAAAAAATATGCTCCACATTATGGAAAAATGTATATAAATGTATAAAAGTATCAAAATCGAATAATTATAAGGACTTATGCATCAGACACACTTTTGTAAAAAGGGAGTTGATTTTCTCACAGAAAATATTGCTGTATCATATTTTCTACGATGTTAGATTTTAGAGGAGCCTCTTCCGATTCATAGGTGGCCAGTAGTGTATCCGACAGCATAATTCCATTTATGTTATAGAGCTGCATTTTCTGAAAAGCCGCCTGCGCATAATTTTCATTAGCCATCATACCAAAGTGCTCCCAGTAATGGACTTGGCCTGTTACCGGGTGCCTTATGGTGAAATCCGGATAGATCACTCTCTTTCCCAAATGTAATGCTTCCTCGTAATGAAATGGTATCCTGTTCACATGCAGCATCGTCGCAATGATTGCCTCTGATTTGGAACGCACCTTCTGTCCGTTGAAAATAGGATGAATCAGTTGTTCCGGATATTTGGGGCATCTCTCATAATCCTGCTTTTCCCATTCAGCAATTTCTGTATTTACCGAAGTAAATACTTTTTTCAAAAGTTCTGCATATACTGCAGTCTCAAGCAGCTGTTCTTCTCCGGTTTGCTCTTTGTTACACAAGTCCAAATAACTTTGTATTGCTCGTTTTTCTTGCAATATATCCTGAAGCATTACTTCATAATACTTCTTTTCCGCCATAGAGACAGCAGTATTTTTTTCATTGCTGTGAATATAAATTTTCTCTCCATCACAAGATATGTACCATTTCTTATGTTTACCGTTTTGAGAATAGATCAGTTTGCCTGCCGGATATGTCTGCAGTCGCTCCAAAATGTTTTTTTCCCGTTGGTCCAGCACTTCTTTTTCTCTTAGCATCTGGTGATATAGCATGACTTCGCCTTTCTCTTATTTTATTGTGATTTGATCAGTTACTTTTTGTTGAAATTCTGCTGAAACCAGCTGGATTTTCACAAGAGTTGTAAATAGAGTTTCATGGTCAGATGAAATGTAACAATATTACATCATATTTCTATCAAGTTGTAAACCTTTATTTTTTCATGGGCACAGCACAGGCTTGCGGCGGTGGCTGTGCCCTCATCCGGCTCCGCCAGACACAAACATCACATATCCATAAAAAAAGTGCCCGGATCATATCTTCCCTGATCCGGGCACTGTTCACTATCAAATCATAAATTCTCTTAGCCTTCAGCGATGGCATTACCGGTATACAACTGGTAATATCTGCCCTTCTGGGAGATGAGTTCATCATGGTTGCCGCGCTCGATGATACGTCCCTGTTCCAGGACCATGATGCAGTCACTGTTTTTGACAGTGGACAGTCTGTGGGCGATGACAAAGGTGGTTCTGCCCTTCATCAGTTTATCCATGCCGTCCTGTACGATTTTCTCAGTGCGGGTATCGATGGAGCTGGTAGCCTCATCCAGGATCAGCACCGGTGGATCCGCTACTGCGGCTCTGGCGATGGACAGAAGCTGTCTCTGTCCCTGGCTTAAGTTCGCACCGTCACCGGTGAGGACTGTGTTATAGCCATCCGGAAGCTGACGGATAAAGGTATCCGCATTTGCTAACTTCGCTGCGGCAATGACTTCGTCATCCGTAGCATCCAGCTTACCAAAACGGATATTTTCCATAACGGTAGCGGTGAACAGATGGGTATCCTGCAGTACGATACCTAAGGATTTTCTCAGATCCGCTTTCTTGATCTTGTTAATATTGATGCCGTCGTAACGGATCTTACCATCCTGAATATCATAAAAACGGTTGATCAGGTTCGTGATCGTGGTCTTACCGGCGCCGGTGGAGCCTACGAATGCGATCTTCTGACCGGGCTTTGCATACATCTCGATGTTATGCAGCACGATCTTGTCATCATTATAGCCGAAGTCCACATCGTCAAATACTACTTCACCCTGTAACTCAATATAATCTACAGAACCATCCGCCTGATGCACATGCTTCCATGCCCACATACCGGTTCTCTCGGGACACTCTACGATCCTGCCGTCTACCTTTTTCGCACGTACCAGAGTTACATAGCCTTCGTCGGTCTCTACTTTTTCATCCAACAGATCAAAAACTCTCTTAGCGCCTGCCTGTGCCATGACGATACTGTTCAACTGCTGACTGACCTGGCTGATGGGCATGTTGAAGCTCTTGTTAAAGGTTAAGAAGCTGGCCAGCTTACCTAAAGTCAATCCTGCAAAACCACCCAGTGCCATAGCACCGCCGACGATAGCACATACCACGTAGCTTAAGTTACCCAACTGTGCATTGATAGGCCCCATCAGGTTGGCAAACTTATTTGCATTATAAGCACTTTCGCACAACTCGTCGTTCAACTTTTTGAACTCTTCCAGGCTCTTGTCTTCATGACAGAATACCTTGACTACCTTCTGACCTTCCATCATTTCTTCGATATAGCCATTCACGGTACCGATATTCTTCTGCTGCTTTACGAAATATTTTCCGCTCAGTCCCGCCACTTTACCGGTGACAAACATCATCAGTGCCACCATGATCAGACTGACTGCTGTCAGCGGGATACTCAGTACCAGCATACTTCCCAGCGTACCCACTACGGTAATAAAACTGGAAAATACCTGCGGTATACTCTGGCTGATCATCTGACGCAGAGTATCAATATCATTCGTGTAGATGGACATGATATCCCCGTGGGAATGGGTATCAAAATACTTGATCGGCAGCTTCTCCATGTGTTCAAACAGATCATCACGGAGACTCTTCAAGGTTCCCTGCGTTATCGTGACCATGATACGGTTGTAAGCATACGTAGCCGCTACACCCACCAGGTAAAAGCCTGCCACGCGGACAATTTCCCGGAACAGATTGCCAAAGTCCGGAGTCTCCTGTCCGATCATGGGCAGGATGTAGTCATCGATCAGCCTCTGCATGAACAGAGTACCCTGAATGCTTGCCACAACGCTCAGTACGATACAGATCAACACAAAAATGAAGTGAATGGCATAGTTTTTGAAAATATATGCCATCAGTCGTTTAAATACTTTTCCCGGATTCTCAATACGTTTACCACCCTGCATTCTTCTGCCGGGTCCACGCATTCCGCCGCCCATAGGTCCTGGCATTATGACTCACCTCCATTCTCATCAAAGTCGCCGCCACCCGTCTGGGTCTGGGCTTCATATACTTCTTTATAAATGTTATTGGTACGAAGCAGTTCTTCGTGAGGTGCGAATGCATCGATCCTGCCGTTATCCATTACGATGATGCGGTCCGCGTCCTGAATACTGGAGATACGCTGCGCGATGATGATCTTCGTCGTACCGGGGATCTCCGTGGCAAATGCCTTGCGGATCTTCGCGTCAGTAGCGGTATCCACGGCGCTGGTGGAATCATCCAGGATCAGTACCTTCGGCTTTTTCAGCAGTGCTCTGGCTATACACAGTCTCTGCTTCTGTCCGCCGGATACATTGCTTCCGCCCTGCTCAATATAAGTATTGTATTTTCCAGGCATCTTTTCAATAAATTCATCGGCACATGCGAGACGGCAGGCACGGATGCACTCCTCTTCGGTAGCGTTCTCGTCGCCCCAGCGGAGGTTCTCCAGGATCGTACCGGAGAACAGCACGTTTTTCTGCAATACCACAGATACCTCGTTACGTAAGGTTTCCAGATCATAGTTTCTGACGTCCTTGCCACCGACATAAACGGTACCCTCATTGGCATCATACAGACGGCTGATGAGGTTCACCAGACTGGTCTTGGAGCTTCCGGTACCACCCAGGATACCGATGGTCTCACCGGCTTTGATCTCGAAATTCAGGTCATCTAACACCGGCTTTTCACTCTGCTTATTATAACGGAAGGTTACATGATCAAAACGGATGCTGCCGTCCGTCACATCATAATCAGGCTGTTCGGGATTCGTGATGTCTGCCTTCTCTTCCAGTACTTCCGCAATACGTTTGGCACTGGCAGCGCTCATGGTCATCATAACGAAGATCATGGCTAACATCATCAGATTCATCAGGATCGTCATACAATAGGTCAACAGACTCATCAGTTCACCGGTGGTCATCTGACTGGCAACGATCATGTGCGCACCCAGCCAGCTGATGCCCAGAATACAGCCATATACGGTAAACTGCATGACGGGCCAGATGGTGACCATCGTACACTCTGCCTTTTTGAACATCTTGTAGATGTTGTAGCTGGCCTTGTGGAACTTGTCGATCTCATAGTCCTCACGCACATAAGCCTTTACCACACGCTGCGCCGCTACGTTTTCCTGTACGCTGGCATTTAAGTCATCGTATTTTTTGAATACTTCACTAAAGTATTTCGATACTTTTTTCATGATAAAAATCATGATGATTCCCAAAAATACCACGGCTACCAGATAGATGCTTGCCACTTTCGCGTTGATCAGAAACGCCATCAGCATGGCGCAGATCAGGCTGACCGGTGCACGGAAGCACATACGTAAGAGCATCTGGTAAGCGTTCTGGATATTGGTAACATCCGTAGTCATACGAGTGACCAGTCCTGCGGTGGAGAACTTATCAATGTTAGAGAAAGAGAAGGTCTGAATGTTCTCATACATGGCTTCTCTTAAGTTTCTGGCAAATCCGGTGGATGCTTTCGCACCGTATTTACCACCCATGACACCGGCGAACAATCCGACAATAGCTGCCAGGACCATATAACAACCGATGACAAAAATATGTTTCATATCTCCCGCCTGCACACCGTCATCAATGATCGATGCCATCAGGAGCGGAATCACCATTTCCATGGCTACTTCCAGGATCATGAATATGGGTGTGACAAGGGATGCACGCTTATATTCCTTGATCTGTCTGGCTAATGTTTTAATCATAGCTGATTTCCTTTCTGCTTTTCTTCTTAAATTATTTCTATGTAATTTCCCTGTTATTTCTTTACTGCTTCTTTTTTATTTCTTGGACGCTTCTTTTTTATTTCTTGGACGTTTCTTTTTTATTTCTTGGCTGCTTCTTTGCTGTTTCTGCTTTTTCTGCTCTGATAAATACTCGGTGATCTGCCTGTCTGGAATAACTGCTGTCATCACTCATTTCGGCATGGTACGTTGGAACTTTCCACACGCTCACCGTCCATTCCCAGATTCTGCATCATCTTATCTAAAATAGTTAAGAATGTCCGTTTCTCTTCTTCGGTAATACCATCCTCCAGCTCCCGGTTGAAAATCCGGATCTGCTCTTCGATCATATTATGATGCTCGATTGCTTTCTCTGTCAGAAGAATCCTTTTTAATCTGGCATCCTCCGTCGACGCTACCCGGATAAGATATCCCTTCTGTTCCAGGCTCTGCAGCATTACCGTCGCCGTAGATCTGCGGATCCGGAACTCCCGCTCCACATCCTTCTGATATACATCACCGTTCCTGCTCTTATGATACAGATATCCCAGAAGCGGTCCCTGCATTCCGTTAAGTTCATGACTATCCTGCTGGGCGAAGATCACTTCCATCTTCCGGCGGATCATGTTGTTGGCGGCCTTGAGCTCGAATCCAAGTTGACGATTCGTCAGTACATCTTTCTCGTCCATTCTGCCTCCTTTATTTTCTATATACTTCAAACCATAAACTGCTAAAATCCGCTTCTGCATTTTAGCATAGCATGAAAAGACATACATTCCATGTTATTTTGCAAAAATGTTAGATAACTAACTTTTTTGTTAGCCATTTAACATTATAACGCAATCTATTCTCTTTGCAATAAAAAAAATATAAACTTTATATAAATTGCTATTAGTCCTTTACAATTCTCGCTTTATCTGTTTTAATCTGATTATGTATCTGTCTTCTATAACTATTTCTTTTATTTTCTATATTTTCTCGAAGGAGGAGTTTCTTATGTCTTTATTTTTTTCCGATTTTATTCATACCAGAACTGATCTTACACAGAAAATCTCTGATATTCAACAGCAGTTGAAACAATTACCCCATGGAAAACTGATCATTTCACATAATGGAGAAAATATCAAATGGTATTCCAGTGATGGTCATTCTAAAAAATATATTCCTAAATCTGATCGTGCACTTGCTGAGCAATTGGCGCTTCGCAAATATCTCACTTCCCTGCTAGAAGAATTACTTCAGGAGAAAAAAGCTATCAACTTTTATGACAGACATCGTCCAAAGGCAATAAAAAGTTCCATATTATTGCAGGATGCTTCTCTCGGATATAGTGAATTGTTAGCTTCCTATTTTCAATTATCTCCCTCACACACAGCCTGGATGCAGGAGACTTACGATCACAATTCCAAAAATCCTGAAAACCTCATCTATAAAGCTGTCAATGGCATCAGCGTACGTTCAAAATCAGAAGCTATCATTGCCATGCTTCTTTATACAAACAAAATTCCATTTCGTTATGAATGTGCCCTTAACCTCGGAGATATTAAATTTTATCCTGATTTCACAATTCTTCATCCAAAAACGGAACAATTGTATTATTGGGAACACTTTGGTCTGATGGATTCTCCCGGATATTGTCAAAATGCCTTTTCCAAGCAACAGCTTTATGCTGCACATGGCATTCTTCCTTCCGTTCACTTGCTTACAACCTATGAGAATCAGGCATATCCGTTGAATACGGAGCTTGTGGAAAAAATGATCTATTACTATTTTCTGCGGTAACTTCCTTACATGTTTTGTTCAAATGTCATTGTTTCAATTTTCGTGGGTCTATACAGATTTTTTCTCTTCTGAGTTCTATTTTTTTCGCTTTTTAATCGTCTTATTTTGTTAAATGGGTCTATACAGAAAAAATACTCCTCCAGGTACTCATTTTTACAAAATCAAGTATCCCTGACTATATTTTTTCTGCATAGACCCATATGCTTCAAATTATAAAATTTATTTGCCCTCTTGAGTATCTCAGAACAACATTTTTCTGTATAGACCCATAATAATTATCTGCCGGGCTATCATGCCGTTCGTATTTCTAGGGGTTATATCACTGGAAATCATTTTAACAACGGTCCCTGTCATCCTGGAATTCACACTTAGTCTTCCAATACCCGGCTTAAAACTTCATCCTCCAGCACCAGCTTTTTCGCGGCTTCGCGGTACTTTTCCTCATGGAGATAGGTATGGCGGTGCGGTTTGATGGAGGGTGCCATGTCGATGGCTTTGAGGAAATCGGATCTCTTCATATGTAAAGTTGCCACATAGTCCCAGAAGCCGGTATCCTGAAGCACTGTGCTGACACGGATATAGCGGTGATCCTGTACCTTTGCCATAATGTAGGTGGCAATGCCTACCTGGATACCATGTAACTGCGGCACTTCCAGAATCTTATCCAGTGCATGGGAGATCAGATGCTCACTGCCGCTGGTGGGAGCACTGCTGCCGGCGATCTCATTGGCAATACCGCTCATGGCCAGAGAATCCAGTAGTTCCTTCAGGAACAGTTCATCCTTGATGCTCTCGTAAGGGGTACGGACAAAGCTGTTCACCGCTTTCTTCGCAATCATGACCGCAAAATCATTCACTTCGCCGCAGCCTGCCTTCTCTTCAAAGATCCAGTCGTAAAGCGCTGTGATCTTGGAGATCATATCGCCGATGCCGGAGTAAATGAACTTCTCCGGAGCGGTACGGATCACCTGCGTATCCACGATGATACCATATGCCAGTCTCGCAGGAACAGATGTCCTCTTCCCCTGTACCAAAAGAGAGGCACTGGCACTGGAAAATCCGTCACTGGAGCTGGAAGTCGGCACACTGATAAAAGGAAGATTCCGCAGAAAAGCCGCATATTTTCCGGCATCGATGACCTTACCTCCGCCGATGGAGATCACAGCCTTTGCCTTATTGGGAATTGCAAAAGCCAGCGTAATAATATCATCAATATCTACTGTGTCCAGTTCATTATATTCCAGGACATTCACTTCTGCTTCCTTCAGGGAATTCATCACCAGTTCCCCAAACATGTCAATCAGTCCGTTGCCGAAAAATAACACGACCTGGTCCAGATTCTCCGCCTTCAAATAACCGCCGATTTTGCCTAATGCGCCGTTTCCGATCTTCAAAATGGACGGAATCGCCATCTCTTTTCCTATCTGCATGGTAACCTCTCCTTTATCTTTTTCCGTACTGACCCGTTTCTGCCCGAAACCGTGCCCGGACAAAATTATTTTACACTGTTTTCTCTTCTATTTCAACCGGTCAACCACTGTGCACGTTCCCGCCGGAATCTATCCGCGCCTTTCAGACTACCCCACACGGATTCCAAACATCTGTAACACCCAAAGGATCAACCCCAACCCCCAGCTGGAAAAAATCCCATACAATATCACCGGCCCCGCAATGGTAAATATCTTGCAGCCGATGCCGAATACCTGACCTTCCTTTTGATATTCCACCGCCGGAGCTGTCACGGAATTGGCGAATCCGGTGATCGGTACCAATGCACCGGCGCCTCCCCATTTTGCAATCTTGGGGTAAATATGAAACGCCGTGAGTACTACAGACAAAAATACCAGAAGCAGGGAACACCAGCTTCCGGAAGTCTGCGGATCCATCCCCAGCACATTTCTGGTATAATTCAGAATTCCCTGTCCGATACAACAGATGATTCCTCCGGTCAGAAATGCTTTCCCCATCTGCGTCCACAGATTGTGTGTCGGTGTGACCGACTTTACATACTGTTGGTATTCCTGCTTCTGCTGCGCATCCGGCTGTATCGAATCTGCCGGCATATGAGGAATTTCCTTCTGTTCCATATCCATCCTCCCATCCTTGCTCTGTCGGAACAATTACTTGGTTTCTATGATTACAGAATGCCCGGATCATTTCATTTTTATGCTGTTTTTTTGAAAAAGTCTTCCTTAGTATTTTTTTCGGATGTAAGAGATTACAGTGTTTGACGGTCCTCTTTTTTCATGTAATAATAAATTTTGTAAGTTCAATTATGAGGAGGTTCTTATGAAGGAAAAAACAAAGAGAAAACTGCGGACTTTTGTGTGTCTGCTGATGATCCCTGTCTTTTTGACAGGATGCCGGATCAAGACGACGCCACTCGGTGTCTTCGCCCAGATTCTGGAATACGCCAGTGCTTCCGGAAGCAGCTCGTCACAATCGTCTCACCACGGCACTTATCATTCGGAACCGGCTTCCACACCACAGCCGCAGATAGATTATGATTCTCTCGGAGACATTGGCACCGTGCAGACGATCATGATCTACATGGTAGGATCCGATCTGGAATCCTCTTACGGAAATGCCAGTCTGGATATGGACGAAATGGAAGCGGCCGGCGTCGATACCGCTCATAATAATGTCATTGTATATGCCGGAGGTGCTTCGCAATGGCAGGATCGCGGTCTGGATGGCGATGCCTGTACCACACTGCTCCTGACCGAAGACGGTTTTGCTCCGCTGGATACTTATCCTGCGGAAAATATGGGAGATCCCCTGACTTTAAGCAGCTTTATGAATTACTGCTTTGACTTTTTCCCCGCAGATTCCTACAGTCTGCTTCTGTGGGATCACGGCGGCGGACCCGTACTGGGATATGGTGTGGATGAAAATTACAGAGATCTGCTGACTTTGGACGAACTGTCCGAAGCACTTGCAGATTCTGTGGGAGCCCACATGACGAAATTAGAATGGATCGGCTTCGACGCCTGCCTTATGAGTTCTCTGGAAGTGGCTTCCGTGCTGGCTCCCTATGCAGATTATATGATTGCATCCCAGGAGACCGAACCCGGCTGGGGATGGAATTACGCTTTTCTCTCCGTCCTGTCGGACAGAGCGATTCCCGGAGACGAGATGGGTGAATACATTGTAGATTCTTATATGGATTACGGTGAATATGTCTTTGACTATTATCCGAATCTGTATTCCGATCTGACGCTGTCATGTATTGACCTGAACGCTTACGCAGAAGCGGAAGACGCTCTGAATACCTATTTTGCGGAACTGGATACCTCTCTGGATGTGCAAAACTATCCGAAACTGGTTCGTAATCGTGCCAAAGTCAGAGACTTCGGAAGCTATTCCTCCGATATGAATTACGGCATGGTCGATGTACTACATATGCTGGAACTGTTGGGAGATAATTCGGACACTGCCAAAGCTGCCACCCGGGCAGTGGAAAGCTGTATTGCATATTCCGATACCAATATGGAAAATGCCGGTGGTATCTCCATCTGTTATCCTTATCAGACAGACGAAGACTACCGGGATGCCTGCATTGAAATGCAGGAGTATCTTGGATTTGCTCCGAATTACACCCGTTTTTTACAGGATTTCTATGCAATTCAAAACGGTGATACCCTGTTGGCAGATCGTGAGATTTCCAATGCGCACACTACTGTCACCACAGAAAATGACGGCACCTATGATGAAAGCGACATCACGCTGCAGCTCACTCCCGAACAGCAGGCTAATTTTGCTTCCGGTGGCTATTACATTCTCTGCAAGGCCAAAGAAGAAGGTTACATTACTTCCGAAGAAGATCCCAGAGCTGATGAGATGTATCTGTTCATTCAGGGAAGCAAACGCGTAACACTGGATGAAAATGGGGTACTGCATGCGGCATATAAAAACAATGCGCTGTATATGGAGGATGATGATGGGGTATCCGATATTCCTATGATCCTGACGGAATCGGATATCAGTGACGTGGAGAATCGTTATCTGTCATTTGTAGTACTGATGAATTTCGATAATTGGGAATCCCAGGCTGCGAAGCTGCAGATTGCGGTAAATGAAGATTATCCGGATGGTATCATCCGAAATGCGATTCCTTTAAGCGATGACGACGATGTGCAAAGCGCTAGCAAGCAGCTGATCCGTCTGGATGATTATGCGAATATGTCCGTGGCAGCACGTTGTAGTTACGTGACTCGGGATGAGAATGGGGATCTGTTGGATTTCTTTGACTGGGAGACATCGAAATGGATGATGGGGTTTGAGGTGGATCTGACCTCCGACTATCGGACCGTGGTACAGCCACTGGATCATCCGGAGAATTACGTGTGCATCTTCTTCATGAAGGATTCCCAGGGGAATACCTCTTATTCCGAAATGATTCCGCTAAAATAAGGGAAGGTCAGCTTTCCAGCTCTTTTCCTTCTCTTCCTGCTTGTTCGATCAGGGTCTTATCCACGTCGGTCTCGTAGTTTTTGATGGAGACTTCGACGGGGGTAGGATCCTTGGTCAGGCGCCTGCCACCGACATGATTGAAGAAAACGATAATGCCAGCTGCCAGCCCAAGAGAATAGAATACTTCCAACGTATTCAAGCCTCCGGGTTCAGCCCCCATGGCCATCCGGTACACTTCCGTGAAAACCTCATTGATCCCCACATCATTATGGTAAGCCATGATCGTATAGGCTGTACCGAAAAAGCTGATCAGGCACACAAAAGCAGCCTTGATCCACTGCTGCCAGCCTTTGTGTCTGTTCACACAGATCCATTCCACCAGCACATCTGTCTCTCCAACCACCTGCACATCGATCTCCGGACAGATTTCTTCCATAAGACTTACCAGTTTCAGACAACTGATCACACATCGTTTTTCGCCGTCCTTTGGAAAATGGTAAATTTTGATGGCTTTTAGTTTTGCCTGCAATACCGGATCCTGACAGCGAATCTCTGCCACATCTTTCAGGAAAACATCCTGTGCCTGCACCTCCGCACTTCTGTCACATTTCAGATAAACCGTCTGCTGCTTCATATACCCTGTCCCTTCCTGCCGTTTCTGCTCTGCATAGACATATTTTCCCAGATTGTCCATATCATT
>OIWK01001742.1_pt1 | contig 19288 bp, 16 predicted proteins | sample 1587401 | NCBI WGS metagenome assembly OIWK01 (sample SAMEA3888911, study PRJEB22519) | human gut metagenome | biome: human gut; feature: human-associated habitat; material: faeces | place: Denmark | collected 2009
ACCTCTTTCTTTTTCTCACAAGGAAGTACCCGCCCGCGCTGCGGGCGGGCACCGTTTGCTGCGCTGTGGTCAGGCAAAGTATGCCTTGGCTGGGTTCGACCTTACTTGATCGTCATGCTGCTCAAAATGACATCGGGTGCCGTGCCCGGAGCGCAGTCCAGTTTTCTCAGCCCGATGGACAGTGCGCGTCCGTCGTCGATCTGCGCAACGTATTGGATCCAGTCGTAGCCGATGTACTTGTAGGTGCGGCCCTGGAAGGTAATGCCGCTGATCTCGCGGTCTGCAATATCCTGATAGTTTTCAAAGTCGTCCTTGTAGTAGTCGAAGTCCTCTACCTTGGGCCTTACCTCGAACTTGATGCTACCCGCGCCGAAGGCCGTGGGATCATCGTTTTCCACAAGGCAGTCCGCGTCTTCGTCATACGACCAGCCGGACTTCGGGATCTTCGCCGTGATCTTGACCTGCACATCGTCATGTGCAAACTGAGTCACAGTTGCAGAGAAGTCCTTCGTTCCCTCGCTTGCGATGGAAGCCTTATCCGCCTCAGCTGCCTCGGCCTTCACCGTGTCGAGATACTTCTCGATGGCTTCCGTGCCGGAGAAGCCGCTGGTGTTGTACGCACTGACGGTGAAGACGCCCGGCTCCTTTTCTGCGAAGTTAACGTAGACGAAATGCGAGTCATCGTCCTTGGAGATCCACTTGTAGTAGCGGTAGTTCAGCTTCATGTGGTCGCTGTATTCCTCCTTGACGAACAAGCCATCCACGCCGAAGTAGTCAACCATCTCCTCGTAGGTGGTTTCAAAAATGTTATTGTTGACCTCGTTCATCCAGACGTAGCCCTTCTGCACCTGCTCCTCGGTCACGATGCCGGTGCCGCTGGGTGCGGTTCCGCTCGCGTCGCCGCTGCCCTCCAGAGCATCTGTGTCGACGCTGTCCGGCATGGACTTGCCCGCCTTGATCAGCGGCAGATACCAGTCGTTGTAATAATCAGGTTCGTCTTTTTCTTCCACGTCGTCCCAATAGGTCCCCCACGGGCGCAGCCAGATCTCGTAGTTGAACTTGTCTTCGCCGCTTTCATAGTGGCCCTTGATCACGATCATGTTCTCGTAGCCTGCCGAAGTCGGATCAATGACCCACTCTTCGCTTGCCAGGTCCACGTCCGTAAAGTTGCCGCTCTTGGACGTCAGCGTGCCGTATTCACCGGTGTCAGATTCGCTGAGCGTGACGGACACTTCGGCCATGGGGTGGTCCTTGGAGAAGTCCTCGTCCCAGAGCGTGAGGGTGCCGGTCTTATCGGAACCGATGTCGATGTTGCCGCAGATGTCCCATCTTGTGTAGTCCACATCTTCATAGTAGCCTGCACACTCGGTTATCTCCCACCAGCCGTACCAGTCGCCGTTCCACCAGTCGAGCACCTTGTCGCCGGTTTGCGCTGCGTTGTCGGTCCCTTCCTTGTCGCCGCAGGCGGTCAGGGAGAGTGCCATGATCAGTACCAGCGCAAGAGAAATCGCCTTTTTCATAATTACCTCCTTATCATTGCCTGTGTGTGTTGTATTGTTCTCCCGCGCGGTGTTGCGCGGGGCGATCATCAGGGGCGGGGGGAACCACAGTATTCGCAAAATTTGCCGGTGTTGGCACCGCCGCAGGCGGGGCAGGTCCATTGGCCCGTGGCACTTGCGGTGCTCTCCTGTTCGATCTCGGCGGGCGCCTCCTGCGCGGCAGGGGCGGCCTCTCTGCCGCCGCTGCGGGCCTGTTCGAGCGCCTGGCAGATCTCCTCACCCATCTGACGGTACTTGCGGTAGTCCGCGCAGGTCTCCGGGTCGGGCCGTCCGGCGGTGCGGAAGGTCTGCGGCTGTCCCATTCTGGGACGCTGCTGCGCCGCCGTAGTCTCAAGCTCCACCGAGCTTCCATTGAGCCGGAAGCGCATCTCATCGAAATAGGGATGACGGACCGAGACGATGATCTCAAACTCATAGGAATACTCGTAGCGGGGCGGAACGTAGCTGACTTCCTTGCCGTCGGCGTCCTCCCGCAGCAGCTCCGTGCGGTTCTCGTCGATGTCCAGCCGACAGCCGGTGATGGCGTCAAAGTCCAGAATATCCGGGTTGGCCTCCGCCAGATCCCTGGCGCGGGTGACGGTGAACCAACGGTGCTCCTCATCCAGCAGCACCTTCCAGCCCTCGCCCATGGCGCGGGTGGTGCGGAACTGCGCTGCCTTGCCCCGGTTTTCCTCCCGGTCGGCGAGCTGCGCCTTGATCTCCTCCACCGTGGAACGGCGACGGTCGCTGAACCACGGCGAGAGCTTTTTGGCACACTCTTTGCAGAGATTGCCATCCTCTAGTTTGCGGTTGCCGAGCAGACCGATCTTCTCGCCGCAGACATCGCAGTATTTCTTATCGAATAATCCCATGCTCTATCACTCCTATTCCTGTGTTTTTTGGAACGGCACCCTCGGTGTGCTCGTCGCTCCAAGCGTAGTCCGGATTTTCCATGCCGCCCCGGTCCATGATCCGGTCTGTCACAAAGTGCTGATACAGCCCGGAAAGGGTGATCCCGATGAGGATCCCCACCAGGAAAACCCAAAGCATCCGGCGCTTCATCCCACGATGTCCCCGTCGTCAAAGGGATCGCCGCATTCCGGGCAGAACTTGGGGGGATGCCGGGGGTCCTCAGGCTCCCAGCCGCACTTGTCACACTTGTACTGGGGGACGCCGGCCGGCTTCTTCGCGCCGCACTCGGAGCAGAACTTGCCTTTGTTCACCGCGCCGCAGGTGCAGGTCCAGCCGTCCTCTGCGGGGGCGGGTCTTGGGCTGCCGCACTCCGGGCAGAACTTGCCGGTGGCGATGTTGCCGCAGGTGCACTGCCAGCTGTCTGCGGCCGGCTTCGGCTCCGGCTTCTTTGTCCCGCAGTTGGGGCAGAACTTGCCAGTGATGCCGCTCTGGCCGCAGGAACACACCCAGCCCTGTTCCGCCGAAGCGGGGGCGGGCTGCTCCGCCTGCTGCTGAGCCTGCTGTTGGGCCTGCATTTGAGCTTGCTGCTGGGCCTGCATCTGGGCCTGCTGCATCTGCTGCTGCTGTCCCATCTGGAAGAGGTTCTGGGCGTTCATGCCGCCGGCCTGACCGGCCATGCCCATGCCCATGAAAGCCATGGCGGGACCGGCGCCCGTGTTGGCGGCTGCTGCCTTCATCGCCTCACCCTGCGAGCCGACAAGGTGCGCCGCTGCACGGGTGGGATCCATAAAGGCCGCATTGCGCTGCAGCTCCTTGATCATCTGCTCGTCTTCCTCGTTGGCCTTCACGCTGGAAACGCCGAAGGAAACGATCTCCATACCGCGCAGGTCGCGCCACTTGCCGGACAACTGCTCGTTGAGGGCGTCGGCCAGCTCCAGCGTGTGGCCGGGCAGGGCGGAGTAACGGATGCCCATTTCGCTGATCTTTGCGAAGGCCGGCTGAAGCGCGGTCAGCAGCTCTGTTTTCATCTGACCTGCGATGTTCTCGGTCTTATAGTCCTCGCTGACGTTGCCGCAGACATTGGTGTAGAACAGCAGCGGGTTTTTCAGCCGGATGCTGTACTCACCGAAACAGCGGATGCCGATGTCCAGGTCGATGCCCGCTCTCTGATCCACCACCCGGAAGGGGACGGGGCTGGGCGTGCCGTACTTGTTGCCCGTCAGTTCCTTGGTGTTGAAGTAGTAGACGCGCTGGTCCTTGGGGGCCTCGCCGCCGAAGGTGAATCGCTTGCCGACGTTCTGGAACACGCTCTTCACGCTCTCGCCCAGGTCGCCGGAGAAAATGCTGGGCTCTGTGGACATGTCGTAGGTGTATTCGCCCGGCTCGGCGCACACGTCCACCACTTTGCCCTGCTCCACGATGAGCATGCACTGGCCGTCCGCAATGGCGATCAAGCTGCCGTTGGTGATGATGTTGTCGTCACCGTGCTTGTTGCTGGACCGGCCCGAAACCTTTTTCTTGCCTTTTACTGCCAGTACATCCGCGGGGATGGCTTCGCAATAAAAGTATTCCTTCCACTGGTCGGCCAGTACGCCGCCAGCTGCGCCCAATGCCGCTTTGATAAGTCCCATAGTCTCTGTCTCCTTTTTATTTGTTTATTTGAGTTTGATCTTGTGTAGTGCGTGGATAAGGTGTCGTGGGCCGTGGCCCTGCTGTCTGTTAGCGATAGGTGCGGCTCCAGGTCTCGCTGCTGCCGGACTTGGTGTAGTCGTGGCCGTTGGCGGCCTCTATGGTGTACCAGTAGGCCCAGTGGCTCTCGCTCACGTCCGTAAAGGCGCGAAGCTCGCTGAGATGGCTGCGGATGTAGCTCTGGTCTGCATTGCGCTCCAGCAGACGGCAGGTGACGGCCGCCACCTCGGCGCGGGTGATGGAGTTGTTCGGCTGGAAGGTCCCGTCCGCATAGCCGTTGACCCAGCCGCGTGTGGCCGCGAAGTTGATGTACTTGGCTGCCCAGTGGCTGCTCGGCACATCGGAGAAGCTCTTGGTGCCCTCCGTCAGCCTTTCAAAGCGGCTGGCAATGGCGGCGAACTCAGCGCGGGTCACGGAGGCGTCGGGCCGGAAGCTGCCGTCTGCGTAGCCGGTGATGATGCCGAACTGCTGCATATAGCCGATGTAGTTGGCGGCCCAGTGGCTCTTTGCCACATCGGAGAAGGTGTTGGAGTAGGTCTGATCTGCCGCCATCTTCTCGGTCAGCAGGCGGGCGAACATGGTGGTCACCTCGGCGCGGGTCATGTTGCGGTCAGGCTCGAAGGTGCCGTTGGCGTAACCCGACAGGAAGGCGAGGTGGTCGGTGCGGTTCAGCTCCGCCGCCTTGCGGTTGACGAAGGTCACAGGGGCGTAGTCCTTTCCGTTCATCGTGATGCGGGAATCGCTGACGGTGAGGGTGTAGGTCTCATCGGAGGCCACATAGCCCTCCGGGGCGCTTTTTTCCAGCAGGGTGTAGGTGCCGTTGCTGACGTCAGGAAAACGCACGATGCCGTTGGCGTTGGAGGTGGCCGTGTAGGCTTCCCGGCCCCGGCTGTCCGTCAGCACGAAGGAGGCACCGGCCAGGGGCTTGCCCTGGGTGTCGGTCTTGTTGGCCGTGATGGTCGCGGCGGGGATGACTGCGGCGTCGTAGGTGTAGGTGTTGGTAAAGGTCATCTTCTCCACGGCGGTCTCGGAATCTTCATAATAGATGCCGTTGGCACCCTTCATCTTCGTCGTGGGATAGATGGCCAGCTGGTAGTTCATCACGGTCGCTTCCAGCGGCGTATTGGTGGGGGCGAGTGGGACATTGACCACGGTCTGGCCGCTGGTTTGCTCGTACTGCGGCTTGATGTGCCACACCGCGTCGTCATACGTCCAGTGGTCCGCGCCGCGGTCCTTTTCCCGGACATAGAAGCCCTCGCAGAGGAGCGCTTCCACCTGATCGGCCGGACCGGAGATGATCAGCTTACCGTCGTAGGTGCCCGCACCCTTTGTGGTGACGGTGGCGGTATAGAGATCCTTCGCGTGCGCTTCCATACTGCTGACGCCCACATCGAAGATCTCCAGGGCAAACTTCTCCTTGCCGGGAGCGGTGTTGCCGCCCTGCTTCACCGTCTTGGTGAAGGGAAGCTCATAGCTTGTGCTGCTGTAGGTGTTGGTGAACTCAGCTGTGCGGTAATACACATCATTTCCAGGCTGATGGAGCCTCAGCTCCAGTGAGTTATGTTCAATGTCATACCAGAAAGTCAACGCATAGTCCGCAGTAGAATAGTTCCATCCCGGCTTGCCGTCATTCTTCTCTTTGAGCAGGAAGGTCTTGCTGTACCAGGCGACCGTATCCGATCCGGACTTGGTAACGGCATTCCAATGATCGGCAGTATAATCCTTTTTTGTTTTGACATGGAAACGGAGCGTTTTCTCAACATCATTGACCCCGTTCGTGGACAGTTTCAGGTCTTCCACACGAATACCATAGTAGGAAAGGGGATGCTTCTCCCCCTTGGCGGTGTCCTCCACTTCAAATTCAAAGGTCTCTGCGGGAGGGGCTTCCGTGCCGTTTTGCCGGACATGTTTCACGATCGAAACGTCCAGTATGGTGTCTGCAAGTTCATACGTATGTTCGTCGGAATTACCCGGTACCTTGCCCCACTCTTCTGCCAGGGCCATGGTGGGGAGCATTCCGATCATCAGGACGAGACAGAGCAGGATGCTCAGCAGTCTCTTCGTGGTTTTTTGTTCTTTCATGTTGATCCATCTCCTTCTGTTGCGATTGTTTCGGCCGGTTCGGCAGGCAGTTCCTGGGGGAAGGCCGCCTCTTCTGCCACAACGTTGCCGCGCACCTGTAACGTTTTCGCGCAGGCAATGCACAGGTCCAGATCCTCACAGATCAGGAAGCAGCGGTCACACACCAGCCTGCCGCAGACGGGGCAGCGGCTGAAGATCTCCGAGGCTTCCGCCGCGGCTTTTTCCCGGGCGGCCTCCCGTTCCTGTTCATAGAGGGCGTGGAAGATCGTGCGCATCCCCTCCGTCTCCGGCTCTGCGCCGGCTTTGGAAAAACGAACGGGGCTGCTGTGCCAGGTCCTGCCGCACTCTTGACAGCGAACGAGAAAGCGAAACTCCCCCGTGGTGGAGCAGTCTCTCAGTGCCTCCTTCATGACCCGCTTCATGCGTTCCCCCTCCTCTCCGGCAGCTTTTTCTATGCGGCTCTTGTTGTTTTTATTTCTATCAGCTTTCACAGGGAAAAGATATAGGCCTGAGTCCTGTTTTTGGCCCAAAACCGCAAAACCATGACCGAGTCATAGATGAAATGCACAAGGACAAGCGGCATAAATTGCGCATTTTCGACAATGCTTGTGGTGCCGCCGCCGTGGCAAAGCCGGCATGCGAAGCGGCCGTTTCCCGGTGGTCTGCTGCTATTTTCCGCCGCCCTGCAACAGATCCTCCAGCCGCTCGCAGCGCCGGAGAACGTCCAGATAGGCTTTCAGGGCGTTGTAGGAATCCACCCCCAGCTTGCTGTAAATGTGGCTGTTGTGCCCCTTCACCGTCCCCGCGCTGATGAAGAGCAGGCCGGAGATGTCTTTGACGGTATAGCCCTCGGCATAGTAGCGCAGGATGACCCGCTCCGTCCCCGTCAGTCCCTTCGCCCGGTCGGTGAGTTCGGAGACCAGGCTTTCCACCTGGCGGGGCAGGGCCTCTTCGGCCTGCTTCTCCCGCAGGCGGCTGTGGAAATAGGCCGTCAGCTCGTCGATCTCCCGGATGCCTGTGGGCTGCCAGTTCTGCTCCCCGCTCCTGGCCGCGGCAAAGCCCTGGGTGATGGGCGTGGTAAAGCGGCGGGAGAGGGCGACGGCCAGCAGCAGCATCCCCGCAAGAAAGCCGAGGGAGCCAAGCGTCCAGCCGATGCGGGCGCTCTGCGCCCGGTGGCGGTAGATGTTCTCCGGCACCAGCGTGACCGCCGCCAGCGGGTGGCCGTCTGCCAGCCGTCCGGGGACGACCTGATGCTGGCCGAGATAGGTCGTGCCGTTCCAGGTGAAGGTGTCGTAGTCCCGGCCGGTCCGGATCCGCATCTCACCGGAGGCCGACAGGTCCGTCCCTTCCGTGCTGCCCAGCATCGCCCGGTCCAGAAGCAGGGTCTCCCCGTTCATGGGGGCCAGCAGCATCAGGAAGTTGCCGTAGGGGCTGGAGACCGTAGGATGGGACAGGCTGAAGTAAAGCTCGCTCAGCTCCATGCCGCAGATGCCCCGCACCACGCCCGCCCCGTCCCGCACGGGTACGCACAGCAGTGTCACGTTCTCCCAGGTGTCCAGCAGGGGCACCCGCCCCGTCCAGAGGCAGCCGCCGGAGAGCCGGTCGTCCTCCCACGACATGACTTGCCGGTAGCCGGGGATGAGGGAGGTGTCCAGCTCCGGGTTCCAGCGGTTGTGCAGTTGCAGGCCGTTTTCCCTGGCGGCGGCCACCGTGCCCCGGAAGTAGGCCGTGCTGCCGCTGGGATGGGCCGAGCGCAGGCTGGAATAGCGGAGATACACCCCCATGCGGGAGCTTTTGGACCCCGGCAGCGCCGTGTTGGCCGTGGCGTCCAGGCAGAAGTACACGCCGCTGCAGGTAGTGCCCGCCAGGGCGGTCTTCAGCGTGGGGATCAGCTGGCTCTCCAGCGCGGCGATGAGGTCCGGGGCGTCGTTGAGCGCCTCAAAGGAGAGGCTGCGGCAGGCGAGAAAGCGCTCCATCTCCCCGCTGACCGCTTCGGAAAGCTCGATGCCCTGCGCGGTGAGGATATCCATCTGGGAGATGAACACGGCGGCGGTGTTTTTTTGCTGTAAGGCCGCCGTCTCCCCGAACTGGCGTGCGGTGCGGGAGAGCACGCCCGTCACGCTCAGCAAAAACAGCGCAGCGGCCAGCGCCGCCAGCACCAGGCACAGCCAATACAGCGCCAGGCGGCTGCCGATGCTGTATCCGCCCCCCGGTGCGCCGTGTATGTGCCACCCCTTGTTCCAGCGCTTCTTCCACGGCATGTAAGCTCCCTCCTCTCCTGCCTGCGTTACTTATCGTAGCTTCCTTGGACCTCCGCCAGCGTGGTGCGCAGCAGCGGGGCCAGCGCGTCCGCGCCCTGCTCCAGATACTGCGCCCGCCCCGCCGTCAGGCGCAGACGCGCCGTTTTTTCAAAGCGGGTCTCCAGCGACAGATAGTCCTCCCGCTGGGGCGGGACATAGAACGTGTACTCCTGCCGCGTTTGCAGAAAGGCTTCATAGAGCGAGACATACATGGGGTCCTCCAGCGTCTCGATGGCGGCGGGCAGGAGGCGGTCAAAGCCCGCCTTCGTCACCGGCATGTAGCCGAGCGCCGTGGCAAGGTCCACGTTCCGCTCCGGCTCGCTCAGCCACTTGAGAAACGTCATGCAGGCTTTTTCCCGCTCCGGCGTAGATTTGACCACGCACAGCCCCGCACCCCGCTGCATGACCAGCTTCTCCCCGCCGGCAAAGACGGGGCAGGGCAGCGAGAGGATCTCCACCTGCTCGGTCCGGTTGTCCTCATAGGTCACCACGTCGGAATAATACAGCACGCTGGCCGAGGAGGCCACGGCGGCGATCACGTCGCCGGTGCGCAGCGGCTCGGTGGCGTAGCCGCTGCCCAGCCACAGCCCGCCGGTCAGCGCGGCCCTGGCGTAAGGCGCCCAGGCGTAGGCAAACTTGGGGCCGAAGGCGAGGCCGTCCTCGTCGAAAAAGCGCTCTCCCAGCGACTCCACCCCCACCTGAAAATAGTTGAAGTGATAGTCGTGGGCGAAGAAGCACTTGCCGCCCGACCAGTCCGCGTATTGCTCCGCCACGGCGTACAGCCCCTCCCAGGTGGCCAGCTCGTCCAGGCTTGCGCCGGTCTCGGCGGCGAAGCGGTCAAAGGCCGTCTTGTTCACAAAGAGGATCTCCGTGGATTTGGCCAGCGGCAGAATGACCAGCCGGTCGTGGACCGTCCCCTCCGCAAGAAATTCCGGGAGGTAGCCCGCCAGCTCTTCCTCGGTGAAATAGTCCCGGTAGTCCACCAGGATGTCTTCGTCCGGCAGCGCCAGCACGGTTTTGGGGTAGGACACGAACAGGTCCGGCAGCGCCGGTGCGCCCGGCTCCTTGTAGGCGGCGGCCAGCACGCTCTCGTGGATGCTGTTGGTGTTGCTGACGCTGTCTACCCGCACCCGGACGCCCTGCGCCTGCCCCACGGTGCGGTTGAATTCCTCGACCAGCGTGTTCATGGGGGAGCTGACCTCGCCGCCGTAAACGTGCCAAAGGGTGAGGGTGACGGGTTCCTCTTGCTTCCCTTCCCCGCAAGCGGCGAGGCACAGCACAAAGCCGGCGGCCAGCGCCAATGCCGCCAGCCGAGCGATCGTTTTCTTCATGGATATGCCTCCTCGCTTGGGGGAACCGGCGCGGCGGCGGGGCCGCCGCGCCGGTTCGTTCTCTGTTATGCTATGATGCGATGGCTGGAGAATGCCTCGAACCGTCACTTCATGCTGCGGTAGAGGAAGGTGACGATCTGGGCGCGGATGCAGTTGGCGTCGGGGCTGAAGGCCGTGGCGCCGGTGCCCTTGGTGATGTCCTTCTGGACGGCCCACTGCACGGCGTCGGCGTAGTAAGCGCTGCCGGCAACGTCGTCAAACGGATTTGCGCTGCCTGCCGCCGGGGACTTCTGCGCCCGCCACAGGAAGGTGACGGCCTGGGCGCGGGTGCAGACGCCGTCGGGGGTAAACGTGCTGTCGCTGGTGCCCTTGGTGATGCCCTCCTTCACGGCCCAGCCGACGGCCTCCTCATAGTAAGCGCCTGCGGGCACGTCGGTGAAGGAGGTGCCGGGAACTTCGGGAACGAGGGGCTTGCTGACCGTGACCGTGCAGGCTGCGGACTTGGTGCCGCAGGTGACGGTGATCGTCGCCGTGCCCTCGCCCTTGGCCGTGACCTTGCCGCTCTTGTCGACCGCCGCAACGGCGGGCTTGCTGCTCGTCCAGGTCAGGCTGCCCTCTGCGTTGGCAGGCTCCTTCACGGCGGAGAGCTGGTAGCTCTTGCCGACCTCCAGGTCCACCTTCTTCGGGGTGAGGGTCAGGCCGGTCAGTTCCACGAGAGGAGCGTCGCCCACGGTGATATAGAAGCCGACAGACGGAGAAAACGAACTGATATTCGTCGGCTTGGTCTTGTTGACGGCAACCAGCTCCAGTCTGGTTTTCTCCGATCCGGTATGCGCCTTTGTCGTCTCGATCTTGCCGTTCTCCAGCGTCATGTGATCATCACGCATCGAATACGCAGCGCCGCCGCTTCCGACCTTGATGATGCGCCATTCCAGCGTGTAGTTGTCCAGCGCACCCTTGGGGTACACGGAAACGGCATACTCCGGCAGGGGCATGGTCTCGCCGGGGCGCATCGTCAGGTCGGGGAAGCTGGGGGCGACGATGATGTCGGCGGCCGTGCCGATGTCGCTCACGTTCTCGTAGACATGCACTCTCCAGGTGCCGTAGGACTGCGGGGTGTAGCCGCCGTACTCCGCCGCCAATGTGCCCGTTCCCACGGTATCGCCCCGGATGGTGACGCTGGGGATCGTACTGCCGGAGGCCACCGGGCCGGTGGGGGCGGTCACGGTAAACGGAGCGGATGCACTGTACTGGGACTTGAAGGTAAAACCAGACCATGTCGTAGCACCGACGGGGTTCGTCTTGGCGGTGAGGGTCACGCTCTCGCCCTTTTTGATGTAAATGGTGTTCCCGCTTCCGTAGAAGTTGTATTTCCTGCCGTTTGCGTCCGTCAGGATGACGCGGTTGAGCATGGTGATATTGTCCAGCAGCACGCTGGTACTGCTGACCTTGGAGCCGGTCTGGTGGGTGTCGGTGCCCTTGTAGCGGGTGAAGATGTAATAGGTGCTGCCCTTCTTCAGACCGTTCACCGTGGCGGAGGTGATCGGCGTGCCGCCGGTGGGCCACCCGTTGCCGGAGGTGGGGGCGCTGGTGGTGTAGATGTACTCCTGATCGGACTTGAAGTTGCTGATCTGAAACGCCGTGTAGGTCCCATCGGCGTTCTTCTGTGCCGTAACGTTCGGCAGCGCCGGGGTGTTGTCGTTGGCGGCCTTGCTGACCTTCGCCGGTGCGCTGACGATCTCGCCGAGATAGCCATTCTTCGTGATGACGACGCGGATGCGGACGTTCTCGCCCATGTCAGCCGCACCGGGGATATACTGGCCATCGGTCGCGTCGGGAATATCCTTCCATGTGCTGCCGCCGTCCGTGCTGCGCTGCCACTGGAACTGGCACTCCCAGATGTAGACGCCCGGGGTTATGGTGCCGGAGAAGAGGACGGGCTGACCGAAAACGGCGCTGTTTATGTAGCTCGCCTTGCCCGTGAGGGTCTTGACCTCCGGCGCTTCGCTGACCACCAGCTTGACGATATGATTGTTGGTGAAAATGCCGACGGAGCTGCCGTTCTTATCCAGATTCAGCTGCAAATCATAGGAATAGACCTTGGGGTCTGCGCCCTTAGGAATGGTGACCGTATGCGAGGTTTTATTGGCATCGATGGTCTCTGTCTTCTGTACTGCGGTAGAACCGGAAATATAATGCTCGCATTTGGCTCGATAGCTATAACCCGCATTTACCAACTCACTCGCCAAAGGCTTCCACTGGAAGGTGAGGGTGTGCGCCTTGCTGTTGTCCATCCGCTCAACGGTGCCCTTCCAGTCCTTGAAGTAGTCGATGGACTTGCCGTCCAGCTTGACCGACTCCATCACGCCCCATGCGTCGGGGATGATCTTGATGGGGGACTTCGGGTTGAGTTGCAGATAGAAATCATCGTAGCTTGTCCCCACGAGCGACTTAATGTTCTCGGAGGTATAGACCCTCTCGTTTACCGTTATCGCGCTGTTCGTGAAGTACTTTGCGGTAGCATTGTAAATGCCGAGCTTGGGATTCTTGCCGTGCGAGTCGAACTCGCCGCTCTTGAGCAGCAGCGGCGGGTCGTTCTCCGCATGAAATGAATATATTGTTTTGCTTTCGCCAACATAAAAGCCATCCTGGAAGTGTGCCCCGTCTATGACTATCTGCGTCACATTTTTCGGCAGACCAATCACCACAAACGGGTAGTTGAACACGCCGCCGTTGAGGGAAACGCGCGGCTCCGTATCTTCCTTTCTCGGCGTTAGCTCCTCTGTCCAGACAATGCCGTTGAAGGTACCGCCGTTGACCGTGAGCTCGGAATAGCGCAGCAGCAGCGCCGTCGGCATATATTCAACTCCATTCAGCATGCTCTTTTGCACATTCTTGCTGTACTCGCTCCTGTCCCAGTCGTATGGGCAGTTGATCGTACCGCCGTTGATCGTGATCTGCGGGCGCTTAGTGGTCCAAGGCAGAGAAGAATATCTGTCGCTGATGCAGCCGTTGCTTGCAAAATAGAAGCCTGCATCTTGAGGATCCAGCCTGGTCAGCGTGCCGCCGTTCATTGTGAATGTGGGAGGCGCATTCTCGTATTCAGGATCTATCTTGATGATGCTGTGCTCTCTGCTGTCCGGCGCAAATTTAATTGCGATCTCACCGCCGCCCTTGCTGTCGTACAGCGTGAAGTTGCCGTGGCGAAGATGGATCAGATTGGCAAACAAGGCTCGCTTGCTTGCGTCGATCGTGATCTTATGGCCGTTCAGATCCAGCATCTGGCTATACGTCATCTCAATTTCTTCATCCTCGCCGCCCAGCGTATATTCGATGTCCTTGAGCAGTTTGATCTGCATTGTAACCTGCGATGCGAGAAGGGTAGAAAAATCCTGATAGGTCTGGATGCCGCGCTGTGGGTAATATGCGTCACCCTCCGCCGCGCTCGCCGTCACGCCCAGGGTGGGCACGAGGGAGAGCAGCATGGCCAGCGTCAGGAGCAGGCTGGTGATTTGTTTTCTCATGTCTTTCTTCCTCCTTGTTGGTCTCTCCGGCCTGGGGCGGCCGGGGGGGTGGTTCATCGGGTGCTTGGGCTTTGCGTGGGCTGCGTTGCTTCGCTGAGCCAGGAGCGCACCTGCCGGGCCGTCAGGTCGCCCAGGCAGTAGCCGTCGATGAGGTGCAGCTCCACGGCCTTGTCCAGGGCGGCCCGCTTTTCCGGGTAGCCCACCTGGGAGAGGAGGCAGACCCGGCACTTTGGCAGCGCCTGCCGGACCCGGACGGCGATCTCACAGCGGGCGGAGACGTCCTTGTCCTCCACGCCGTCGGAGAAGTCGGTCTCCAGCAGCAGCAGGTCCACCTGCTCCGTGGCGCACTGCCAGACCACGTCCTCGCACTCGTCGGAGAGGACGGCGATGGGCCGGCAGCCCCCCAGCTTCCGCAGCCAGTCCGCCGCGCGGCGGGTCATGGCGGGGACGGCGCAGCAGACGGCGACCTTCGCCGGCTCCCACAGTCGGAACAGATTCATCCCGCCGCCCCCCGTCTCCGCGCCGCCTTGGGCAGGCGAGTGCCGCACTCGGGGCAGTAGACCGCCACGTCGGTCACCACCACGCCGCAGTGGAGGCAGCAGCGGTGGCGGGCGCGGTAGAGGTCGTAGAGCGTTTTCTCCGGCAGGGCCGCGCCGCAGTCGGTGCAGTGCGTGTCCTGGGCGCGGTTGGCTCTGCCGCAGGCCGGGCAGACCTTGCGCTGCTGCAGCGTCTCCGGCCCGAAGCCATATTCCAGCAGCATCACCCGGCGCAGGGCTTTTCGGGTCCTCAGGTCATAGTCTGTCATTTGGTGGCTTCCTCCTTTCCGTCTGTGCCGCCCACCTGCAATCTCGCCCCGCAGACGGGGCAGAAGCAGGCGTCCGGTTCCCGCAGGCGGACGCCGCAGTGGTGGCAGAACGAGGGGTACTCGCTCTCCCACGGCGCACAGTCCAGGCACCGCCCCGCGTTGACGTTGAACATGGCGGAGGAGACATACCGGCCGCACGCCGGGCAGCGGTTGAAGTGCCACCGGCCCTCCGTCTCCCACGCCAGCGCCAGCGCGGCCTGCTCCGTGTCCGCCCGGAGGGGCTTCGTCACGCAGCACAGCTCGCCGGAGAGGTCGCAGTAGAAGCGGAAGCTCCTGCCGCCGCCTGCGTCGGTGACGACCCGGTAGGTCGCCGTTTTCTTTGCCTGTGCCATCCGCAGCCCTCCTTTCTTTTTCCGTTTTTGCCTTGTAAATAGGCCGGGAGATATGCTACAATAGGGAAGTACACGCAGCAGCCGTCCCGCCTGGGGGCGGCTCTGTGTACCCCCTTATACCATAGATTTTGGATCCTGTCTGTCCCCCAAAAGCCTCGTTTGGGGGACAAACCGGAAAAAAATTTTCAAAAAAACCGAAAAAACACCGCAAATTCACGAACGTCTGTTCTATTTTTGGAGGTCCTGCCCATGAAAAAGCGCATGTTGCCCCTGCTGCTGCTGGCAGCCCTTCTCCTGGCCCTCACCGGCTGCGGAGAGGAGACGCTGCTGGACAAAAACGATCCGGTCACGGTCAACTTCTGGCACGTCTACGGCGAGCAGTCCGGCTCCCCCATGGACGTTTTGGTGCAGGAGTTCAACCACACCGTGGGGCAGGAGCAGGGCGTCCGGGTGCAGGTGACGAACCTCTCCAGCGCCTCCAAGATCGGCGGCTTTTTGAAGGAGGCCCAGAACGGCGGCGACCTGCAGGAGATGCCGGACCTCTTCACCTGCCACATCAGCGACGCCACGGCCCTGGGGGAGGAGAACCTGGTGGACTGGCACGACTGGTTCACGCAGGAGGAGCTGTCCGACTTCGTGCCCGGCTTTTTGGCCGACGGCACGGCGGAGGACGGGAAGCTGCTGCTCTTTCCCATCTCCAAGTCCACCCAGCTTCTCATGTGCAACGGCAGCGGCTTCGACCGCTTCGCCCAGGCCACGGGCGTAAGCTATGACGAGCTTGCCACCTGGGAGGGCTTTTACGCCGCCGCCGGGCAGTTCTACGACTGGTCCGGCAAGCCCTTCTGCGCCCTGGACTACCCCCTCCGCGCCGTGGAGCTTTGCGCCCTGGAGCGCGGCAGCGAGGACTTCTACACCGAGGACGGCTGGTACGACACGGACAACGCCGTGTTCAAAGAGAGCTGGATGCAGTTCGCCCGCGCCCTGGCGCAGGGGCATATCGTGGTGTCCGACCTCTATTCCAACACCCAGGTGATGACCGGCGAGGTGCTCTCCGGCCTCGGCTCCTCGGCGGCGATCCTGTACTATAATGATACGGTCACCTATCGGGACGGCACGCAGGAGCCGATGGATCTTCACGTCCTGCCCATGCCCATGACCGCAGGCCGCGACGCCCTGATGACGCAGGCGGGCGTGGGCCTGTGCGCCTACCGGACCACGGAGCAGAAGGCGGAGGCCGCGGCGCTCTTCGTCCGCTGGCTGACGGAGGCGGAGCGCAACCTGGACTTCGTGGCCCAGACCGGCTATATGCCGGTGCGCAACGGGGCCTTTGACGACATTGAGACCTATGACAAGTTCCCGGAGCCGGTGGAGAGCTACCAGCAGCTCTACGCCGCGCTGAAGACCATGCGGGAGAACGACACCCCCGTGTCCGAGCCGCGCTTCGAGGGCTACTACGGCAAGGTGACGGCCTTGTATGATGGTCTGCGCCAGCTCCAGCAGGAGCTGCCCGCCCGCGCCGCCGCCGGGGAGGACGTGGACGCCCTGGCGGAGGAGACCTGGGCGCTGCTCTGCTCGATCCAGTGACGGAAACGATCTTTGGAGGTTATGGGGCATGACGCGACCCGCTCTTTCAGAACTGCATAGCATCCGGCGCTCCATGCAGAAGCGGCTGGCCTTCTATATGATCACCCTGGCCATCCTTCTGGCGGCGACCTTGGTCGCGGGCCTGTTCTTCTTCGACCAGCTCAAAAGCCCGCGGGAGGGGATGGTCACGTCGCTGAACTTCCGCATGGAGGCCTTCGCCTCGGATATGGAGTCTTTGTGGCGGAATGTCTCCGTCATGGGCGTCCATCTGTCGGAGGACATGACCGACCTCATCGAGGAACAGACTGTGACGTTTTCCGCCCTCCGTGGAGACGCCGATGCGATGGAGGCGTTGCAGGAGGCCATGCTGGAGCCGCTGTGTCAGTATGGCCGGCAGGTGGACTGCTCCGGTGCCTTCGTGCTGCTGAACAGTTCCCTGGGCGGGGACGGGTCCTGCGGCGGCCTGTACATCCAGCGGAGCAACTCCGCCCGCATGGCCAGCGACTTCCTGCTCTACCGGGGCATGGCGGACGTTGGGCGGCAGCATCATGTGATGCCCCACCGGAAGTGGGCGCAGGAGTTTGCGCTGGCGGAGTTCCCGGGCTTGGCCGAGCATCTGCACACGGCGTCCGCCCCCATTGAGCGCCACTGCCGGACCACCGCGCTGCTGACCCTGCCCGACACCTCGGAGCGGGCGATCCTGCTGACCGTGCCCATGCTGGGGGCGGACGGCACGGTGTATGGGCTGTGCGGCTTTGCCATCAACCAGAGCTACTTTGCCACCCACCATGTCCAGCCCTCCGGCATCCGCAGCCTCGCCTGCGTCCTGTCGGACGGCACGGCAGGGCTGGAGATCCCCCAAAGCCTCATCACCTATCCCGCCGACGGCTTCTGCTTCGTGCCGGAGGAGCTTCTGACGGAAAAGGGAATCCGGGAGGGCCTTACGGCTTACAGCGGAGCGGACCTCTCCTTTGTGGGGCTTTCCAAGTCGTTTCTGGTGGCCAGCGGGGACCCGGAGCCGCACACGCTGACGGTGATGCTCCCCAAGAGCGACTATGACCAGGTCCTGCTGAAAAGCGCCTTGGAGATCGGCGGCCTGTTGCTGCTGCTGCTGTTTTTCGGCGTGGTCTGCTGCCTGTACTATACCCGCCGCTACCTGCGTCCCGTCATGCGGGACATCGACCTGCTCAAGAAGGAGGACGGCGGCGAGGCCCAGATGACCTTTGACGAGCTGCGGCCCGTCTCCGCACGGCTGCGCTTCCACGAGCAGACCATCACGCACCTGGAAACGGAGAAGCAGGACATCCAGGCGCGGGCCGACCGCTTCCGCTCTCAGAACGAGCGGCTGCTCACCGAAAAGCAGAACCTGCAAGGGCAGGTGGAGGATATGCGCAGCCAGACGGAGGACATGCAGGGGCAGCTGGACGATTCCCAGACGGAGATCCGCCGCCTGGCGCATTTCGGAAACAAAGAGATCGACTCGGCTGACTATGAGAGATTTCTGGAGGGCTACGCCAAGCTCAGTGCCAAAGAGCTTGAGGTGTGCCAGGCCCTTGCCAGTGGCCTGACGACCCGTCAGTACGCAGAGCAGGCGGGCTGCGCCCCCAGTACCATCGCGACCTACCGCAAAAGACTCTATGAAAAGACCGGCATCCATAAGGCGCGGCAGCTTCAGCTCTGCTATGCGCTCATGCAGATGGAGCGGGCGGAAGAAGAAACCAACCAATAAAACAGCAGAAAAAACGCTGGCGGTCCGTCATGGAACCACCAGCGCTTCTTTATATGCTGTTTTTATCGCGTTGCAGCCTGGACTTGGCCAACATGCTTTTGCCAAAGTGACCGCCGAACAACAATCCGGCCAACAAAAGGGAAGCCCCCAGGCCGGTATAAAAGACGGCAATCAACCGCTCCGGGACCAAGCCGCTCACCCGCAGACCGATCCCGCCGGACATCATGACCGCCATGATGGCGAAGGATTTTCCATCGAAAAATTTCAGGAAAAAATGACGCTCTTCCTCATAGGAATGGATCCTGGTCGTGTGCTTTTTCACCAGCCTTCCAAAGATGAATTTCTGGAACACCGCAAAGACCAGCGTCGACAGCAGGAAATTCAGCGCAGACCGATAGGGCGGGTAAGCGCTCAGCCCGATGCGGAGGATGTTGAAGCCCGCTGCGCTCCACACCAGGCAAGCCAGGAGCAGCAGGGTGGTGCGTTTTACTTTCATAGGAGTGCCTCCTTAATTGAACAATGTTCATTTTCCGGGATAAAAAATCCCCACCTCACAGTGGGAATTTTTGGTTTAATACAGGGTCCTGCGAACGATCTCCAGCACGGCACTTGGGTCATAATCCTGGCGCAGCAGGGCAGAGAGGATTAAGGAAAACAGAACATCCGCAAATTTCTCTGCGGTAAACTGCTCCGTGAACGCATCCGGACGAACCTTTGCGTCCCGCTTCAAGACAGAACACAGGCCCGATAAAATATGCTGCCAGGTCTGCTGCATCCGCCGTCTCCCATCCGATTTATTCTCCCGCAGGAACCCCAGGGAGTGGAGGGTAAAAAAACCCGGATACTGCTTGCAGCCGTAGTTCATTCTCTCATACATCCAGATAATGCAGGCCTGTGTGTCCTGAAACACGGCCTCCTGTTCCGGGCAGTGGAAAATCTCACACCAGACACTTTCTACCGTGGCCCCCAGCAGGACCGCTTTGGAATCGAAATAATTGTAGATCGACCCCACCGATACGCCGCAGGCGGCGGCAACCGAGCGAATGCTGAGCGCTGACCAGCCCTGCTGTCGAATCAGTTCCCGGCTGGTTTTCAAGATCTCATCTTTTGATGTTACCGCTGTATTCATCCAACCACCTCAACATGAACGATGTTCATTATATAATTGCCTTCTTATCTTGTCAAGGAGAAAAAACGCAAATCTCCGTCATAATAAAACGATCTCCATCATTCCAAGAGAGTATGACGGAGATAGTTCGCCTTGCTTATTCCTGCAACAGCCAATCAGCTATGTCGTGAATCTCGATTCCTTCATAGGTATATTTCGGATGTTTGGTTCGGGCAATGATCATTTTCGGATAAGCATCTCGGATCTGAAGCAGAGGAGAGCATTCTCTCTCAA
>OIWK01001757.1_pt1 | contig 19172 bp, 22 predicted proteins | sample 1587401 | NCBI WGS metagenome assembly OIWK01 (sample SAMEA3888911, study PRJEB22519) | human gut metagenome | biome: human gut; feature: human-associated habitat; material: faeces | place: Denmark | collected 2009
GGATTTCTCTTTGCCGTACGACACAGAGAAATCCTAATGACCGATTTGGGTTTAAAGGTTTTGTTGGAAGAGTGGCACGTCATAAAGGACAGCAGCGAGTGGGTATTGTAGTGGACAACCTGCTGACTGTTATGACGGCATACGTGCCGAGTGCTTATTGTGAGGTGGTAGAAGACAAACAGAAGTAAAAGGTTAATGTACCTTATGATATAGATATAGCAATGATTGTAAAAAAGATATTCACACAAGATTTGCGTGTAACCATTGAAAAATACCTTTAATATTGATTTTATGAATGTAAGTTTATCTGATATGAACAGTCTATCATTCGATGTATTGAAAAAGATGCAAGATGTCAATGCTGATCTTGAGATAGCTAGACGTGTAGTAAAAAATGACTCTTTAGCGGTGAACTTTTTCTTAGAAGAGTTTTCTATTAAAATTCTTGATTATATTGGCAAAAACATTATGTGCCGTCCGCCAGTCTTGGTTAAAGGTGTATACTGTTATTCGCCTACAGTAACAACTGAATATTTTGAGTTTATAGGAGCTGCATTTCATGATGGAATTCCGACATGGCATAAGATAGAACTGTATAAGGGAACTGTTAGCGACAAACGTCCTGCAAGGCTTTATTCTTATGTTAGTACCATCAGTATGCGTTACTTTGTAAAGCTGAAGAAAAAAGAAGATAATGAAAAAAAACATGCAAATAGCTCATTTTGTGTGATTGAAAATGTAGGTCTTGATATTCTAAACAAGTATAGCGGTTTTGATGAAATCGAGATTGGCGAAGTTTGTGATACAGACACAGAAATAGGTTGGGCGTGGAAGCACCTTCCAGAGAAAGATCGCGTTGTGCTCAAATATCTTGTGATGGAGGAACGCAATTCTCTTGACGTGTTTGACGAACTGATTCAATATGTTGATAGCAAAATACCGCCGTCGTGCTACACGCGCACACAGCGACAGAATGCAATGTCGCTATTGAAGCAGCGTGCCAAAAAACACCTTCGCAAACTTATTGAGGAATATAGAAGAAAAAAGACATTATGAAACAATTGATAAAAGACATTGAATTGATGGACTATCTTGAAGACAGGCTGTCAAAGAGCGAAAAAATAGTACTGAAAAAACGACTTGCAGAAAACGGCGAGCTTGACGTGCTTTATCACTTACAGCTGGCTTATGAGGCAGGTTGTGAAGCAAAGGCTGAACAATTGATAGGTGAGGATGATTTCATGACATCGATTGGCAGAACAGAGAGCCTAAATTCTTTACCAAGGATGGCGGCTGATGTGTCTTTCGAAGAAAAAAAAGATGACAATGAATAAAAAATTCTCTTGAGTTGCTTTATTGGGATGCTTAACGTACTCTATAAGGTAAAAACATATTAAAAACTTATTTGTTATGAACACACAGAATTTTTCAGCAGAGACCATTCACCAAGCAGTGGAGGCAATTAGAAACTATCAGAACGATTTTGACTCTATAAGGGAGAATAGTTCTGTAACGTCAGTGGAAGAAATGGCACAGATAATGATAATGCAGAAATTTGGCGAGGCACAAATTGAGGCAGAAGACATTGTGAAAGACATAAAAAAAGGCATTGCTGAGTTTGACAAGCAGTTTGCTGCCAATGCAGAAGCTAACAATACAGGTATAGCTCGTCAGCTTGTAGAGGCTACCAAAGACAAGAGTGAGGCAGAACGTAAGGCATGCTATGTGAACGTGCTTACTGCGCTCCAGCTTGCCGGTGCTGAAACTATCACAAAGGAAGAAGCACAAAAGGTCCTTGATCAGAACACAAATATGTCGGAGGATGAACTCTTAAAGGCAATAGAGACTGTAGCTGATGCAAATCTGCCTATAAAGGCGATGTCCGGTAAGCTAATGGAAAGTATTGGTGCCGATGGTATGGCGCAGCTTGCAGAAAACATTAAACTGCATAAGGATGACAATCGCTTTATGGTCGCTTTATGGCTCTATGTCAAGCAACGTGAAGAGAATGTAACTTTCGGTAGTGATAAATTATCGGCTGAACAGATTGGCTCTCTCGCCGCTGCTGGCATTGAAACCATCATCACTACAGGTGAACTTGAGGAAGGAAAAATTTCACTCGATAGATGGCAGACTGTTATGAAATGGATACTGGGCGCAGCCATAGGCATAGCTCTCACATTGGCAGTGTTCGCATTCTCTATACTTGTGGGATTGGCTGTTATGAGTGTTATCTGGGACATCATTGGTATAGGTTATTTTGCCTCTCTTCTGTCCTTGATTGTTGGGGTGTTTATTATGTCTGATATGTCAAAGCGTGGTTTTGAGGCAACAGAAAAACTTATTGACATGTTTGTTACATTCTATAACAGCCACATAGGAACGTTTACCGCAAAGTTGCAAACTTTTGCAGCGAAGGTAAAAGAATGGGCGGCAGAAGCGGTGGAGCGAGTTAAGAGTGCTGCTACCACGCTATGTAACGGTACTGTCTTAACAAAAGCGCAAACCTCAGAGGACAATATAAATGTAGAACAACCTACAGGTGAGACTGAAACACAGCAGTCTTTACAGCCAGCTATGGCTTAAGTTGCAATATTAGGTATGGAAACTGCCCATGCTTGGCAGTTTCCATATGTTAAATGTTTATGTTTGGAAACTCATTTAAAAATCGATTAATCTATGGAACCAATTACAGTAATAATAGGCGGTGCCGTACTTTTAGTCTCTGCTGTAACAGCAGCGGCTATGAAATGTTACGCTGCAGTGAAAGATAAGAATAAACAGATATCATCTTTACAGACAGCTCTTGCGTCATACACACAAACTTATCAGTTTGAGGAGGTTGATAATCAGCTTATCTCAAATTGCAAGGACTATCTCCAAAAAATTTTTGGCGACGATATAGTCGGTAGGTATGCCCAACTTTCCACAGTAGATGAAAAGGAGCAGTTCACCAAGGTTGTGGTGAATGGTCTTGCAAAAGATATGGGTGTGGACGTGAAAGAGATTAAGTTTGAGGATCTTAGTCCATGTATGCGTGGTTATGCACAGCCTCGGCAAGACTCTATAGGAATCGTTATTAACAGGGCCGTGTTGCTCAGTGATCCAGAGCAGACAGTCAAGACAATATGCCACGAGTTGCGCCATTGCCTACAGTTCTGTTCTTTGGTAGATAACAAGCACGGCTATTCTGACGCACGACTTGCACAGTGGCTGTACAGTTGGGAGCATTATCAGAGTTGTGAGACCGAAGCTGATTATAGCGGGTATGTAGCTCAGGTGATAGAGCTTGATGCCAATCTTTTCGCTAATAGTGTGTTTAATGCATTAAACTCATGAGTGTAAGGGTGTGGTTTAGTATAAAAATAATGACAAAAAGAAAATTCTTATGAAAATAAAAGATATTATAAATTTGCTCAGTACAGCAAAAGAAAGAGTATATCTAGCATATCGCATATATAACTCATCCCCCGAAATAAAGGCTGCAATAAAGGAGTATAAGGAGTTTGAAGAACTCCCCGTCTTGACTGTACGCGTTAAAAACTCTGTTGGTAATTATGTCGACATTACCTCTAAGGAGCTGAAAGTCTTGTATGGATTCAAAGACTTGCAGGCTTTGCTTATGATAGGCGACATAAAGAAAGCGCAGGCTGATGGCAATATGGAAGAACTTGATGCGCTCCTCTCTGTTCTTGTGAATGGACAACATGTTGTTGAGGACGAAACGCGCCGTTCAATAGATGTCATAAAGGATAATATAAGGAAAAACAACCCTGGTGTTTGGAATGAATATCAGAAGATATGTGAAAGGGAGGCTCAGAAATTGAAAGATATTGAGACCAATTATGAGCAAATGATTGAAACAGAACTTTAATAAAGGTACTTGTACTGTTATGCAAAATGCTAGTATTTATCTGAGGAGCTGCATTGGCAGAACTATAGAGGAACTGAAGAAAGCGTATCTTTCGGGAAAACATATTTGTTTTCTTGTTGGGGCAGATAGTTATGTCACGAAAGAGATAGTATCTTCAGCCGCAATTTTGCCCAATAGCCTTGGTGACAACTCGTCTAACAATGACACACCACCTACGCCTACTGTAAAGTTTGTTGATAATGACACGTTTGTAAAAAGCACTGTCGGCGAGCAGACAGAGTTCTGCAAACCGCGCTTGTTCGTTTATATGGGTAAGCCGCAGTACCGGACTACTGATAATACCGTTGACGAACAGTTTAAATTGCCTTTGATGTCGCTGACTAACTATGTTGATGTCTGTAGCGGTCTAGCTGATGTCAACATGCGATTGACCAAAGGCAACGAACGTACATTGTGTTGTATGCGTAATTCGCTTATATTGATTCCCGCCAAGTCGAAGCCTCAAGTACCGTCATACATAGAGCCATATACAGCAACAGTTGTTGTCCCCTATATGGATGAGCAGGAATGTTGTCAATGGATTTCGCTTTATCTCAACAAGACAGAGGATGTTTCGTTGAAAAAGAACAGCGATGGCTATTTGATGGCTGGTAACAATGATTTTCTAAGGCAGCTGTATCACTGCATGCGTGGCATGACACACCTGCAGATATACAGTGTTCTGAAAGACTGTAGTATGCAGCTTGGCAAAATATATATTGAGACATCTGCATGCAACGGCAGTGAGCGGATGGCCGCATTGAAGAAGTGTATAAGAAAAAATGCCGACCGCATAATAGAAGATTCTCGTGCGTTGATAATAGAAAATCCTTCAGTCAACGAACCAGCTGGTCTTGGATGCTTGACCAAATGGCTTAACGACCACTGTGACCAAGTGGCCAATCCATATTTGTACGTGAAGTACAGGCAAGAGGCTCCAAAAGGTCTTCTTGTGTCGGGTTTGCCAGGTTCTGGTAAGTCGATGATGGCAAAATATGTGGCAGGACGCTTTGGTTTGAGCCTTGTAAGGTTGGATTTTGGAAATCTTGGAGGGACGTATGTGGGACAATCTGAAAAGAATATGGATAGTGCATTGGCCAAGATAGAGGCGTTATCCCCATGTGTACTGTGGGTTGACGAAATGGAAAAGGCTTTTTCTGGGTCAAGTGGTGTCAATGGTTCAGAAGTTACCAAACGTTTGTTCGGAAAGTTTCTGACGTGGATGCAAGAAAAAGGCAATCGTGATGTGTCTTGCTTCGTGTTTGCTACGGCCAACGACATATCGAAGATGCCTCCCGAGATGTTTCGCAATGGACGATTTGATGAGAAGTTCTTTACTTTTATGCCTACATCACTGGAGTGTGGAAAGATTTTTGAATCTATTGTCAGAAAGCAGACCAAGGAAGCTGATAGAGGTGAGAATCTACAGGCTTTACCTCTCTTCAATGTGTCAAAAGTAAATGCTGCCTTATTTGAAAAGATGCTTAATGATACATCTCTGTGCCTGAAAGGATGGCTGACGGATGAACTTTGTGATAAAAGTGTTAACCGCCTAAATAAATTCTTTACTGGTGCAGACATCGAACAAGTCATTAAAAATGCGAAGAATCTATTTTTTAATGGCTTTGCTTCAGATGTGTCATCTGTGGGTGATGCCGAGTTTGATACACCGCAGTTTTGCGAATGTCTTAGAGAGGCTATCCGTGAGACCAAGACTTATGGTGAAACCAATCTTGTAGACATAGCACGCTGCTATGGGCAATTGTCTGTTAATAATTTTAAGAATGCTTCGAACTCATTGGTATTGCCTTTTGACGGCTATGATGAACTTTTGTATATGTCAGCAGAGAACAACGGCAAGGCTTTGCTTTATGACCTTAACCGTACAGGTAACAAGGAAGATGTTCACTATCAGCATCTCTCATGCAAGTATGACAAATGTATGTATGTGATAGTGCGTAATACAATTAATAGCATATCAAAGGAAATAGTAAAACAAAGATGGCAATGATAACAATGCAAGGCGTGACTATATTGCGTATATCGGATTTCAGAAGGTTCTTTACCTTGGGCGAATTTCTTTACAAGAAGGAACAATTCTACCAAATGTTTATAGAGGAACAAAGGCGTTATTGTGCTTTTGGCAACAAGGGTGATGCACTGATGTTTGTCGATAATGAAAGAGAGTTTTATCTTTTGCGCATTTTGTGCCAATGGCTCGAAAATCCTGACAAAGAAATAACCGTATCAACGTTGGACAAAGATGTACTATATGTGCCAGAAAAAAACGGTGAAAAGGTATTATTTCAACTTAATCGACTCGTGCCTTATATAAATGAGGCAAAAAAGCAGAACCGACTGACTAAAAAGTCAATTCTCGGACTAACAGTTTTGTATCTGCTGTTAGGGGCAAACGAGCAAGGTAGCGATATTCCTGTGGTGTATGAACTACAGACGGTTGGTTTACAACTGAAAGATTTTAATGAGTGCTGGGATGATGTGGAGATAGAAAAAAGTGATGGTCTGATGTTCCCACTTCACCGCCGTATCTTTGTTAATGCCAATCCGCAAAAGCCAATAACAGTTACATGGGGAATCAAGAATACTGTACTGCAGCCAAAAGAATGTCTTATAGGTTTGTTTTACGGCAACACTTGCCATGTTTTACTACCAGGAAAGATAACAAGCAGCCAGAACAAGGTATCGTTGCGCTTGACGGCAGACGTGAAAACCAAAAGGACACGCATGGAAGTGCATACCCCAAGTGATGGTGTGGTCTACCATGACGATGTCGTGTCGATGGCATTAGCGAATGGTCTTCCTGTATGGGCTACATCAGACGGGGTAATACATTATCCTGATTGCTGCTTTGCATTTAGAATGCGTGTAAAGGCTTTCTCGAAAATGAAATACGCCAATGATTTCTTGGCTTTTGTGCAAGAGAGCGATGACAATTATGTGTTTTATGCGACAAACAATGTCAATCATTAGGGAAAATAAACTATGGATGAAGAAAAACTGTCAAGGTTAATTGACGACATCAAAAGTAATAATTTTGTCGAAGGCGTGTTTGATCCGTCTAAAGCTTTCGGCGAAATGGAAAAGGTGGTACATGACATCATGCATTATAGACTGCATAAGATGCTGGATGATAATTTCAAGACCCCACAAAAAGGGCAGCTTACTGTGCCTAAAGCCGATATAGAACTGTTTGACACCATGATAGATTTGTGGAAAGTGCCATTAAGGTATGTGGTGATTACACACACCAAGTATGAGGAGAAACCAAGTGAAAGAAATGATGAATTGGTGATTAAGCAGAAAAAAGGCTATTCTGTCAATATGTCGTCTACGGCTGAATCAATAATGTCAGAAATAGATGTCTTTATGGGGAAGATTAGAAAATATCTTGAAGCTCATTTTATGACAAAAGACGATAAAGCTTTTATAGGCGACTTGCATACGTACGTGTACAAGAACTTGGTACCAGAGGACCAAAAATTGCTTGAAAGGGTGATGACGAGAAATTTTGACATAAAATATGTGGAATGTGTCGGCGAATACAGTTCTGTAGACTATTTTGAAACAGACGAGGGCAATAATAGTGAACCGGAAACACAGTGTAAAGCTGTAATGTCGAATCGTGACAGCACTTTTTGCCTTTCAAAGGGTGTATATTTAAAACCACGAACAGAATCTAATGATAACGATTTATTATGAAAAGAGATGAAGAGAAACGCCTTATAATTCAAGCTCTTGGAACTAAGGATGTAGAGAATGAAACAATGGCGGCAGTACGCCAGATTCTTAAAGAGCGTGTGGAAGAGGATAGTTATGCTGACAATGTTCTGCATGATATGGTTGCCGAGTTGGCTAATTTTGTGACCCCAAGACTGGTTATTAAACGCACTGTGATGTTTAAGCACGAGCCATTATCGGTGTCTAAGTTAGCCTGTAGTGGCATCGCTGGAGCCTTGGGTTTATGGCTCATACAGAATGACAGCTGTATGCTGAGATGGTGCGGCGGTTTGGCAGTGGCAGTTGGAGGCTTTTTCTTTGGTAAGGCAATTACAATGAGTAAGGTCAGTCGGTTTGACAGTATAAATGTGAAAATAGATCAGGAGGCCCAAAGTATCATTAATGAGATTGACCTTATATATGAGTCAATGCACAACATAGTGCGCCGCAATCAACTTGAGAATCAGTATGCTTCGGTTTTACGGTGGATACAGGATCTTTGGGTTGAAGGTGATGAAGAAATTCAGAATGGGGTACGCAAGCTACTTGTGAAGATAAAATATGAGCTTGTGGATTTTGCACCTGAATATTCCGACTTCTTTGATGCCGACAAGTCGCCCTCTATAACAGAACCTACAACTACAAAACCAGCAATTCGCAACAAGTGCAATGGAGACATAGTGGTAAGGGGCAACGTGTTGTTCCCTATGAAATAATTAAAAACAACATCAATTATGAGAAAAGAGTATATTGTTGCAGTGGATTTCGGTCATGGTGAAACGTCTGCATGGATTGTGCCAATGGACAATGAAATAAATAACCTGGGGGCTCCTCTAAAACTGAAGTCAAGCAACGCTGAAGAAAGGCGCACAATCTATTCCGTTATCTATCAAGACAAAAATGGAAACTTTAGCCTTGATAATACTGATGGAAATGTGATTGGAGGGTTTAAGAAAAAGGTGTGTGACTTGAGAAAAGATACGCAGAAATACAAAGCGTACACAGAATTTATCAAGGCTATATACAAAAGGCTTCTTAATATGAACGACGACCGCTTGCATTCTGATGGAGAAGGAAATACAAATTTCTACCTTTGTATAGCATGTCCTACAAAGTGGAGCAATGATGACCGTATAGAATATGTCAACTTTTTCAATGAAGCTCTCAAAGAATTCGGCGTTGAGGTTATGTGGGTTATAAACGAGAGCGATGCCGCATATTTCTCACATGGTTCTACATCTGAATTTGCAGATAAGTGTGTTCTCATCATCGACTACGGCTCAAGTACAATCGACTACACCTTAATGTATAAAGGAAAGAAAATTTCTGACGACCAGTGGTCGAATGACTATTTGGGTGCTTCTAACATAGAGAAGTCCATATTGATGGAGTATAGCTCTCAAAAGGACTATCAGGAAGTCTATCAAAAAACAGAAGAAAAACTGCGGCATGATGCTTTAGGTTGGCTTCACATACAGCCAGAAGTGCTTTTAGAAATTAGAAAGGCAAAAGAGTATTGTGTGATAGAGGGATACTATCCTATTTTTATGCTTAAACATAATGTGATACAGAAGCATGATATTTTAGTAAGGTCTGATCCTAATTGGAGAAGCAAAAGGAAGTCTTACCTCTTTGATTATGAATGTGATATGGATGAGTGTTTGGTGGACTACAAGGAGGGCGTATATACATCTTTTGCCAATCTTGCAGGACACATTTCACAAAAACTTAAAGGCTCAAATGTTGACACTGTCATTATGAGCGGTGGTGCCAGTCTCATGCCATGGGTTAAAGAAATGGTGAAAAGCACTTTTCCTACAGCAGAAATCAAACTTGACAACAATGCCAGTTTTGTTGTGTCAAAAGGCGCAGCTCTTTATGCGCGTGATCAGATAAAGGCATTTGAGCTTTTTATGGAAAAGATAGATGCCTACCAGTATAAGGACGTTTATATTGATGCTGACAGAACTGCCACGAATGTAGCTGTAGACGAGTTGTTTCCACCTTTTGCAGACAAACTTTGTGAGAATTCCCATACAGCAGCTGAGTTAAGGGACGAAGGTTTAAATTTCCTATTCTGTCTCAATAGCCAAAACCAGAAATACTGCAACATAATGACAGATACCATTCGTACGACAATAAGCCAAAAAGTAGCAAATGATATAAAGGAAGTGGTACAATCTGTGTTCTCGATAGACATTTCTGTTGATGACATTCATATAGACATCAATCCTGATATTATGGATTTTAAAGTTGTAGATTTTAAAAAAGATGGTGCTTTATATAACAAATTGTCAAGTTTAATATCTAAACCATTCTTCTCTATAACATGGGACAAGATGCGAACTGTTTCGAAATGTAAAGAGATTATAGGGACTATTCATAGTTGGCTAAAGGAGGAAAGCAGCAAGGGGTTCAACTACGATGAGAATGATTTGGCTTCGTATGCTGACAATATAAAACAGCAAGTAATAACGCTTGCAACCGAGGTGTTCTATGAATATCAGCTTTTCCAGACTACGTTCAAGGGATAAAATATTGATTGTTGCACTTGCTTAGCATAAAGTAAAATTGTTTACTCCTGCCCCACAATGCAGATGTGGCATTGTGGGGTATTAAATTTTGCATGATGAAAGAATACATTGTTTCAATAAAAATTGGAAATTATAAAACTAGTGCTTGGGTTATCGGAATTGACAAAAGATTTGGGGCATATGGAGACGTATTAAAGTTGAAAGGATGTTACAGGAGTGATCAACAATTAAATACTGTAGTTTATGATGATGGGGTAGGAAATTTTTCATATGAAACATACATTGGTGAATTGTTATTTGGATTTATACGCAAAATAGATGTACTTCGATGTGATGTCAAAGCTTGTAATGCTTTGACTGCATTTATAAAAGCTTTGTATGTCTTGATGCTTAAACACAACGATATACTTAAGGTAGATGGTAAAGGTAGTACTAATTTTTATCTTTGTGTCACATACCCGTCTAACTGGACAAAAAAGGAAGGTCAAGATTATGCTTACTTTTTAAATGATGCACTTAAGCCGTTTGGCGTTGAGGTAAAGTGGGCAATAAATGAAAGTATAGCTGCTTATGCGAATTATTATTTGCAAGATGTTTCACTGAGAAATGTAGACAAATGTGTGTTGTTGATTGATTATGGCCCCACAGCGATAAACTATACAGTTATGCATTATGGAAAAGTGGTACCTGAATTATCATGGTCGGATTATTCGCTTGGTGCTTCTAATATAGAAAAAATTATATTGGCTGATTATAGCAAACAAGAGAGGTTTCAGGAGGTCTATCAAAAAACGATGGATAAGTTGCGGAGTGATGCTTTGGAAAGTGTTAACATACTATTAGAGTTGCTTTTGGAAATTAGAAAGGCAAAAGAGAATTGTGTGATAGAGGGATACTATCCTGATTTTACGTTTCAACTTAATGTGATACAGAGGCATGATATTTTAGCAAGGTATGACCCTAACTGGATAAGAGACAAAATGACTTACCTCTTTGACTACGAATGCAACATGGATGAAGTTTTAAATGATTATAAAGTAGAACTGTTACAGTCATTCAGAAATATTTCAAAGAAAATGTTCCAATTTGGAGGCTTACAGGCTGATCGTGTTGTTTTGTATGGCGGCGGAACCCTTATGCCGTGGGTAAAATCAATTGTTATGGATGGTTTTGCAACGAAAAAAGTATTTATGTGTGACCCTATGCCAGAAGCAAGAGGAGGAGCTTTATATGCCAGAGAAAAACTGTTGAATGTAGTCAAATACTGAACCTGTTTAACAATACTCTGTTAATTCTAATGTAATTGTGGATTTATTGTTAAGTGTGTCTAATATACTAAGGAAACTTGCAAACAGAAAATTAAGGTTTGCAAGTTTTTCTTTTTCTATGATAGATTGGTTACCTTTCCCAACTCTATAACATAAAAACGTATCACAATAAAATAATTAAAAGACATGAACAGACCAAGTATTATAGACACAGTAGTATTGAAAGACAGGCTGCAGGAGTATGCGATGAAAGTCGGTCGTATTAGTGCTCGCCCACTATTGGTGCTATATTTCATCATGGTGAGCAAAGACACTCCGAAGAGCGATAAGTTGATGATATTGTCAACCATATCTTATCTGGTGTTCCCGATAGACTTTATTTCAGCTAAGCGTCTGCCTATTATAGGATGGATAGATGAAGCTTTTTCGCTTTCAGTTGCCTATCAGAAAGTGAGTAAGAATATCACTCCTGAGATTGAACGAAAGACGGATGCTTTGCTCGACAAGTGGTTTCCTGAATATGCCAACTATATTGAAGTCTTTGAATAAATGCACACAATAAAGAAAAGCAAATATTATTGATTTGCATTCATAACAATCGCTGAAAAGATTTTTTGGTTGTTGAAATAATACATTTCGAAATGCTACGTTACAGATAGATAAGGGGTTACAACAAATAAAAACTTACGGATATGGACAAGAATAAATTTAAGGATGCCTATGATATAGGTGAGAATATGGCAGTGCTTAGCAGTGAAGGAAGAAGTTTCACCATCATCAATAAGGAAACTGATAAGACAAGGCAGTTTGTAAGTGAAGACGGAACTCTTCTTGTGGCAGACAGCGAGATTGACTCTGATGCAATAAATAAGGGATGTCCAAATTTCAATGGTTGTAAATCTGTTCGATATTGTTTCGGTAGATATGATAATTTCCGACATGGTGTTTGCGCTATCTCTTGGATGATATATCCCGATGGACGCTACTTTGCTGATGAGGATGGTTTCGGAATGGAAGACAATGACGAAGAAAAAGCCTATTGCATCATCAATAAGGACTTGGAAATAATCGTGCCTTTTCAGCCAATGGACGATGTGGAGGAAATATTGAGGAAATACGAGAAGTAAGTATGTTGGTTATTCATCCAAAAGACAGAACGACTTCTGTACTCTCTACACTATATGAGGGTATGGATGCAAATATGGTTAGCAGTAATTGCTCTAATAAAAAAATGGAGCATTTGTTGCATCATGTTTCTACACAAGAACGAATCATGTTACTTGGACATGGCTCAGACAAAGGGCTGTTCTATCGAGGGGATGACACTAAGGATGAGTTTGATAAAATCATTGTTGGACACCCACACGCATTCCATTTGCGTAAGCACGGTAGTAATATCATTGGCATATGGTGTTATGCAGACAAGTTTGCAAGAGCAGAAGGACTGCATGGGCTATTCTCAGGCATGATAATATCTGAGCAAAGTGAAGCAGAGGAATATGGTATCATGGCTACACAACAGGAGATTCTAAAGTCCAATACCATCATGTTTGGACACTTACGTTGGCTACTTGACGAGGTTATCCCTCTATGCGAAATACCACAGCGTATCAAAAACATGGATGCTGAAAGAACTTCACTATCCGTATTTAACTACAACAATTTCCATTACATATAATCAAAAAGGTTATGCAAGTAATTAAACTTAATGGTGACCATTTGACATTCAAAGGCAGGGTTTATGGCTCTGTTGGCATAGAATATCGTATAGAGTATGATAAAACTGCTTTTCGCATGGAATATAACTACAAATATGTATATTCCGAAAAAGAACGGTGCACGTTATGTGGTGCAGACGATTCTACTGTAACACATGAACTTACTCCACTAAAGAGAGGAATATTCCTGATTTATGAAGTAGAAGGCTTTCGAGGTCAAGAAACCGCAAGAAAAAAGCATACGATAGTAGTCATATAACACCAACCATAAGACTTCATCAAGATATATATAACCGATGAATGTATGTAAAATAAGTTTTAAAAATAGTATTCTTGCCATTTGGAACCAATTGACAAGAAAGGGTGCATGGCGAAACATTTTTGTCACACACAATGCCTTTGGAATATTCAGCAAGTATAGCCATATTTCTCGTCGTAGCGGGAAACCCAAGATTCCTTATCCGAATAAGAAGGTGGCATTAAGAGCTGCTGAGGCTATGGGTAAGAAGCATGGTGTGCATTTCTCTATATACAAATGTGCTTGGTGTGACGGATGGCATATAGGAAAGAATGCACAGAATAAAATAAAAAGGAACAACGCATGAAAGATAAATTTACGCCAAACAATATAGAGTCTCTTGAAGAAAATGATGTCTTTGTTTTTGGCAGCAATTTGGATGGATACCACATCGGAGGTGCAGCAAGGATTGCCAAAGAGCGTTTTGGAGCAGTATGGGGGCAAGGTTTTCTCAATCATCCGATATTAGGTGAGAGATTAAGAGCTGTAACGAAGGCTTTGTCGATGCATACTGATATGGATGTGGTAGATATTTTTGGGGAAGTTGATGCATCATCAATTAATAGGTAAAGTAAAGAACTACCGAATAAAGGAAATCGTATCCCTCAGCTCAATTTGATATAAAATCGAATGGGCTGAGGGATTTTTATATACTTTGATGATAGGAATGGTTACTTGTTTTACTCTATACACATAAACAAATAAAGTTTGTAACACAAAAAAATATCAGATAATATGGAAGAGCTAAAAGACAAGACAGCAATGCAGAAGACTCAAATCTTCAATGTAATAATCCTTGACCGTAGTGGTTCTATGCAGAGAATACGTCAAGCAGCGGTGGATGGATTCAACGAAACCTTGGTTGGAATCAAGAAAGCGCAAGAGAAATTTGCCGACACACAGGAGCATTTCGTTTCACTGGTTACTTTTTGTAGCTGTGAGACATGTAATGTTTTTGACAAAGTACCTGTGGGTAAAGCACATCCGTTGAGGGTTAACGACTATGAGCCATGTTGTTCAACTCCTTTATACGATGCTATGGGATTCACCCTTACTGCGATGCATAAACAGATCAAAGACATTGAGGATGTTGCGGTTGTTGTTACTATCATTACTGACGGTTATGAGAATGCGTCCAAAGAATATAATGGTAGTAGTATCAAGGCACTTGTGGAAACACTTCGCAAAGAAGGCTGGACATTCACTTACATGGGAGCAAATCAAGATTCAATGGAAGTTGCTATGTCGATGTCTATCCGCAATGCTCGTAATTTTGATTATAGTTCAGAAGGAACACGTGCTTCCATGCGCAAAGACACCACGACCCGTATGAATTTCTTTTCTCGTCTTTCTCAAATGAAAAATGAGGCTGCTTTTTGTGCAGAACCGATGTCAAAGGAAGAACGTCTTGGTTGCTATGGAAGATTGGCAGATGAAGCCTTTGATGAGGAGGAAAATAGGTAGAAGCTTAAAATAAGGGGCATATGAAAAGAGCAATTATTTTATTTTGGAAAGGGCTGAGGGGTATTACGAAATACGATGATATGAAAGTAACGGATGATATTACACTATGAAAAAACTACTGTTTATATTCCTTATGCTTGCAGTTCTTACTGGCTGTCATGGTTTGCGTATGGGAGTCGGATTAAAAGGGGAAGTCATTGACGAAGACACCCTTGTCTTGGATGGTGATACGTTCACTATTCAAGAACGAATTGGTGACAGTCTGTTTATCGTTTGGAACTATGAACATTCCGATGAAAAGACACCATGCTACCTTCTAAAGTATGAACGTAATGGCTTCTATTATCCTCAAATTGGAGCAACAAGTATCACTTCTATTGACAATACCGTCAACTATGTGAGCATTGACGATAATGATGTTTATGACATCAAGGATAGAAAGATATTGTTCTCATCTCCATGCAGTGCGTCTGGACTTTATTATCTTGGTCAGTGGAAAAGCTTACACCTTTTCGCAAGTTCTGATACGATTTGCTTCTCTGATGGAAAATGTGTTGGACTCCAAGATGATGTGTTTTATCGCAAACCCAAGAAAGAAGGTATGATAACTTTGGTGGCAGGGGCGCAAACAAAAGATGTTTCATTCGGTGACTTATACAACGCAAAGAAAAAGAGTGATGCTCCCGATACGACAACAGAAAGATTGGCAAAGAACTATTATATCAAGCCGAGGAGCAAGTACGAACGGATGGAAGCAGGATTTAGTGTTGATTTGGATATACCGAAAGGTGATGCTGAGTCTGACAAGGCTATTCGGGAATGGATGATGGCTGCTATAAGAGACGATGCGTTTTATCAGTTGGAAAACAATCGGGACATTCCTGTTGGGAAGTGTACATCGTTAAAGGATTTACAGCTTTCTTTGGATGAATATGGTGTGTTGTGGGAGAAACTTTGTCGGGCAGAGTATCAAATAGAAGATACGTTGGAGCTTAGAATGACCTGCAATATAAGAGTGAAGAAAGTGGTTGACTGTGAAGACTATACCACATACTATTATTGGGCAAGCCTTTACAATGGAGGACTTCATGATTTGCCTCGTGAGTATTACATCACATATGACAAACGAAGAGGCGGATTGTTGGATGTCAACAATTCCGTGAAACCTGCGATGGTACAACAGTTTCGGCATTTAGCATTGGAGAGCTTGAAGAAAGAATACGATTTCTGTTATGAATGTGAAAATTCATGGGAGGATTTCACGCATAGCATTTTCTCTTTCCATTGTCCAATGATTGATACAAGCGGTATGGACGATGTAATGCGGTCATTACTTGTACATAATTATTCTTGCGATGATTGGGCGGGATGGAATGGTTACAACGAAAAGGCATTTACCGAGAAGGATTTTCCTTTGACTCACTTTGCCGTACTGCCAGAAGGCATAGTCTTGACATATCATCCTTATCAGATTGATTGCTTTGCTGCAGGCGAATACCATGCAGTTATACCTTTTAAGGAAGCTAATAAATGTTTGATGTTCGATTATTCCAAGCATGAGGACTTGAAACCAAAGTTGCAAAGATTCATCAAGTGGTAAAAATGAAAATATCAAGAATAATATAAGAGAAAAAGCTACGTTACAGATAGATAAGGGGTTACATTTACCTCCTTATTATCATTAACCATCAAAAAAAGAGGAATATGAAGATTACAGCAAGTATGGCACGGTGTTGAAAAAGGAAACATATTCCTTTCCGTCCAACAACAAGGTAAAGGTTACAATTATTTATAATGGACAATATAAACGAAAATTAATAATAAGGGGCATATGAAAAGAGCAATTATTTTATTTTGGAAAGGGCTGACAGGTATCATTGCTGCTACAGCTGAATGGTTCACCGTGATACTGGGTATGAAGGATGAGTCGAAGTATGGCAAGTTTATCCGACGTGTTGTTGGAGGATGCTTTGCCTTCCTCATGTTTGTGTTTGCCTGTGCTGGAGCTAATGCGCTATACCAATTTGTTTGCAAGAAAGTGAATGCTGCGAAATATTTTGATGACTCCTACTATGACTCGCAGTATCTGTCACGAAATGCCACTTACTATAGTCGTAGTTATGAGACTGATGGATATGTGGAGACTCGTGATGGTAAAAAGACCGTCAAGGGCATCCATTGGATTTCGAAGCCATTGGGTGATGACTCACTTGTATGCTATAGTAATGGAGATGCACGTGGTTACTTCAATATGCTGACAGGAGAAATTGCCATTAAGCCTCAGTACAAGCACGCATGGGTTTTCTCTGAGGGCTTGGCTTCAGTAGATGACAACGGAATGATAAAATTCATTGATGCCAAAGGCAATGTGGTTATCGACCTGAACATACCATATATCACTGGTGCAGAAGGATATGTATTCCACAATGGGTATTGCGTGATACAGAACAACAAGCGCGACAAATTTGGATTGATTGACAAAAAGGGAAACTGGATGTTGAAGGCTGAATATGATGCTATTTATCCCAAGGATTCTTTCTTCATTGTAAGCAACGGAGACAAGCAGAGTGTTCTTGCTGAAAATCTGAAACCAATATTGCCTTTTATGGAAGCAGACTTTTGGGTGTCAGGTGGTAACATTACAGCAACAATGAAAGACCACACTCTTCGCAAATACAATTTGAAAGGTGAGTTGGTTGACGATTTCTTGATTAGTAATGTTGACAGATTATTGTATGATACTGATGAGATTTGCAAAAAATATGAAGCAGCACCTGGTTGGTATGGGTTGATGTCACTAAACGGCAAGGTTATTACTCCGCCAATATATAGCGACATTACAGCCATTGGTTACGATTTGTATTTGTGTAAAATGGATGACATTAGAGGTGAGATCCTGAACGGCAAAGGAATAAGGGTAAGATGAAAGATAGCTGTTTTTTTATATTAGGCCTGGTACTGTTATTGGTTACTTCTTGTAATAAAGAAGATATAAGCATTGCCTATTTCAAGCAATTGCAAAGTATATCTGACAATACCAACAAGGAAGACTCCTTGATGATGCCTTGCGGATTTATAGAGTATGACTCCGTTAGATTTTCTGATGGGTCGTATGCGGTACATCGTTTGCAATATGCACCGCAGAACAGTCTGACGGAGTTCTTAGATAACAAGGGACGAACGATTGCCACGATAGCAAGGGCATCGGAATGTTATGCACAAACTCTTGTGTATGATTACGATGATGAAGGACGGTTGGCTCATCTTCTCCAATACAAGAGTGAAATCTTTGAAGGCTTGGATTCTGACAGTGCAAGCTATGGAAGGAATAAAGAAGGGTATCTTGGTTTTCGGCAAATGATAGCAAATATGGATTATGAACATCCAGATACTGCAAAATATCAACAGACAAACATTGAATACGATAAAGATGGCGATGCTGTAAAAGCCTATATTGTATATGGCAGTGATAGCATAGTTGCACTGAGTGGATATAAGTTAGCCATAGCGGTAAAACCTTGTCTGAGTTTTTGGCAAAGCGACTTGTATGGCGGCTTTTATATCTTCCATGTAAAGATGGAACCTAAAAGAAAGAATTTGCAAAATTATAAGGTTTTCCGATTTGCAGATTATCTGCCCTCAATGGAATCGGAATATCGGAATGGGCGCATTGTCAAAACAGTATGGCACCATGATCCATGTATAGAGTCAGATGATAAAGACCTTGTCTTCATTCCAATAATAACTGATGACTTGAATGTATATTCCGTTACATGGGAAGATGGCAGCAAACATCAACGTGTGTATAAAGACGGGCTGTTGGCATATATGCAGGAAATCAGCAAGTATGGCACAGTCTTGAGAAAGGAAACATATTTTTTCCCGTCTAACAGCAAAGTAAAGGTTACATATGAGACCATTGATTATAAAACCAAAGCATTGAAAACGCAATCAACTTCAGTCATGGATGTTCCTAACATAGAAATGTATCATGAGGATATGAATGTTGACAGTGGTGATTATAGATGGGAAAATTACTACGACAAATAAAAATGTATATGGATTTTAAAATGATTATTAAGAAAGGCTTTCTTCTATGTTGCGTGTGTCTCACCATCTGCTTGTTTAGTTGCAATCGGAAAAACAAAGCTGGTGCTCGACACGTAACAACAAACATAGAGGTCTCTAAAACTGTACCGACAGTCTGTTTGTATACATTGGGAAATGTATCAACAAACT
>OIWK01001764.1_pt1 | contig 19131 bp, 20 predicted proteins | sample 1587401 | NCBI WGS metagenome assembly OIWK01 (sample SAMEA3888911, study PRJEB22519) | human gut metagenome | biome: human gut; feature: human-associated habitat; material: faeces | place: Denmark | collected 2009
GGTGTGGAACACGGTCAATCTGTTGCTCCGGTTGGACAGGCGGTGGCAGGTATGAGCTTCGGAAAAATGAACGGCTTTGCCGACATTGTGGAAACGAGGCAGGTCAAGGACAGCGAGGGCTTCGCCCATTCCGGGGATGAAGTCCTCGCGTCCGTCCGTGTATACCGGGAAGGTCGGCACGGCAGTCAGCGGTGGGCAAACCTCGCTGTATTCAGCGAAGCCACCGACCTGTTCCGCTTTCGGTGTATTCCAGGGCTGACGGTCACTACCGACCAATTCCTCATTTGTGATGGCTGCCGCTACGACATTGTGTCCGTGGAAGATGTCAAAGGTCGAGGGATGTACATCGAGGCACTGGCGAAGAAGGTGGTGAGCAGCAGTGGCTAAAATGACGCTCAAGCTGCCGGACGATCTGGCAGACCGCCTTTCCAATCTTCAAAAGCGCAGCGATACGCTGGTGAAAAAGGCACTGGAGGAAGGCGGCAAGGTGGTTCTGAAACAGGCGCAGTCTAACCTGAACAGCGTGGTTGGCAAAGGCACAAAATATGATTCCCGCGCCACGGGTGAACTGGAGCATTCCCTCGGTCTGTCTCCGGTCAAGGAGAACGGTGCGGGACGGGATATCAAGGTCGGCTTTTCCGAGCCGCATTCCGGCGGTGTCAGCAACGCTATGCTGGCGGCGCTTTTGGAATACGGCAAGCACGGACAGGCGGCAAAACCGTTTATGACCCCGGCAAAACGCTCCGCGCAAAAGCCCTGCATCGAAGCAATGCGAAAAATCTTTGAGGAAGGAGTGGACAGCCTTTGAATGCGTTATCCGAGATCGGTGAAATTCTCACTGCGATAAAGATCCCGTGGCAGACCGGTGCCTATACCGAACCTGCACCGGACCAATATGTCGTGCTCGTTCCTCTGAGCGATACCTTTGATATCATGGCAGACAACCGTCCTCAGTTTGATGTGCAGGCGGTGCGGCTGTCCGTTTTCTCCAAGGGAAACTACAATTTGATCAAAAATCAACTGGTTCGTATCCTGCTGGATGCGGACTTTTTTCTGTCCGACCGAAGGTATCTGGACTACGACAGTGAGACCGGATACCACCAGTATGTACTGGATGTCGAGAAACATTATGAAATGGAGTGATCTACTATGGCAACGATCGGTTTGAGCAAACCTTTTTATGCGATCTACACCGCAAGCGGTGAGACCGTCAGCTATACCAGCGGCGGCGTCCTCGGCAAGGCGGTGGAACTGTCCATGGAACTGGAAGGCGGAGACGCCAACATCCTGTATGCGGACAACGGCCCAGCAGAATCCGCCACTACCTTCGGCGGCGGTACGCTGACCATCACCACGGATGACCTTCTGCCGGAGCCGGCCGCCGCAATTTTGGGTTTGACCTTGCAGGCGGTCAAGGAACAGGACGATGTGAAGGAGATCGTATTCGGCGAGGGGCAGTCCATCCCTTATGTAGGCTTTGGTGTCGTGATCAAGAAACAGCAGTCCGGTGCTTCCAAATGGATGGGGCTGGTCTATCCCAAGGTACAGTTCCAGAACCCCGGCATCTCCGCTACCACTCAGGGCGAGAGCATCGAATGGCAGACCAAGGAGCTGACCGCCACCATCCTGCGGGACGATACCACAGAGCATAACTGGTGCCGCTATGCCATCTTCGACACGGAGACGGACGCCGTGTCATATATCAAGGGTCTGCTGTCCATCACGGGAGGTGTATCCGCATGAGGACTTCCACTCTGACGATTCGGGGAACGGAATACCCCTGCTGCTTCTCCACCCGTGTGCTTCTGGCGCTGGAGGAACGCGGCAAACGGGAAAAGCCCGTAAAGTCCGCAACTGAGATGCTCTCTTCCATCATGGAGAATGAAGCTCTGTCGGATGCCTTCTGGCTGCTCCATCAGCTTATGGTGGCGGGCAATCGCTATGCGAAGCTGGAAGGTCTGGACGCGCCGGAGGTGTTCTCTCTGGACGATATGATCGACCTGGTGGGTGTGGAGGATTATCCCGCCATGTTCGCAGCCATCGGCAAGGCCGTGACGGACGGGCAGGCACAGACCGTAGAGGCGGAGTTTCCAAAAAACGCAGACACCACGCAGGCAGACCTGTCAGACTGACCGCAGCGTGGTTTTTATGGTACGGGCTTCATCTTGGCTTATGCCGGGAAGAAGCCCTTTCTGTTCCGCTCTCGGAACTGCTCGACCTCATCGCCGTTGAGCAGATCAAATCCGAGGGCGCACGGCAAAAGCTGACGCAGGAAGAAGAACAGGATGAGTTTATGAGATTACTGGATCGGAGGTGACGAGAGTGGCAAATGATATCGGCATCCGCATTGGCGTGGATGGGGAAAAGGAATTCAAGACCGCTTTGTCGGCGATCAATGCACAGCTCAAGAACCTCTCCTCGGAGATGAAAGCCACCGTCACCTCTATGACAGGCATGGACTCTGCCGAGAGCCGTTCAGCAAAGAAAGCGGATATCCTCGGCCGCTCCATCGAAGCGACCAGGCAGAAGATCGATATGATTCGCGCCGCCTATGACCGAGCCAAAGAAAAGCTGGACAGTCTGGGCGGCGCATTGGAGCAGGCCAAACAGGATTTTGGAGAAAACAGCGCGGAGGCACTGAAAGCCCAGAACGCCTATAACCGGCAGGCTGCTGCGGTCAATCACCTCGGCACGCAGCTCAACAACGCGCAGAGCGACTTGAATCGCATGGAATCGGAGCTTCAGGATGTGGAGGACGCTGCGGACGATACCACAGACGCCTTTGAGGACGCCGGGGACTCGGCGCTCACCTTCGGCGATGTCCTGAAAGCCAACGTACTGGGACAGGCCATCATCGAGGGTGTAAAACAGCTGGCGTCCGCCGTCAAAAGCATGGCGGGAGAATTCATCGAATCCGCAGCGGCAGTCAAGGCGGAGAGCAGTCAGTTCGAGCAGACCTTCGGAGACATGGGCAGTACCGCTTCCGCCGCCATTGAGCGCGTGGCTTCCTCCAGCGGTATCCTGGATACTCGTTTGAATACGCTCGGCGCTCAGATCTATGCCTTCGCCCGTTCCTCCGGTGGTGACGCAACGGAGAGCATGGATCTGATGGAAACGGCATTGCAGGCAACAGCGGACGCTGCCGCGTACTATGACCGCAGTCTGGAGGATACCGCTGAGAGCCTGCAGTCCTTTCTGAAAGGCAACTATGCCAATGACGCCGCATTGGGGTTATCCTGTACTGAAACTACCCGGAACGCCGCTGCAACGGAACTGTTCGGTAAGAAATTTTCCGAACTGACCGAGATCCAGAAACAGCAGACCCTACTCAAAATGGTGACAGACTCTCAGAAGCTGTCCGGTGCCATGGGACAGGCTGCCCGTGAAGCGGACGGCTGGGAAAATGTCCAGGGCAACCTGAATGAAGCCTGGCGGCAATTCATGGCGGCGGCAGGCACACCTTTTCTGGATAACCTTGTCCCTATCGTTCAGCAGCTGACCGGAAAGCTGCAGGAGATGACGCAGAGCATCGATTGGGAAGCCTTCTCCGCTGCCGTCACCGGAGCCTTCCAATGGCTGATCGACAACGGTGAGACGATCCTCTCCGTGGCCGTTGGCATTGGCGCGGCCTTCGTCACCTGGAATGTGGCAAATATGATCACCGGTCTTGTTGGTGCATGGAACGCCTACAAGGTTGCCACCGAGGGCGCTACCGTGGCGCAGTGGCTGCTGAACGCAGTGCAGAACGCAAATCCGGTCGGCATCGTCATTGCGGCAGTGGCCGGACTGGTGGCGGCGCTGGTCACGCTCTGGCATACCAATGATGGATTCCGCAATGCGGTCATCGGCATCTGGGAAAACATCAAGCAGGCGTTTTCTTCTGCCTGGACGGCCATCAAGGGCGTGTGGGACCAGGCAAAGCCGTTCTTTACCGGAATTTGGAATGGGATCAAGACGGTATTCTCCGCAGTGAAGCCTTATCTGTCCGCCGCATTCTCCGGCGCATGGTCTGTGATCAAAGCGGTTTGGAGCACCGTGACCGGCTTTTTCTCCATGATATGGAACACGATCAAGGGCATCTTCTCCGCCGTAAAAGCCGTCCTCTCCGGGGACTTTGAAGGTGCGTGGAACGCCATCAAGAGCGTATGGAGCGGTGTGATCTCCTTCTTTTCCGGCATCTGGCAGCAGATCAAGGGGGTATTTTCCGGTGCGTTCTCCGCTTTCCTGGAGATCGGCAGGAATATCGTAAACGGCATCAAGCAGGGTTTCTCCAATGCCTGGGGTGCCTTTGCCAGCTGGGTCAAAAGTAAGTTTGACGGTCTGGTCAGCAGTGTGAAGGGATTGCTTGGCATCCACTCTCCCTCCCGTGTGTTCCGAGACCAGATCGGTAAGATGCTGATGCTCGGTCTGGCCGAGGGTATTCAAAATGGCATCGACACAGTTGAAAACGCATTGCAGGATACACAGACTGCTGTCCTTAAAGTTGCCAATGAACTGAACCGCCGACTGGTTGAGAAGGAATCGGAACTGTCCGACGCCATCAAGGCCGAAGGGTTGGATGAGGTGACGAAGGCGGCTTTGGAAGAGCAGCTGCAGGCCGTGCAGGCCTTCCGCAGCGAGTATGAGCAGGCACTCAGTGACCTGCAGAGCAAGCAGGACAGCATGGCGGAAAAGCTGAAAAGCTATGGCGATCTGTTCACGACCGTGCAGAGCGAGTCCGGCTCTTTTCTGGAACTGAGCGATCTGCAAAGCGATATCGACGCCATCGGCCGCTACGGCGAAGCGCTGGAGCAGCTGAAGCAGCGCGGTGTATCTGACACGCTGATGACCGAGATCATCGGCATGGATGTTGATGACGCCACCACCTATACGGAGAAACTCCTTGCCATGACGGACGAGCAGTACAGCGAATACATGGCACTGTGGGAGCAGAAACAGAAAGCTGCGGCAGATGTGGCACAACGCTTCTACTCCGATGAAATGACTTCTCTGGTGAATGAGTATGTCAGCAAGGTACCGGATGCACTTGGCATCATGAAGGACGATCTCTATCAGGTCGGTCAGCTGGCGGCAAAGGGATTGGCGCAGGGCATTCTGAGTCAGAAATCCGCTGTGGTATCCGCAGCGAGAGCTGTTGCCGCAGCCGCCCGTGCCGCCCTGCGCTCGGCAGAGGGCATTCACTCTCCGGCAAAGAAGTGGGCGGTTCTCGGTGACTACATGGCGCAAGGCATCGGCGTCGGCTTTACCCGGCGTATGGACAGCATCTCCCGTGAGATCACAGCATCCATCCCCTCGGTCGATGCTTTTACTGCACGGGAGCGTGCTTCTGCCGGGATGGTCAACGGCATCGTCAGCGGTTTGTCCGCTGCGATGGGCAGCGGAAACACACAGCCGATTACCCTGCAGGTCAATATGGACGGCAAGACCATCGCTCAGACGATTTTTGACCCACTCAAAGATGTATCCAGACAGAGAGGTGTTTCCCTTGGATAAGATCACGATCTACAGCGCAGATAAAAGCCGCAGCATCACCTTGCCCCGTGTACGGGATATCGAGGTCGGTGCGGAGGAAGAGTCCAAAACCGTAACGATGGCGTCCGGCAAGACGGTCAAGGACATTCTGGGTTATCGGACAAACATCACCGCCGTATGGGACTGGATTCCAGCTGATTTGGTGACCGAACTGCTAAACTTGCTCAAAACCGGTGCATTTTTGTGGGTAGAGTACCCTGCTCCTGATGGAAGCAACGCAGTGTTTTTCTCCATCGAGTATCCGACCTTGTCGGTGTTCTGCTACCATAGCGGCATCCCGGTCTGGCATGACATGACGCTGTCCATGACCGCCCAGGAGGTGACAATAACATGATTCCTATACCGGAAACTTATCTGCCCTATGCGGATATTCGCCGCTGCGGTCTGCAGGTCACCTTTGAAATGGTGGATGTGGACGCCGCCGAAACGGCAGAGGCCGCAGTGAGCGACGCCTGCGAGATGGCGCAGATCACACAGACCCACGACCGCACCGAGCATCCGTCCTATCGGTATGCTTCTCTGGAACAGGACTACTGGCGTCTGGACGGCAGCTTTCTTCTCCCGGAGCAAGAAAAACTGCCCTCGCAGCAGACCGGGTGGTGGAGCGATAGGATATCCGGGGCAGACGGTGTTTTTGATACGCCGCCCGTCCTTCGATTTTCCTGGAATGCGGATCAATCCAGCGTGGGCTTCACGGTCTGCTTTGATGATGCCGGAGAACAGTATGCCTCTCGCTTTCGCCTTCGTGCGTATGATGCCGATGGTGTTCTTTTGAAGGATGTACTGGTAGAAAACACCACAAACCGCTGCGAACTGGACACTCCCGTGGAGCATTACCGCACCGTTACCTTGGAGTTTCTTCAGACCCATGCGCCGTTTCGCCGGGTACGGGTCACGGAGGTTATTTTCGGACTCATCAAACGCTTCTCACAGGAAAATACGGTATCCGCCACATTGGATTACAGTTTTTCGCCTATCGGAGAAAGCCTTCCCACCAATGAACTGACGCTGACGATAGACAATTCGGACGCCTCCTGGAATATGGCTAACCCCAAGGGTGTGTATGCCTATCTGCAGCAGACCCAGCCGCTGGATGTGTCGCTCACGATCGGTGAGGACAGCGTTTATATGGGACGCTTCTACTTTACCACTGCCAGCGCCGAAGACAATGCAATGACGGCGAAGATCACAGCGAACGACCGGGTCTACTGGCTGGACAGCATAAAGTGCCGTTTGGGCTCAACCGGAACATGGACCTTGGAACAGGCTGCCCGCACGGTTCTGGAAACTGCCGGAATGGATATCCCACTCTCTATGCCGGTGGAGCTTGGGGAACGAATCGTTCGCCGTGCGCTGTCCAAAGACTGCTCCTGTCGGGATGCGCTCCGACTTTTAGCGCAGGCGGCGCAGTGTACCTGCCGCATGGACAGAAACGGTACGCTGACCTTTTTCGATGCACTGCAATTGGACACTGCATCCGGTTTTCTGGATTTAAACCGTATGGAGGAATCGCCGCGCATGAAGGTGGCATCAGAGATCAATACCGTGGAGCTGACTGTTCCCAATGAGTATGAGGAGGACACCGACGAAACAGTATATACGGCATCTGACCGCAGAGAGGGCGAACCTGTCCAGACAGCGGAATACGAAAACGCTGCGGCGGCGGACGATACTTTGGCCAGGTGGCTTCTGCGGTTTCATAAGCGCCGACTGTCCTACACCGTCACGGAGCGAGGTGACCCGGCGAGAGAGCCTGCGGATATCGTCTCCATTTCGGACTCCTACGGCGGTCGGCAGGATGTACTGATCACCCGTCTGAAATTCAACTATGACGGCGGACTCAGCTGTGAAACGGAAGGATGTGGTCTTTGATGGAGCCTTTGCAATATGAACGCACCGGCGCAGTGTTCTGGAATGTCGGTGACCTGAACCGCATCGAGGAATGGACTGCGTATCTTGCAGGCGTTCTGGACGATTTCGGCTATCAGGTGCTGGTACGCACCCGCCGGTGGACAGCGGCAGACATTCCCTGGAAGCCGGAGATTGACCGCATCCGAAAGAACATTCAAAAACTGTATGCCGCTTATCACTATCTGCCGGACTTCCGGGAGATCACCATCACGGGCAGCATGGATTTTGAGCAGGCCAATGTGCTGGAATGGGATCAAGGTCTCGGTCTTGTCGTACCCGGAGTTTTCGGCCGTGACGGCCGATGTGCTGGCAATTTATGATGGAGGAATCACGGTATGATCCCACTTTTGCAAAATGATTATTACAAATACAGTCAGATGTTCCGAGGAAACTTTCTGAAGGGAGCCTCACTTTTCCGTTCTCTGCTCAACGACCCAACGGCAAGAGAACATATTCTCTCAAGCGTACCGGCCTTGTCCGCCGTCTTTACCGACTGTACTGAAACGGAAGCCAACCGGCTCTGCTACGATGTTCTCATGGAAAAGGGATACTTCAACGAAGCGCTCATGACCTATCTTTGCGGCATTGAAGCTACTGAGCATACAGATGTTGCTTCGCTGTTTCAGGATACAGACAATGTGCTGTCCCTTCTGCGCAGCAAAGAGCAAGAACCGATTCTGGCGAACAACACCTCACTTTTCCGGCAAATGCTCAAAGTGAGTGATACCTACAACGCTATCGGAGAGTCGGCAAACCACGATGCTGCGCTGATGGATGATGTTTTGAATGCCTATTCTGCAATTGCGCAAGCCAGGAGTTTGAACCTCTACACCTTGTTCAGCGCTTACTGGAACACGATCAACTACAAGACCACGACTTTTGAAAGCAGCGAAGTCTATTACAGCTATACCGCTTACTATGAGTGGATCACCGTCAGTGAAAAAGCTGGGAAAGTCTTTCTTCCGGTATCCTTGCAAACGAGGGTCAGCTCCGCATCCACCTATTATTACTACCCGGCAGTTTTCTGCTATGACATCGCATCCCAGCAGTGGGAGCTGCTGTATGTGGCGTCTACAGACAAAAAGCAGACCAATTACAATTACTATTCCCGGCAGGCGTACATCTGCTACGACCAGGTCAAGGATCATCTGTATGTATTCTACCGTCCGCTGAATACCTCCGCACAGGTGCTGTGCGATATTGTTGCGGCATCCACCGGAGCAGCAGTCATGACGGAAATCGAGTTGGCGTCTATTGGCTCGTACAGCTATATGGAGCCGTACTGGTGTTCGTTTGACGAGGAGCAGGGGCTGGCCCGATTTGTCTGGGTGACCGGCACTATTTCCGACAGTTCCTCCAGTACGCCCGGCTGGCTCTACGGTGTATCCGTCAGTACCAAGGGTCTGGTCTGGGCCGGAACTGTCTGCCACCCAAAAGCACAATACAGTCCTTGCTATTCCAGCTATATGCAGGTGATGAGTTACCGACCCTATCTTCGCAGTCCGGCAGGTGCAGTGGTTGGCGTTTTTCAGGAAAGTTCTAAAACGGCATCCTCTGCGGCGGTACTGATGGTCATCACCCCGGACGGAGAGCAGATCAAAACGAACTATATCCGGCTTCCGGTCAGCACGAACTATGGAACGGTGTGTTCGCCGAACTACTACTCTTTAACCGATACCGGCATTCTGGCGCTCTGCTGGAATTCCATTCAGTGGAGCGGAACGCAGTATTCCGTCTGTGCGGTCTTTGACATCAGGACCGGCACGCTTCTTCAAAGTTTTGTGCGGGAAACAGGGACTCCGTATGTACTGTACAACGCACCGTTCTTTCGGGTGTTTTTCTTATCCGCCAACACCAGTCCGGTGGCAACCTATCTTGCTTTTGCCAAACAGAATGGTCAGCTCTTGTCCTTAAGCAAAAGCCGAACCTTTGGCCTGTTTGCAGCATCGCCGATTCAGGAGCGCGGATCGCATCGTTACAAGCTGTATGCTACAAACAGCAGTAACTGGCTGCTGTATGATTACGAAAGAAGTCTGTTGACATGAAATTAAACACGATCCAATGCAGCAATTACAGCGCCGGAGAGCATTTTTTCGCTGTGCTGCAAAACAGTAATGTATGGAAACCCGGCGTTTACGGCTGGAATGAAAAGGAGTGATTTGTATGAAAGAGTTTTGGAACACGACACAGATGGTTTTTACGGCCATCGGCGGTTGGCTGGGATATTTTCTTGGCGGCTGCGATGGCCTTCTTTATGCGCTCATCGCCTTCGTGGTCATTGACTACATCACAGGCGTTATGTGCGCCGTAGCAGATAAGAAATTATCCAGCACTGTGGGATTCAAGGGCATCTGCCGCAAGGTGCTCATCTTCCTGCTGGTGGGTATCGCCAACATCCTCGATGTGCAGGTCATCGGAAGCGGCTCCGTCCTGCGCACGGCAGTCATCTTTTTCTACATCTCGAATGAAGGCGTCTCTCTCGTGGAGAATGCCGCGCACCTCGGCCTGCCCGTACCGGACAAGCTGAAAGATGTGCTGGAGCAGCTCCACGACCGTGACGGAAAGGAGGGCCAGTAACATGGCATATACAAACAGTTCGCTCGTATCATTCACCCAGCTCAGTCCGAATCACTCCGGCCAGCGCACTCACGCCATTGACCGTATCACGCCTCACTGCGTGGTTGGCCAGTGCAGCGTAGAGACCCTGGGCCGGATTTTTTTGCCCACATTCCGGCAGGCAAGCTGCAATTATGGCATTGGTGTAGATGGCCGTGTCGGAATGTATGTCGAGGAGAAGAACCGCTCGTGGTGCTCCTCCTCCAACGCCAACGACCAGCGGGCAGTCACCATCGAGTGCGCTTCCGACACCACGGCTCCTTACGCCTTCAAGGATGTGGTCTACCAGAAGCTCATAACCCTCTGCATTGACATCTGCAAGCGAAACGGAAAAACGAAGCTCCTGTGGCTCGGCGACAAAGATAAGACGCTGAACTACAGCCCCGCAGCCGACGAGATGGTTTTGACAGTCCACCGCTGGTTTGCCAACAAATCCTGCCCCGGCGACTGGATGTATGCCCGGATGGGCGACCTTGCCACGAAGGTCACAACTGCCCTCGGCGGCGCAGCTACTACACCGAAGCAGCTCTATCGCGTCCGAAAGACATGGTCGGATTCCAAATCGCAGAAGGGCGCTTATACAATCCTTGCCAATGCAAAAGCGTGTGCTGATAAGAATCCAGGATACTCCGTCTTCGATGCTGACGGGAATGCAGTATACACATCCGGGGAAGGCGCTCCCGGCATCACCGGCGATACTTCCTTCAAGGTGCGGATATCCGTGCCTGACCTGAACATCCGCTCCGGGCCGGGGACAAACTACGCAGCCACCGGTCGTTTCACCGGAGCTGGGGTCTTCACCATCACCGCCGTGCAGTCCGGGCAAGGCTCCAGTACCGGCTGGGGCAAGCTCAAGTCCGGCGCGGGCTGGATTGCGCTGGATTACGCCAAGCGCGTATAATCGCATAAACCATTCTGTGCCTATGGGAGAAATCCTGTAGGCCCCTTTTTCTATTTTTGATACAAATATCCGCTCAAAACGGCCTCCCACCTTCAGTGGGAACTGAAGGATAAGCCTTCGGATTGGAGGTCGCTATGACAAACGAACAGAAATACAAAATCGCAGAGCTCCGTCAGTCCGGGTACGGATACGCCAATATTGCTGATGCGCTCGGCCTGACCAAGAATCAGGTCTCTGCCTACTGCCGCAGGGCAGGGCTTACCGGCACCAAGGCCGCTGTGGGCACGACCGATGTTCCTGCTTCAAACTGCTGCCGTAACTGTGGCAAGCCGCTGATGCAGGTCGCCGGGAGAAAGCCTGTCAAGTTCTGCTCGGACGCCTGCCGCATCCACTGGTGGAATACGCATCCGGACGCTGTGGATAAAAAGGCGTTCTACGATTTCACATGCGCTTGCTGCGGGAAGCCCTTCCGGGCCTATGGCAATTCCCAGCGGAAATACTGCTGCCATGCCTGCTATGTTCAGGCTCGGTTCCGAGGTGGTGATGGCCATGACTGAGGAGCAATTCGACCGGGAGAAACGGTATCAGGCCAGCATGAATATGTTCCGGACGATGCTGAAAAACGGCCTCATCACTGAGGAGCAATACGCCATAATTGATACAAAAATGCTGGAAAAATATCGGCCATTATTGGGGACATTATTTTCAGAATCTACTTGCTATTCCGGGCTTTCAGAGCGATGTATAGTACCGGAAAGGAGCTGATTTCATGCGAAAAGTAAGCAAAATCGAGCCGATTTCTCCATCGCTCCCGACCCGCAAGAAGGTCGCAGCATACGCCAGAGTTTCGATGGAGACCGAACGGCTCAACCACTCCCTGTCAGCGCAGGTCAGCTATTACAGCAATCTGATTCAGAGCAATCCGGAGTGGGAATACGCTGGCGTCTACGCGGACAATGCTATCACCGGCACAAAGTCCTCCAGCCGCGAGGAATTCCAGCGGATGTTAGAGGATTGTGAAGCTGGGAAAATCGATATCATCCTCACGAAGAGCATCTCAAGATTCGCCCGGAACACAGTCGACCTGCTGGAGACTGTCCGCCACCTGAAGGAGCTGGGCATCGAGGTTCGGTTCGAGAAGGAGCACATCAATTCCCTGAGCGGTGATGGCGAGGTCATGCTCACCTTACTGGCATCCTTTGCGCAGGAGGAGGTCAGGAGCCTCTCGGAGAACGTGAAATGGGGCACCCGGAAGCGCTTTGAGCAGGGCATTCCCAACGGGCGGTTCTTGATTTACGGCTACCGTTGGGAGGGCGACCATCTGGTCGTCGAGCCGGAGGAGGCCAAAATCGTCCGGCTCATCTACGACAATTTCCTGAAGGGCCTCTCGGCAGAGGCGACGGAAAAACAGTTGGATGAGATGGGCGTGAAGTCCATGAAGGGAATGCATTTTCCCAACAGCTCCATTCGGGCCATCCTCAAAAACATCACCTACACCGGGAACCTGCTCTTTCAGAAGGAATACACCCTTGACCCTATCAGCAAAAAGACCCGCAAGAACCATGGTGAGCTGCCTCAGTATTTCGTGGAAAACACCCACGAGGCCATCATCCCTATGGAGACCTATCAGGCGGTGCAGGCTGAGATTGCACGGCGGCGTGAGCTTGGCGCTCTGGCCAACTGGAGCATCAACACCAGCTGCTTCACCTCGAAAATCAAATGCGGTCTTTGTGGTGCCAGTTTTGTACGCAACACCCGGAAGAACCGGGCCCAGACCAGTCAGCTGGGGGAACGTTACACTTTCTACGGCTGCGGCACAAACAAGCGTAAGGGAGAACACTGTTCCTCCGGCACGATACGCGAGGATGTTCTGAAAGAGGAATGCGCCAAGGCGCTCGGGCTGCCGGAATTTGACGAGGAGACCTTCTCAGAACGGGTCGAAAAGATTACGATTCCAACCACCGGCACGATGCTCTTCGAGTTTACCGATGGGAGCTCCCTTGAGCATCACTGGAGCCGGAACGCAAAAAAGGAGAGCTGGACAGCCGAACGGCGCAAGGCGGTCAGTGAGTACCGGCGCAGTCGGGAGACCGGATGGAAATGCTACAACACTTTTACGCACTTCATCAAATGCGGGCGCTGCGGAGCAAACTATCGCTGCCAGACGCACAAGCGCGTGGACGGGACGGTAGTACGCTCCTGGTACTGTTCGTCGCCGACAGCGGTGGGCTGCTCCAAGGTCGGCATCCGGGAGGACACGCTAAAGGCGCTCATAGCAGATGTGATGGGCCTGCCGGAGTTTGACGAGGAGCTTTTCAATCAGCAGCTGGCTTACGCGACGGTGCCCGCAGACAATCAGATTGTCTTTCACTTCCGGGACGGGCACGAGGCTTCCAGAACCTTCGTCCAGAAGCGTCAGATGCCGCGCCAGACTGAGGAGAGGAAGAAGCACATGAGCGAGGTCATGAAAGCGAAATGGAGGGAACGCCATGCCGAAAACGACTAAGAAGATTACCACCATCCCAGCCACGCTGACCCGCTTCACAGCTACGCCTATCACGGAGCAGAAAAAGCGCCGGGTCGCCGGTTATGCGCGTGTTTCCACTGACCACGACGACCAGTTCACCAGCTATGAGGCCCAGATTGATTACTACACGAATTACATCAAGAGCCGGGACGATTGGGAGCTCGTCGATGTATATACGGACGCAGGCATCACGGCTACCAGCACCAAACACCGAGAGGGCTTCAAACGCATGGTCGCGGATGCGCTGGCCGGGAAAATCGACCTCATCGTGACCAAGAGCGTCAGCCGGTTTGCCCGGAACACGGTGGACAGCCTGACCACCATCCGCCAGCTCAAGGAAAACGGCATCGAGTGCTATTTTGAGAAAGAGAATATCTGGACGTTCGACGGGAAGGGCGAGCTACTCCTGACCATCATGTCCTCGCTGGCGCAGGAGGAAAGCCGGAGTATTTCTGAAAACTGCACCTGGGGCCAGCGGAAGCGCTTTGCAGACGGCAAGGTCACGGTTCCCTTCAACCGGTTCCTCGGCTACGACCGTGGGCCGGACGGCACTCTGGTGGTCAACCGGGAGCAGGCGGCCATTGTTCAGCGCATCTACGCCATGTTCCTTCAGGGCATGACCTACAACGGCATCGCCCAGCAGCTCACGGATGACGGCATCTTATCTCCCGGAGGAAAGTCCAAGTGGAACACCTCGGCGGTCAAAAGCATCCTGTCAAACGAGAAATACAAGGGCTGCGCTCTCCTGCAAAAGACCTACACGGTCGATTACCTGACGAAGAAAAAGAAGGTCAATGAGGGCGAAATCCCGCAATACTATGTGGAGGACAACCACGAGGCTATCATCGACCCGGACACCTTCGAGATGGTGCAGCGTGAGATGGAGAAGCGCGGCAAGGGCCGGAAATACCATAGTGGCGTCCACACCTTCTCCAGTAAAATCCGCTGCGGTGAGTGCGGCAGCTGGTACGGCTCAAAGGTATGGCACTCCAACAGCAAGTACCGGAAGGTCATCTGGCAGTGCAATCACAAATTCGACGGCGACAAGCATTGCAGCACTCCGCACCTGACCGATGACATCATCCAGCAGGCTTTCCTGTCAGCGGCAAATAAGCTGCTGGCCACCAAGGATACAGTCATCGCGGATGGCCGGGAAATGATGGCCCTGCTCTTTGACACCACCGACTTGGAGCGGGAGCAGGAAGAACTCCAGCAGGAGACGCAGGTGGTCTCCGATATGGTTCAGCAGTGCATCTATGAAAATGCCCACGTTGCCCTCGACCAGACCGAATACCAGAAACGCTACGACGGCCTGACCGAGCGATTCGAGAAGGCCAAGGCCCGACTGGACGCGGTCACAGCGGAAATCCATCAGATGCAGACCCAGCGGGCCAGCATTGAGGATTTCTTGAAAGCCTTTGCAGCCATGCCGGATAAGCTGACCGAATTCACGCTGGAGAGCTGGCACGGGCTGGTGGACTACGGCACCGTCTACGCTGCCGACGACATCCGCTTCACCTTCAAAAACGGGCAGGAAGTCAAAGCCTGACCCCAGAAACGAAAACGGCTCCCTGCCGCTGGAGGTTATCTCCGGTAGCAGGGAGTTTCGTTGATTATTTACGCCTGTTTTCTGTAGTCGCTCAGGTTGATGACGTTTGTGTTTTCCACCTCGGCTTCGAGTAGTTCAGTCGCCTTGATGGTCGCTTTTGTTTTTGACGGATTCAGCCAGGAATGGACTTTCCCCGAAAGGAAGGGGTAAACCTCTTCATGGAAGAGGCGCTTCACCATGGGCAACTCAATGCCAAAGACAACATAGTCGGTTGCACCAACAGCCATGTCCGCGCCAGCCCGCTTTAATTGTTCCTTGATATGATTCTTTTCCCTGTAAGAGGGTTGTTTAGGCCAATATGACCCCTTGGGAGAGCGGAGACCGTTGTTGTCGATTGCCTGACCACTCTTATAGGCCATGTAGGTTTCCTCGTCTAAGACAGCGTCCAGGACGTATTCTTTTTTCTTGTTTTTTCCCATCTGTACCTCCGTTATTGTGGTGATATTTTAATTTCTTCCGAATCGAACGCTCCAACAGGGTATTCGCTTATATGGCCCGACACTCTGAAGAGCTTCCCACAAGATGAGCACTCGCAATCTTCAATGTCAAATTCATAGAGGATTTCTTCGCCCATCTGCCTTTCATAGGAGCTTTCACTACAATCATCGCTCAGGTCAATTCTGTTGGGCGACCCGCAGTGCGGACAATCCACTATGCGTTTTAAGGAAATGTGGTCTGTTGTCCAGCCCTCTTCCTCATGCTCATCCGGCGTATATTCGTTTAGACGAACGTTCTGATAGTATAGCGCCAGCGCTCGTCTGAATACGTCGGATTTTTTTATTCCGATAGCGGAGCAGATGTATTCTAACATCTGTTCCTCCTCGTCATTGACCCGCACTCGGTACAATTTGTCTCTTACGTCATCTATCTTAGGACGACCTCGCATATCCATCACCTCTTTTCGTGGCCACATTTAATTGCTTCATCCATATAATAATCGTAGCCACGAAAATTGTCAAGCTATATTTTTGCGTTTTGCGCAAAAAAAACAGCGCCGGTTCCTGAAAACCGACACCCCTAATCAGACCGACACCCCTTTGACTCCTGCGACACCCCTTTGGTCAGGCCGCTGTGCTTTGTATCAAATTTTGCGTCTTAATTTCACAGATGGTATCGGTGGGCTGAGGGGCCATCAGCTCGACCATCATGCGGATGATATGCCGCGGGGTGCGGAACTGTCCGTTCACGCCGGACTGGGCAATCTTGGAGAGCAGATATTCGTAGGTATCCCCCCGCATATCGCTGCCGGGATTCTGGGCCATGAGGCGATAGATCTCGTTCAGCCCATCCACCACTTTGGACAGCAGCAGCGGCGTGGGCAGCTTAAAAATCGCGTCATCCATGTACTTGGAGTAGGCACTCTCCTTGTTCCCGTGCAGGCCCTTGATGAAGGGAAAGACCAGGGTCTGGACTGTCTCGTACATTTGCTCGGCACCGATGTCTTGGAATTTAGACCAGCGGAGCAGATCCCCCTCGACCTCCCGCTCTCCAATTTTCACGGTCCCGGCAAAGATGCTCTCGTGGGGCAGGCCCAGCATAGCGGCTTCTCTGGCGCGGAGGCGATCGGTGTCGTCCAGGTCGCGGATGAACATGAGGTAGGTCATCTGCTCCACGACATCGAGGGGGTTGGTCAAGCCGCCGGTCCAAAACATCTCCCAAAGGCTGTCGATCTTATGCTTCAGTTCTCCTGTGATCACGGTCCATGCACTCCTTCTCTGATTTATAAGAATTGTACCGTATCTGATATATTTTTGTCAACTCAGCAGAAGGTTAAGGAAAAACAGGAACGGCATGACCGAGGTCACACCGTTCCTGTGAAAATAAGATATGCTTTTTGTGCTCTTCAGGCAGGTCTTACTTATTCTTCTCGTTGTAAGCCTTGATGCCCAGAGCCAGCAGGTCCATGGCACGCTCCAGGTCAGCCTGCTTCAGAACGTAGGCGATCCGGATCTCGTTCTTGCCCTTGCCGGGGGTGCCGTAGAAGGGCTCGCCGGGGGCAAACATGACGGTGTCGCCGTTGTCCTCGAACTCCTCCAGCAGCCACTGCTGGAACTTGTCTGCGTCGTCCACGGGCAGAGCAGCCATCAGGTAGAAAGCACCCTTGGGGCACTCGCAGATGACACCGGGGATCTCAGCCAGCTTGGCCACAACGGTGTCGCGGCGGCGCTTGTACTCGTCACGGACAGCGGCAAAGTACTCAGGGCCGACGTTATACAGAGCGGCAGAAGCGATCTGATCCAGGGTAGCCACGGACAGACGAGCCTGACAATACTTCATGGCCTCGCCCAGCAGCTCGTGGTTGCGGGTCAGGATGGCACCCACACGAGCGCCGCAGGCGGAGAAACGCTTGGACACGGTGTCGATGACGATGACGTTCTCAGCAGCATCGGCATACTCACCGAAGGACTGCAGAGGCTCGCCAGCGTAAACGAACTCACGATAAGCCTCGTCGCCGATGATGAACAGGCCGTGCTCCTTGGCGATGTCGCACATCAGGCGCTGCTCGTCGGGCGTCAGGACCACGCCGGTGGGGTTGCCGGGGTTGGTGCAAACGATGGCACGGGTGTGCTCGTTGATCTGGGCCTCGATCTTGGCACGGTCAGCATAGCGATAGCCTTCCTCAGGAGAGGTGGGGATGGGGTGGATGCTGGCGCCGGTGGTGTTGACCATGGTGGCGTAGTTGGGGTAGAAGGGCTCAGGGATGAGGACCTCGTCGCCATCGTCCAAGATGCACTGGAAGATGATGGACAGAGCCTCGGAACCACCGGTGGTGATGAGGATCTCGTCCTTCTCGAAGTGCATATTCAGGTTGTCATAGTACTTCTGGATGGCGTCGATCAGTTCGGGCATACCAGGAGAGGGAGCGTACTCCAGGACAGACTGGCTGAAGTTGCGCACAGCCTCGAAAAACTGAGGGGGGGTCTCCACATCGGGCTGACCGATATTCAGGTGATAGATCTTGCGGCCCTTGGCTTCGGCTGCCACTGCGTAGGGATGGAACTTACGCATGGGGGACAGACCGCACTTTTTGACTTTGCTAGAAAACTTCATGTCCTAACCTCCAAATATCTCATATTCACTCCGGTCCGATCAACTGGAGCAAATCTTCGTCACCTATTGTACGTCCTTATCGAAAAAATGTCAATCTAAATCCGCATAGATTTCCCGGACACAAGACGCTGGAAAGTCGCTTCAAAACATGGTATACTGATTTTTGAAAATTTTCAAGGACACCACAGGAGGCATCTCCCATGCGTACATCTACCTTGCCCCAAGGGGAGCAGGCAGCCCTGCTTCCGGGCGCACACTACAGCGTGCCAGGATTGTTTTTATACTCTGACTTGCTCTACCGCTGTATGGATGAGACAGAAGCCCGGTTTTCCTATCGTCTGCCCATCCAATATGCCTACGGCTCACCTAAGGTCCGCTGGAACTGCGGGCGGCTGATGCTCACAGAAGACTATAATGACTTAGGCCGCATCCGGGCAGAGCTGGCCGGGGCGGTCACCCACGGCATCACGCCCCTGCTGACTTTCTCTGCGCCGGGCCTGACCAAAGAAGATCTGAAGGACCCCATGGGCAACGAGATCTTGGCGATCGCCAACGAGACAGGGGGTGGGGTCATCGTCTCCTCTCCCATCTTGCGCGATCACATCCGGGCACACTACCCCCACCTGGAAGTCCATGCTTCCGTTATCCTGACGGCGTTTACAGAGGAACGCGACCTTGCCTACTATGAAGGCCTGGCGAGGGACTACGACCGTTATGTGCTCCACCCGGATGACAACTTCCGCCTGGACCTGCTGGCCCAGCTACCCAAAGACAAGGCGGAGATCATCGTCAATGAGCCATGCGGCTTCCACTGTCCCCAGCGAAAAGAGCACTACCTCTCCATCACTCTCGATCAGGCAGCTCTCATCGAAGAACGGGGGGAACTGACGGATTTTCTGGATCGCTGTCCCTATGTTCCAAACAAAAAGCAGCGGGAGATGAAGGAGAGAAACATTGCCCTGGATACTGACGAAGTTACAGCGC
>OIWK01001765.1_pt1 | contig 19124 bp, 19 predicted proteins | sample 1587401 | NCBI WGS metagenome assembly OIWK01 (sample SAMEA3888911, study PRJEB22519) | human gut metagenome | biome: human gut; feature: human-associated habitat; material: faeces | place: Denmark | collected 2009
CCAAGTCTCACGTGCGTTCGTCTTGAACTTACTATTATTGAAAGGAATTGAAAAACATGAACAAAAAAATGATCAGTTTCATTGGCGGTGGAAATATGGCTACTGCCATCATCAGCGGGATCCTCTCTTCCGGACTGTCAGACAGTGACCATATCTGTGCAACTGCCGCACATGAATCTTCTGTTATTCGTCTGAAAGAAACTTTACACATTGAAGCTACTACAGACAACAAAGCCGCTGCTCAAAAAGCAGACATTCTTTTTTTGGCCATAAAACCAAATATGTTTCACAAAGTAATTCCTGAAATCCGACATGCAGTGAAAGAAAATGCGATCATCGTATCAATTGCTGCCGGACAGACGATTGAACGCATAGAAGAAATATTTGAAACTTCCATCAAATTAGTGCGTGTCATGCCAAATACTCCCGCTATGGTTGGTGCAGCCATGAGTGCTATATGCTGTAACGATGCCGTTACCGATGAAGACCTAGCTGAAGTACAGGCTATTTTCAACAGTTTTGGTAAATCCGAGGTGGTCAGCGAATCTATGATAGATACCGTTATCGGTGTCAGCGGATCTTCTCCTGCATATGTATACATGTTTATTGAAGCAATGGCCGATGCCGCTGTGGCAGATGGCATGCCGCGTGCGCAGGCATATAAATTTGCTGCGCAGGCCGTACTTGGTTCCGCCAAGATGGTACTTGAGACAGGAAAGCATCCGGGCGAACTGAAAGATGCTGTATGCTCTCCGGGCGGCACTACCATCGAAGCTGTCGCAACATTGGAAAAAGCGGGCCTGCGCAATGCTGTCATTGAAGCACAGAGAGCATGCGTGCAGAAATCACGAGATATGAATTCTTGATTTTCCGTTTTAGATTAAATTTTATAATACGAACTTCTACAATTTTATCTCAGTCGCTAGAAATAGCTCCTTGAGAGAAAATTGCAGAAGTTCTAAATTTACTCTGTTAAATTTACAGATTTTAGTGTCTCTCTGCACTGCTTACACAACAAAACTCTTGTAATGCCTGCACATAGCCTGCATTATCTACCAAATAACCGGTGCCATGCTCTGCGCCTTCCACCAAAAGCAGTTTTTTCGGTGCGATGCAGTTTTTGGCAGCCTGAATCGTCATTTCCACCGGTACATTACTGTCTGCCGTTCCGTGCACCAACAGTACCGGAATCGTATTTTCTTTCATTACTTCCGGCACAGACAATGTTTTCAGCCCATAGTGTGCATAAAAACGACTCCAGATCCCGATTGATACCGTAATCAGATTCCCTTTGCAATGAAATATTGTGTGGATTCTCTTTTTTATAATATCATAAGGCGATGAAAACGCACTGTCCGCCACGATTCCCGTCACATTTTCCGGAAGTTCCATACACACTTCCATCGTTTTTTCTGTGGAAATACTGATTGGAATCAGTTTCTTTTCATGGTGTGCAGTGGCCATCAGCACCGTAGATGCTCCCATGGACAGCCCGGCCAGAATAATTTTCTGATCCGGTCCAAACCGTTTTGCAATATACTGCGCCCACAGACAGCAGTCTCTGCTCTCCAGTACCCCGAATCCGATGTACTTTCCTTCGCTTTCGCCTGCGGCACGCTGATCAATATGTACGATCCGATTACCACATTCATAATACACATGGGAAGAGGCGGAAAAATCCACCTCCGGATGGGTGCGGTATCCATGAAACATCAGTACCGTTCCTTTTGCTCCTGGCTGATCCATCAGACGGCCATGCAGCTTGAATCCATCCTCAGACCGGATAACAATATCTTCTGCCTCCTGCCGGTTGATCCATTCGATTCCCTCCTGGATTTCCTCATAATACTGATCCCAGGATGTGCCTTTCAATGCCTCCCGGTCTGTAATATTCAACTCATGTCCACGGCAGATAGCCGTCCGGAATCCCACATATCCAATTACCATCCACAGCAAAATAACAACTGCTGCCACAACGATAAGTATTATCCACATCTATCTCTATCTATATACTCCCTTCTAACAGTTCAAGAATATACTCGCACTATTTCCACATGCATTCAATTTGAATGATATTTCCCCGGAATACGAGTAAAGCGGACATTCGCAATTCACTTTCTTGCTGCATCAGACAGATTAAGCCTTCTTTTCCACGGAAACCTCATCAATCAATCTAAGTTCTTCCTCTGTAAATCCGGCACTTTCTATCACTTTGATATTATCCAGGATCTGCTGCGGTCTGGATGCCCCGATCAGTACACTGGTGACTACATCATCCTTTAATACCCATTTCAGAGCCATCTGTGCCAGGCTCTCGCCACGCTGTTTTGCGATCTCATTCAACGCCTGGATCTGATGGATCTTACTGTCTGTCAACTGCTCTTTTTTCAGGAACCGGCCATCTGTATTGACACGGCTGTCAGCCGGAATCCCATTCAGATAACGGTCGGTCAGCATCCCCTGTGCTAATGGACTGAATGCAATGATTCCCTTGCCCTCTTCCTGTGCCGCCTGTTTTAATCCGTTCTGCTCAATGGTGCGGTCAAAAATAGAATAACGGTTCTGGTTAATGACAAACGGGCAATGCAGCTCTCTCATAATCGCTGCTGCGCGTTTCATCGTCTCACCGTCATAATTGGAAATTCCGGCATACAACGCTTTTCCGCTTTTTACCGCCTGATCCAGTGCTCCCATAGTCTCCTCTAACGGAGTATTCGGATCCATCCGGTGATGGTAAAAAATATCCACATACTCCAGTCCCAGTCTCTCCAGACTCTGATCCAGACTTGCCAGCAGATATTTGCGGCTGCCCCAGTCGCCGTAAGGACCTTTCCACATATCATAACCGGCTTTTGTACTGATGATCAGCTCATCCCGGTAAGCGGTAAAATTCTCTTTCAGCAGTTTTCCTAGATTTGCTTCCGCACTTCCATACTCCGGTCCGTAATTATTGGCCAGATCAAAATGTGTGATACCATTGTCAAACGCTGTAAATACCATCTGCCGCATATTTTCATATACTCCGGTATCTCCGAAATTGTGCCAGAATCCAAGGGAAACTTCCGGCAGTTTTAAGCCGCTGTTTCCACAACGGTTGTATACCATTTTGTCATATCTTGTCTCTTTTGCCTGATACATGATACTTACCTCCTTTTACTAACTTTTTCTCTATCTGAAATATTTTACCACTACTCCGGTACATTTTCTATTTATATTTCAAGCGGACATTCACAATCCGCTTTTGCTACTTGCTTATTCTGCGTTCAGGCTCCCAGCAGCACTGCCATGATCGGTATCGTCACCAGTGATACGATGGTAGAGATTGCCACACCGATGGAAGCGGACTGGCTCTGCCGCGGATACGGTGCCGCACCCATGGCAACCAGAGAAGCTACCGGCATACCTGCACCAATCGTACAGATATTGATCAGTGACACATCCTTTGTCACAAGATGCATGAACAGCCACACGATCACCGGCATCACTGCCAGACGGATCGGAAGCATCGGCCAGATACCACGTTCCTTTTTGATATCACCCAGAGAGGAAGCCGCCATGGATGCTCCGATGATGATCATGGACAACGGTGTCGTGATATTTCCCACAAATCCCACACAGGAGTAGAAAATATCCGGCATCGGAATGTTTGCAAAATAGATGACCAGTGATGCAATGGAAGCAATGATTCCGTTGTTGATAAAACTGCGGAAGTTCATTTTTTCTTTTACATAATTCCCGGACTCGATGGCCGCGTCTTTTTTCAGCAGATGCAGACCCATGGAGAAAAACAGGATACTGAATGGCATGTTGAAGATCGTAATATAGAAAATCGCGCTGTCACCATATAACGCCTGTACCACCGGATAACCCATAAATGAACTATTTGAAAAAATAAGCATGCACATGTAAGTCCCACGCAGATGCGCCGGTACATGCATGATCTTTGTGATGATCCAGGACAGGATCGGAAAGATCACATACATCACCACTCCCGCCAGAAACAGCTTCAGGATCATACCGGTATCTTCATGTGATACGGTAGACAGACTGTTCAGAATAATACATGGACATGTGATCTGTACGATCAGACTTGAAAGTTTCGCGTTAACTTCTTTTGTCAGAATATCTTTCTTAAACAGGTAAAAACCAATCAACATTGCAAACAATAATTTGCACATCGTAGTAACAATTGTCATAATTCCATCTCTCTCCCATTTCCAGCAACAATCCGTATTGCTTTATCTTATTTAAGAATGCCCTCGACATTCTTGCTGCGAGATGCACGTCGTGCAATGCATAGCATATTTTTTTGTGCATCTCTGCAATCCTTTCCGCTATTTACATATCGTATATAATACATTATTTTACTGATTAAGTGTAACACAACCGCTATGGTTTGTCATTGCTAATTTGGTCTTACCAGTAATTCGCCTATATTTTTGTAAATTTCGACGGATTCTTTCGTTCTTTTCTCTCATTTTCATTTCTTTTGTACACAAAAAAGATGTCCTATGATATACTAATGACATAATGTTGGGTTCTAAAGATGCCATACGAATTGATCCGTACTTCGTACTCCCACAATTCTACCCAATATTCGCATATCGTGAAGCTGACGCTCCACTTTTATGCAGCTTGGCATCACCATACATAAGGAGGCTATGCTGTATTATGAAAAAATTCATTCAGGAATTCAAAGAATTTGCCCTAAAAGGCAATATGATGGATCTTGCCATAGGTATGATCATCGGAAGTGCATTTACCGGCATCGTAAATTCTCTGGTAAATGACATCATCAATCCTATTCTCGGAATTTTCACAGGAAAAATCGATTTTTCCAATCTGTTTATCACTCTGGACGGTTCCCATTATGAAACGTTAGACGCTGCGGAAAAAGCAGGTGCCGCTGTATTCAAATATGGCTCCTTCATTTCCAATGTGATCAACTTTATCATCATGGCACTGGTTGTTTTCTGTATCGTGAAGTTTTTAAACAAACTGCGGAAACCGGCAACGAAAACTCCGGCAGAACCGACCACAAAGAAATGTCCATACTGTATGTCTGAGATCAGCATCGAAGCAACACGCTGTCCGAACTGTACTTCCTCTCTCATCGATGTGGACGCAAAAGAATTATCATAAGTATTGTCATAAAGTCTGTATCTGTCCGGCAAAATGGCTCTGCGCAGATACAGACTTTTTATACAGGTTTTACAATTAAAAATGAGTATTAAGAAATGAGGGCTTGAATTATGTGGGCTTACGAAAGTGTATTTTATCAAATTTATCCATTGGGCTTCTGCGGAGCACCTTTTGAAAATGACGGTGTACTTACACCTCGCATCCGGAAGGTCATCGACTGGATTCCACACATCAAAAATCTCGGTGCGAATGCCATTTATTTTTCACCGGTATTTGAATCTGATACGCATGGATACAATACCAGAAATTTTCGGAAAATTGATGTGCGTCTGGGCACAAACGAAGATTTTGCCGATGTCTGCCAGGCATTGCACAAGGAGGGAATCAAAGTCGTACTGGACGGTGTGTTCAATCATGTCGGTCGTGGATTCTGGGCATTTCAGGATGTGCTGGAAAAACGCTGGGATTCCCCGTACAAAGACTGGTTTCATATCAGTTTTGACGGCAATTCCAACTACAATGACGGGCTCTGGTATGAGGGCTGGGAAGGCAATTATGACCTCGTAAAATTAAACCTCTGTCACCCAGATGTCAAACAACATATTTTTGACAGTATCCGAAGCTGGGTGAAGGAATTTGATATCGACGGTTTGCGTCTGGATGTTGCCTACTGTCTGGATGAAAATTTTGTCCGGGAACTCCGGGCTTTCTGTGACAGTCTGAAACCTGACTTCTTCCTGGTAGGTGAAATGCTTCACGGTGATTACAACCGCCTGATGAACGATTCCATGCTGCATTCTGCCACAAACTATGAGTGCTACAAGGGACTGTTCTCCAGCTTCAACTCCATGAATATGTTTGAGATCGTACACTCTCTCCTGCGTCAGTTCGGTCCGGAAAACTGGACACTTTACCGCGGCAAACATTTGCTCTGCTTTGTAGACAATCACGATGTCAGCCGTATTGCCAGCAATCTGACCAATGAGTATCATCTTCCGCTGATCTATGCCCTTTGTTTTGGTATGCCGGGTATCCCATGCGTCTACTACGGAAGCGAATGGGGTGCAAAAGCAAACAAAAGTGACGGTGATCCGGCATTACGCGCCTGCTTCGACGCGCCAATAGAAAATGATCTGACCACATGGATTTCCAAACTTGCTGTTGCAAAAAAAGGAAGCAATGCGTTAAATTACGGTGATTTCCGTTCTGTTGTACTGACAAATCGTCAGTGTATTTTTGAGCGAAAAACAGATTCCGAACGAGTTCTCGTTGCCATCAATGCAGATGGTGAACCGTATACCGCTCATTTTGATGCCGGATGTGGTACCGCCATCGACCTGATTACCGGAAATAAACATGATTTCGGTGGTGGCAGTGAACTTCCTCCGTACAGTGCATTTTTCTGGAAATGTGAACATTAATTATTCCGGAATTTAATCATCAAATAGCCAAAAGACAGATTTGCCTCTATCTCAAACAATAGAAACAAATCTGTCTTTTTATTATTTCTTTGCATTATAGCCTTATATCATTTGGCCTGTATTTTTTACACTTCATGCTCATACTCAAATATCAGATTTATTATATTTTGTATTATTTTTTCCAGTTTCTGTGCAGAATCGGAAAGCATTCGAACACAACACCCTTTCACAGTATCTGAAACCCCACAGTAAACATCCTTCCACAACATAGCATCATTCGTTTTTGACAATACATATGTTTTCAGAAGCTCCTCTTTTTTTCCATAGTAGTATACTACTCCCTGATGAGAATATCCATCAAACATGGTAAGTCCATCACAGTCTATGATCTCAGGATGCAGCAGACAGTGATCAATCCAGACCGGGCTGTCCTCCACTTTTATCTCTGTACGGTTTCTGTATTCCCGGAAAGCAAATCGTTCTCCCATGGCAACCCTGCCAGCGGCTATCATATCTGTGTACAATAATTCACTTTTTTCCGACAGGCAAATCTGTATTTTTCCTTGAAATGAGCTATTCTGAAATGGCATAACAGTACTTGGACGAAAAATCAGGGAAGCATTTTTCTTTAGTTCAATTTTAACTTCTTTTTGTACATTTCCTGTACCGGTATCAAAAATTTTAGTAAATGCCTGATCGGTAATGTAAGTTTTTGTCTCCTGTCCACAGACAATCTCATACTGATGGATATCTCCTTTTAAAAGTCCGGCAGATGCCATCATAATCACAACCTTCAACCGCTCAGGATCTGTATAATTTTGCGGATAGCCAAGTTTTATCGGGCTGGTAGCATAACTGTCTGTCACAACACTTCGTCCACACGTTTTTTCAATACACAGTTTTAATTCTGACTTCATGCATTAAAGTCCCTCCAGTAATGCATTTTTTTTGATCCAGTCCACAACTGCACTAACGCTGTCCCCCTCTTTTAAATTTGTAAAAAGAAACTCCTTCCCTTTCCTCATTCGTTCCGAATCTTTTTTCATGACTTCCAGACTTGCACCAACCATCGGCGCCAGATCAGTTTTGTTAATTACAAGCAGATCGGAACGGGTGACACCCGGTCCACCTTTCCGCGGAATTTTTTCTCCCTGTGCAACATCTATAACATAAATGGATACATCTGCCAGATCCGGACTGAAGGTTGCCGATAAATTATCTCCGCCGCTTTCAATAAAAATAAGCTCCACATCCGGAAATTTTTCCGCCATTTCTTCTACTGCTTCCAGATTCATGCTACAATCTTCCCGGATTGCAGTATGCGGACATCCACCAGTCTCAACACCAACAATACGCTCTTTTTCCAAAGCAGAATTTTTTATCAGAAACTCAGCATCCTCTCTGGTATAAATATCATTGGTAACAACACAGATAGAATAATCTTCTGACATGATTCTTGTTACTTTTTCAATAAGTGCCGTTTTTCCGGAACCTACCGGTCCACCGACACCAATTTTTACATATGACATATCTTATCCTCCGCTCTTTTTCTATTTCCACATTTCTGTCACTTGCCATCCGACAGCATAACTGTCACTTTTAACTGATATACTGTCGGGAATACAAATAAGCATGGTTCATGGAATGAATATCCATAGCAGCACCGTTAACTCCAATATCTTCTAATTCTATCTTTTTGGCAGTTTCCGCTGCCCTGCCAATGGCAGAAAGCGATTCAAACAAAATTTTCTGACCATCCATCTGACTTAACGGCACAAGTTTTACTGCATTATTTACAATTGCCGATAACATATTATACAGATACATTTCCAACACCGTATCAATTCCTGTTTCAAGATCATATGTATGTAAGCCAAGTGCAATTGCAAATACGCCTTGTGTCTGTGATTTTTTTAACCAATCACCATACCAGGACAACCGATCTCTGCAATCCTTCATTGCTTTGCGCGCTTTGATAAATCTGGTACACATTTTTGCACTGCCGTTTCTTATTTCCTGCGCGCTTTTCACTGCAAGAGCTGTCAGATTCAATTGGCAGATATATTTTTGATCATCACCATGCTTCCAGGAAAGATACAGCAGTCCCAGATCATTATAGGGAACAATCTGTATATATTGATCTATGTACGCTGCCAGATCCTTTGCAGAAATCAGGCGATTTCTCACCACATAATCCTCCAGACCGTTCGACATGGTAAATGTTCCGATTGGAAAAAATGCATCTAATGTCTGCATCATATTCAGGAAATCATGCATGCCCGTTCCCTTCCTGTATGTGTACTGTATGTTCCTGATAGTGCGTATCTGGCTCATGACGATGACCATGACACACTGTAACATGCTCAAATTTCCCCTCGCAGATCTGTGGTTTAAATCCAAGCTTCTGTAAATATTCAAATGTTGGTTCATCATAAATGACAGAAACGCTGTGATCCTCAATAGCTAAAGAAAGATGTCTGTTTCCAAGTTCAAAACATAATCGTCCCATTTCCTTCATTGTAGTTACGGCAACCCGCGTCAATTTTGTCGGTTTTAATGCCACACAGATCAGTTCCTGTGCATCTTCATATAACACATCCCCATCCGTTAAATGCTCCGATATTCTGATTCCAATCTCTTTCCCGGATTCTGTCGTTTTGCGAAGTGTATGTTTTCCTAATTCATACCATTCCAGATAAACACGGTCCAGTTTTTTTTCTTCTCCAGAGCTGTTTTTCAAATTTCGGATTACTTTTTCAACAATCATATCTATCCTCTTTTCTTTTTATTTTTCGATACAGTCTCCCGTAATCGTTAAAACAGAAAATAACGTTGTGTGAGGCTGAGACTTTCTGCCGGTTCACAGGTAATCAATTCTCCATCCACTCTCACCTCGTACGTTTCCGGATTTACCTGGATATCTGCAAGCACATCATTGTTTTTCATATCTTTTTTTCCAATATTCCTGCAATGTTTTACCGGAAGCACGATTTTATTCAAATGTAACCGTTCCCGGATTCCCGATTCATACGCATACTGCGATACAAATGTGATGCAAGTCCTGCTTTTTGCAAGTCCATAACTGCCAAACATCTTTGTATACTGCACCGGCTGCGGCGTCGGAATGGATGCATTTGCATCTCCCATTTTTGACGCAATGATCATACCTCCTTTGATGATCATCTCTGGTTTTACCCCAAACATAGCCGGATTCCAAAGTACCAGATCCGCATATTTTCCTACTTCCACAGAACCAATGTATTCAGATACGCCATGCGTGATTGCCGGGTTGATTGTATATTTCGAAATATACCGCTTCACTCTGAAATTATCATTTCTGTCACTGTCTTCCGGCAACGGACCACGTTGTTTTTTCATTTTATCCGCAGTCTGCCAGGTTCGGATGATCACTTCTCCGACACGCCCCATCGCCTGTGAATCAGAACTCATCATGGAAAAAATACCCATATCGTGCAATACATCTTCTGCTGCAATTGTTTCGCAACGAATTCTGGAATCTGCAAAAGAAATATCTTCCGGAACACGCTTATCCAGATGATGGCATACCATCAGCATATCCAAATGCTCATCCAGTGTATTTACCGTATATGGCATAGTTGGATTCGTAGAAGATGGCAGTACATTTTGAAATGCTGCCGCCCGAATAATATCCGGCGCATGTCCGCCGCCTGCCCCTTCGGTGTGATAGGTATGGATGGTTCTTCCTTTCAATGCCTTGATCGTATCTTCCACAAAACCTGCCTCATTCAGTGTGTCGGTATGAATGGCAGTTTGCACATCGTACTGGTCACATGCAGTCAGGCATGCGTCAATCACCGCCGGTGTTGCGCCCCAGTCTTCATGAATCTTCATGCCACAGGCACCTGCCCGGATCTGTTCCGAAACGGTATCTACACTTGCAGAATTTCCTTTGCCTAAGAATCCCAGGTTCATCGGATACGCTTCTGCGGATTCTATCATTTTTTCAATGTAAAACTGTCCTGGTGTACATGTCGTTGCATTCGTTCCATCTGCCGGTCCGGTTCCGCCACCGATCATTGTGGTAATCCCGCTGTATAGAGCTGTCTCAATCTGTGTCGGACTGATAAAGTGAATATGTGTATCCATTCCACCCGCCGTCAGGATCAGTCCTTCCCCGGAAATAATCTCTGTTCCGGATCCGATGATCAGATTTTTATCTACACCGTCCATCATAGCCGGATTTCCGGCTTTCCCGATTCCGCATATTTTTCCATCTTTAATTCCGATATCGGCTTTTACAATCCCCCAGTAATCAACGATCACCGCACTCGTGATCACCGTATCGGGACATTCTGCATCCAAAACTGTACAGGACTGCCCCATGCCGTCCCGAATGGATTTTCCACCACCGAATTTTGCTTCCTCTCCATAAACTGCATAATCCTTTTCTATTTCAATTATCAGGGATGTATCTGCCAGACGGATTCTGTCCCCTGTCGTAGCGCCATACATATCTGCATATTTTTCTCTGCTGATCACATTCATCTGTCACACTTCCTCACATTGATTTTTAAAGCCATTGGTTTCTGCCTGTTTGAGTGCATTTTCTTTTTTCTCTGCATCATCCAAACTTCCATTTACCAGTCCATTCAGTCCATATCCTTCACGTTTTCCACCGATCTGTACCAGATTGATACTGCGGGTTTCCCCCGGTTCAAAACGAACTGCTGTTCCTGCCGGTATATCAAGCCTCATCCCATAAGCCAGACTTCTGTTAAATTTCAGACATTTGTTCGCTTCAAAAAAATGATAGTGGGAACCAACCTGAATGGGACGGTCCGCTGTATTCGTGACATAAATGCATGCTGTATCTTTTCCATCGTTCAGCTCTATGTTTCCTTTTTCCACCAGAACTTCCCCCGGAATCAGAGTATTTGCCGGTGTGATCGGTTCATGAATAGTAACCAGCTTTGTTCCATCCGGAAAAGTAGCTTCAATCTGAATCTCATGGATCATTTCTGCCACACCGTCCATCACATCTTCCGTTGCCAGCATTTTTCTACCAAGACACATCAGCTCTGCGACACTTTTTCCATCCCTTGCCAGTTCCATCAATTCAGAACTGATATAGGCAATACTTTCCGGATAATTCAGCTTCAGTCCACGCTGTTTTCGCTCTTTTGCAACCATTCCTGCCAGATGAAGCATCAGCTTTTCGTTCTCTTTCGGTGTTAATCGCATAGTTTTTCCTCCCGCATTCCGATCTTGTTTTGTTCTTTGTCTTTCCGTTCTTCTCTTATGATTAGATACATCTCATTTTCCATTGCCATCACATCTTTGATCTCATACGGTTCAAACAGTTTTTTCTTCATAACTTTTTTCGTCCAGACGACTGCATAAATGGTAAGTGCTGCAAAAACAAATACACAAACAAGATAAACATTTCTTCTGGTAACCGGATTTCCATCAATATTGATAATCATAAAGATATTTCCTGCAATTCCAAGCAACGGGACTAAAATTCCAAGCGGTGTCTTGAAACTTCGCGGTACTTTCGGATATCTCTTTCGAAATATAAGCACATCCACATTGGATATAATATAGGAAAACATATAAAAAACACATCCAACCAGAATAATAAAGGATATCTGTTTTGCTGTGGAAAGTCCCAGAATATTGATGACCATCATCATTCCACCAACTGCTATAATTCCGACATAAGGCGCACCATTTTTATTTTTCTTCAAAAATGCTGCTGGCAGCAGATTGATTTTTGCCATACCGGCACACAAATAAGCCAGAGAACTGATAATCGTATTTGCAGAACTGATAACGGCAAGCAGCGATACTACAACCATCCATATCGTGCCAACGTTTCCAAGTACTGCTGTTCCATAGAAAATATGCGGCGATGCATCTGATGCAAGTTCTGCCCACGGAGTATAGTTATGCATACCCAGCATAATGATAAACTGCATGATACAGATCACAACCAGACTGGAGATCATGCCAAGTGGAATATTCTTTTTGGCATTTTTCACATTTTTGGCAATTGGAATAACATATTCCGAACCGATAAACAGGAAAAATGCCAGACCAACCATAGACATGATCTCCGATGGTTTATTTGTAATACTCCACACCTGCTCAACCGGTTTCTGTGTTCCAAGTTTCAGAGCGCCAAGAATCCCCATAATAACCAGAGAACCAATCAGTCCATATGCTACGACATTCTGTATTTTCGCAAAAATATCAATCCCTTTCAGATTGGCAATAATCATGATTGCCAACAAGATCACACAAAAAAGGCTGGACGGCAGTCCGGTATGAAATACACTGTTGATGGAATTGCCAAACATGGCACATTCCACACTTCCGGTAATTGCATTGCAGAACAGGTAGCCACCTACCATGGATACAATTGCGGTATAGGCCCCCATGCTTGCTAAAGTATACTGTGCCAGTCCACCGGTAAGATTTGGCATAATTGCATTTAACTCACACATGGACATCGCACTGCAGATATTGATCAGACATGCAATTACCATCGCAATTGCAAATGTCATTCCGATTGTTCCTGTTCCCTGTCCCAATGACATCAGACTGCTTGTTGCTACGATCAGTCCGACGCCTGCCGCCAGAACACTTGGAAATCCTAATTTTTTCTTATCCATTATCTTTCAACTCCTCGCCTGCTATCTTATCTCATTGCGTCTTCGCCTTCTTCTCCAGTGCGGACACGAATAATATTTGTAATTGGAGAGACAAATATTTTTCCATCTCCAATATGACCGGTATATAACTCCTTCTTAACCGTATCCAGCATTTTATCCAGAATAGTTTCTTCAACGACTACCATGATCATCTGTTTCGGCAACAACGACATTTCTTTTCGTGTTTCTTCTTCATATTCGAATGCTCCTTTTTCCACGCCACATCCTAGGACCTGCATCACTGTGATTCCGGAAACTCCTACTTTACTGAGGGCACTTTTCAAATCCGTCAATTTACTCATGCTTGTGATAATTTCTACTCTGTAATAGTTCATTGTTAGATTCTCCTTTTTTTGTTTCTTTTTCTGATGATATGAGATTTGTCCACAAATTTTATTACTGTTTTGCTTATACCTGCTGTACTTTTCTGATCGGCACCTGAAATTCATAAGACATTTCGTAATCCGATATTGCATAATCAACCCATGACATCTGAATCACATCTCCGGCGATTTCATAATCATGTTCGATCAAATATTTTTTTATCCGGTCTAAAGGTTCCTTCCGTTCAAAGAAACCACCAATATTATAAGTACATATATACATTTGCTCCGGGATAACGATCGTATTTTCCAGATTCGTATCCTCGTCTACCTGAATAGCAATTCTCGCCACCGGATCTTCTTCTTGAAAATCTGTCTTTGAAATAATGCCCGCATATCGGTTCGTTGCAAAAATCGGCAGGTAACTGTCTTTTGGAATGATGCGTTCCAGCTCTGCTGCACTGTAACTCAGCTCCGTATCATCATGGATATATAAATCCATGTAGGCAAATCTTCGTTTTGGAATTACTTTTTTCGTGATTTCATCTGTCGCAATTGTGTTTTTTAAAGTATTGATAAATTCAATCTTTTTTTCTACCGTCTGTTGCAGGCGCTTCAGTTCTTCTATTTTCTGAATAAGTTCAGAATGTTTCTCTACCAGTAATTTATATGTCTGTTCCAGATTCCTGTTTTGAAAATAATGCTGTATTTCACTGAGTGACAAGCCAAGCTGCTGCAATTCCCGAATGGTTCCCAGTTTTTCATATTGCAGGATGGAATAATAACGAATTCCATTTTTTTTACAGTCTGGTTTTAACAATCCGATTCGGTCATAATGCCGAAGCGTTTCTGTTGTAACATTTCTTAATTTTGCAAATTCTGTAATCGATATAATCTTGTTCATTATGGTTTCCTTTGTGTAAAAAAGAAAAAGGCGGCAAACATCTACCAGTAAATGTTTCCTCGCCTTTGAGTTTCTTATGATTTCTGTATCATAATATACCTTTGTGTTACACAAAGCGCAACCCCAATTTTTATATTTTTGTCATTCTTTTTCCTGTATTGCAAGTTTCTTTCTATGTCTGATTGCCATAGTAAAACCTACCAGACAGAACAGTAATGCGATTCCACCGGCTACGGTCAGTGTAATATACGAAATAATATAACTTCCGGTTGCTGCCAGTGTTCCGGAAAACTGTAGCGGCCCGATAAACTGTCCAATCGAATATCCCATTGTCAATACCGTACAGATTTTAATGTAATCCCGCGTTCCAAACAGCTCCGCTGTAATCGTTCCCGGAACATTGCTGTATAAAGCATAGGAACAGGACATCAAAACGACACTGACAATCAACAGAATGGCAGATATATGGATTCCCCACACACTTAAAAGTGCCACTCCTACCGTAAACGCTGTACACAATACTGTAATGTAAACTCTTGATCTGTACTTTTTCGCAATAATTCCTGCCAGTGCGGTGGTAATCGCACCGATAATATAATAAGCACACAGTAATACCGATGAGGCCATGGTAGAAATTCCATTTTCTTCCCAGTAAGCCGGTGCATAACTTTCAAACGTCATATTCAAATATCCAACACCGATCATTCCGATCATTGTGAGCCAGAATGCCAGTGTCTTATAAATCACTTTTGCCGTTTCTCCCTCTCTATGCTCTACTGTATTCTCTGATTCTTTTGTTTCTTCCTGTTTCTTTTTGCTGATTTCCATACACGGTTTCATCCCTGCCTGTGCAGGACTTTTCACATAAACCAGAGCCAGCGGAACAACCATGATCACAATCAGCACACACATAATGACATAAGAAATATGATATCCAAACTGCGTGATCGTATATCCGTCAAAAACAATCCAGAATGCAGCACCTATTCCGGTTCCGGAACAAACCTGTGCATATTTTTTTTCATGATCCATCGGATACCATTGTTCCACCAACGTTGCACACAATGTCATTGTTCCAATCGCCATTCCCAGGGCACCGATAATGCCGCCAATATAAAGAACCCATATATTCGTTGCAAGGGCATAGCACATATAACTTGCCACCTGGCCCAACGCACCGATCAATGCGGCAGCTTTTAATCCCATTTTTTCAAATACTTTGTCTACAAATAAACCAAAAACAACACATGCACCACCATATATTCCCGCGATCAGTCCGACCAGCGCCACCGATGTATGAACACCTTCTGCAAATTCCGGCACATAAATGGCAAAACTGGAAAGACTTCCATAACTGGCAAACATGATCAGAAAACAGGTGACTAAAATTCCTCTATATTGCTTTTTTTCCTGCTTCGTACTCATAAAATCTCCTTATCACAATTTTCACAGTCAAAAAAGGTGACAATACCACTTCTGATATTGTCACCTTTGACTGAAATCCTTGCTCTGTTATTTTATTTTTCTTTTTTCATAAGTCTTGCTTTTGCCATCAGGCACATCAGGCTCTGAACCACAGTATCTGCTACAAAACAGGTAGTCTGAGCCGGAGAATCCATGGTCGGTGCCACACATACAATATCTGCCGCAACGACATTCAATCCTTCCAGATTTCTAAGCACTTTGCATGCTTCTAAGGATGATGGACCACCAACTACCGGTGTTCCTGTTGCCGGTGCAAATGCAGGATCAATACTGTCAATATCAAAGGTCAGATATACCGGCATATCTCCAATAATCTCTTTGATCTTCTTTGCAAGCACTTCCGGTCCCATCTCCAGTGCTTCCGGTGCAAATATAATATTGTACTCCGGAACCGGAATTCCATCTTCCATTTCAAAATCTGTTCGGATATAACACTGAACAGAATGTTTATCATCAATACATCCTTCTTCCCACAGATCATACGCAAAATTTGCATGACTGTAATTGCCATGGCTTGGCCAGGAATCCTGATGAGAATCGAAATGAAGCAATGCTACTTTTCCGAATACGTCATGTGCCGCTCTGACCATTCCGTAAGGAATTGTATGATCGCCGCCAAGTGTCATCAGGCTTGCTCCGGATTCCAGAATTCTTTTTGCATGCTCATAAGTCTCTTTGAACATAACTGCAGTTGACAGTGATCCATAATATGCTCCTACATCGCCATAATCAATAATATTTGGGCATGCCTTTTTCAGCGAAAAATCTTTTGTATCCCAACGGTGATTAAATGACATGACTGACATAGAAACATCTCTCATGCCGCGAGGTCCCATTTTTGCGCCGGAACGATAGGTTACTCCGGAATCATAAGGGACACCCATGATAGCGATATCTACATTATCCAAATCTCTTGTGTAAGGATAATGATTAAAAGTTGCAATGCCTGCATAAGGTACTGGAATTGTATCAATATCTACAATTTCATGTGTAAAGTTATCATTAATTTTGATTTCAGCCATAATTATCTCCTTCGTTCTGCCTCTTAAGGAATTCCTATTTTACCGTTTATCCAAAATAAACTTTTATTCCTCTCCGATTTACAGAATCTGTCAGTTCAAAGTAATTTGATTGATCAACCATGACCATATCTTATCCCTTTGCCTTACACAAAGCGCAAGTACTTTTTTCACCTTTATGAAAAAAATTTCCACTTCGCCAATCTTTCCCCTTCATACTCGACTTTTAACGAAAAGAATGCCGGATTTCCAGATAGCAGACGTTCTAAAAACAGATGATCGCCTTCCCAGGTTGGAAGCGATAACACCGCTTCCTTGCCTACCCATTCTAGGGTACCCTCGTTACACTCAATCAAATCGCCCTCAAATTCCGTTGCAGTAAAAAGATGCATATATTCATCTTCCCATTCATCCGAACAGAACGTTACAATCCCGCGAAACTGATATTTCGTCAGAGTCAGCCCCGTTTCCTCTTTTACTTCACGGATCACACACTCATCCGGTGATTCTCCTGGCTCAAACTTTCCGCCGACACCAATCCATTTGTCATGATTCTCGTCATTTTTCTTTTTCGTTCGGTGAAGCATCAGGTATTTTTCATCTTTTTCTATGTAACATAACGTTGTAAGACGCATAATTTTCTCCTACCTGTAAATTTAAATTGCTATAAGTAATTGTAAAGTACAAACTCTCCCATTTTTCTATTGCTTTTTGTTTATCATTTGGAATATACTCGATATATGAGCTTCCGAATTTCTGAAACCTTATAGTTCTAAAGATACTTGTACAGTTATACAGGAATCATAACTGCGTGAACTTAGGATAGCACAAAAGAATATTTCTTTCAATTATTTTTTATTTGAACGAATCAAGGAGATTCATCATATGACACACGCACTTGTCCTTCTATGCGGAGGACTCAGCAAACGTATGGGCACAAACAAGGCTTTCCTGCCTTTTGGTAAATACACCCTGATTGAATATCAGGTGCGCCGCTTTCGCCCGAATTTCAAAAAAATATATTTATCCGTTCCGGAAATGACGGATTTTTGGATTAATCAGGCAGCGAAACTAAACTGTACCGCTATTCCTGACCACGTTGAAAAAATTGGTCCTCTGGGTGGATTATACAGCTGTCTTTCTGCCGTTTCTGAAGATCTATTATTTTTCACACCGGTAGATGCCCCATTCACAAACACAAATGCCGCTCTTTCCTTATGCCAGATGTTAGCGCAATCCATTGTCACTGATCCTGCAAAATATGCCTGCGTGCTTATGCATCCGACTCGAGGCAAACAGCCGCTTTCTGCCGCTTATGCAAAGACCTGTCTTCCGAACATCAAGCATATCATACAGGAGGAAAATTACCGCCTGCGTCAGCTTCTGACACCGGAACACACCATCATTGCTGACATTCTTGTTCCACAGGAGCACTTTTATAATATGAATGATATGTCATCCTACTATCATGCCTTACAGATGCTTGCAGAAAGACAGCCTGCACTGTTTCCCGCGGATTTTGTTCCGCAAACAGAACAGACTATTCCTTATGTCTCATTCTCCGCAAAATCAGGCACAGGAAAAACAACCTATCTTGAAAAACTGGTTGCCTGTCTGAAAGAAAAAGGACTTCGCATTGCACTGATCAAACATGATGCGCATGGTTTTGAACTGGATCAGCCCGGAAAAGACAGCTATCGTCTCCGCGAAGCCGGTGTCGACACCATGATTCTCTCCGGACCGGATCAAACTGTACAGATTAGCAGACATACCGCCGGTGAACCATCCCTGAAGCAGCTACTATCTTCCATTCAAGGTGTCGATCTGATCCTGATTGAGGGATATAAATTCGGATCACAGCCGAAAATCCAACTGCTGCGCAAAGGTTATAGTGAGACACCCGTAGGAAATCCGGAAAATACCATTGCATATGTTGCTGATTTTTCGTATAAACCCATACCGAAAAATCTTCCTGTCTTTGATTTGAACGAACCATCAGAAATGGCAGAATACCTAATTTCCCGGTTCATTTAGCCTTTAAATTCTTGTTTGTCGTTTAAGGAACAAGATGAAAAAACTTCAATGCCGGCACGACAGATTTCCTATCTTCGCTGCGCCGCCTATCTCCGACCGCT
>OIWK01001773.1_pt1 | contig 19042 bp, 17 predicted proteins | sample 1587401 | NCBI WGS metagenome assembly OIWK01 (sample SAMEA3888911, study PRJEB22519) | human gut metagenome | biome: human gut; feature: human-associated habitat; material: faeces | place: Denmark | collected 2009
ATGCCCGCAGCCGCACCGTTGCCCTGTATGCCCCCAGCAAAACCTTTAACCTGGCAGGCCTGGTGGGAAGTTATCATATTATTTACAATCCCTATCTTCGTGACCGGGTGATGGCAGCCAGCAGTAAATCACACTATAATGCGATGAATGTACTTTCCATGTATGCACTGATCGGTGCATATAAACCGGAAGGCTATGAGTGGGTGGATGAACTGTGCCGGGTACTGAGCGGAAATGTTTCCTATGCCTGCGATTTCATCAAAGAACACTTTCCCGGTGTCACATTAAGCCGCCCGCAGGGAACCTATATGCTGTTCCTGGACTGCGAAGAATGGTGTAAGACACATGGAAAAACCATCGACGAGGTCCTCAAAGCCGGTTGGGATGTAGGTGTGGCATGGCAGGACGGTCGCCCGTTTTTTGCCCCGTACGGCATCCGCGTAAACCTGGCACTGCCACTCAGCAGAGTGCAGGAAGCTTTTGAACGGCTGAAAAAATATGTGTTTGTGGAAGAAAAATAAAATACCTTTTGCCTCCAACATCATAAAATGACGATGTCAAGAAAAAGTACTTGACACCCATGAAAGATTGTTGTATGATGTCCAAGGTGATGAACATGGATAAGCTTGCGAGACAGGCATTGTTATATGATTTTTATGGCGAACTGCTGACGGAGCATCAGCAGAATGTTTACGAAGATGTTGTGTTGAATGATTATTCGCTCAGCGAGGTGGCGCAGGATCAGGGAATCAGCCGGCAGGGGGTTCATGATCTGGTGAAGCGCAGTACCAGAATACTGGAAGAATATGAAGAAAAACTGCATCTGGTAGAAAAGTTCGTAGCGGTCCGCGAGAAGGTACATGAGATTCACGGACTGACACAACACTATGAGGAAAAAGATCTGAATCAGGTGATGAACCGGATCGAGACTTTATCCCACAGCATATTAGAGGAGTTATAATACATGGCATTTGAAAGTTTAACTGAAAAACTGCAGAATGTATTCAAAAACCTGAGAAGCAAAGGCCGTCTGACCGAGGCAGATGTAAAGGTAGCATTAAAAGAAGTTAAGATGGCACTTCTGGAAGCAGATGTCAGTTTTAAAGTGGTAAAACAGTTTATCAAAGCGGTACAGGAACGTGCGATCGGTCAGGATGTGATGAACGGACTGAATCCGGGGCAGATGGTGATCAAGATCGTAAACGATGAACTGGTATCTCTGATGGGAAGTGAGACCACGGAGATCGCGTTGCGCCCGGCAGGAGAGATTACTGTTATCATGATGGCAGGTCTTCAGGGTGCAGGTAAGACAACAACCACAGCAAAGATCGCCGGAAAGCTGAAAGCAAAAGGCAGAAAGCCATTGCTTGTAGCCTGTGATGTTTATCGTCCGGCAGCAATCACACAGCTGCAGATCAACGGTGAAAAACAGGGTGTGGAAGTTTTCTCGATGGGAGATAAACAGAACCCGGTAAACATCGCCAAAGCAGCGATTGAACATGCAAAGAATCAGAACTTTAATGTTGTGATCCTCGATACCGCCGGTCGTCTTCATGTAGATGAAGATATGATGCAGGAACTGATCCGGATCAAAGAAGAAGTCAACGTGGATCAGACCATTCTGGTAGTTGACGCGATGACCGGTCAGGATGCAGTCAATGTGGCAGAGTCCTTCAATCAGAAGGTGGGCATTGACGGCGTGATCTTAACAAAGATGGATGGTGATACCCGAGGCGGTGCGGCACTTTCTATCAAAGCAATCAGTGGAAAACCGATTCTGTATGTAGGTATGGGAGAGAAACTTTCCGATCTCGAACAGTTCTACCCGGATCGTATGGCTTCCCGTATCCTGGGAATGGGCGATGTGATGAGCCTGATTGAAAAAGCTCAGCAGAACATCGACGAGGACAAAGCCCGTGAGATGGAACAGAAGATCAAGAAAGCAACCTTTGGCTTTGACGATTATCTGGAGAGCATGAACCAGATGAAGAACATGGGCGGTATTTCCAGTGTATTGAACATGCTTCCCGGACTGGGAAATAAAGCAAAAGACATCGAGGGTATGATCGATGAGAAAGACATGGCGAGAAAAGAAGCCATCATCCTTTCCATGACTCCGAAAGAAAGAGCCAACCCGGATCTTTTGAACCCGTCCAGAAAGAAACGAATCGCTCAGGGCGCAGGTGTAGATATTGCGGAAGTCAACCGGATGGTCAAACAGTTTGATCAGACCAGAAAGATGATGAAACAGATGCCTGGCATGCTGGGTGGTAAAAGCGGTAAAAGAGGCGGCTTTAAGCTTCCCTTTTAAATAAACAAATAAAACTATAATAAACAAGGATAACCTTAAGGAGGAAATTAAAATGGCAGTAAAAATCAGACTGAGAAGAATGGGTCAGAAAAAAGCACCTTTCTATAGAATCATCGTTGCAGATTCCAGATCCCCAAGAGACGGAAGATTCATCGAAGAGATCGGAACATACGATCCTACTTGTGATCCGAGCGTATACAAAGTAGACGAAGAAGCAGCTAAAAAATGGCTGGCAAACGGTGCTCAGCCTACAGAAGTTGTAAGCAAAATCTTCAAATTAGCCGGTATCGAAAAATAATGCAGGACCGCCAGGGGCTGCTGAATTATGTTGTTGCTGTTCATGATTTGCTCTGAACAGTAATATCGTTTTTGCCTGATGCATTTCTCTGAGATGGAAATGCTTTGACAAATACGTGGAGGTGCGTGATGAAAGATTTAGTAGAAGTAATTGCAAAATCCCTCGTAGACCATCCGGAAGAAGTGGTAGTAAACCAGACTGAAGAGAGCAATGCGATTTTAGTAGAATTGAAGGTGGCACCTTCCGATATGGGCAAGGTGATTGGCCGTCAGGGACGCATCGCAAAGGCAATCAGAACTGTGGTAAAAGCTGCTTCCTCTAAATGTGATAAGAAGGTTGTAGTTGAAATTCTGCAATAGCTGAAAATATGAGGATATAGCCAATGGCTATATCCTTTTTCATTCATTTCCGCGGGTAACATATATCGTTGGAAACAGGAAACAAAGAGGAGTAGAGATATGGAACAATTGCTGCAGGTTGGAGTAATCTCCAGCACTCACGGGATCCGGGGAGAAGTAAAAGTATTTCCTACTACAGACGATCCAGATCGGTTCAGAAAATTAAAACAGGTGATCCTGGATACCGGAAGAGAACAGAAAGGTCTGGAAATCGAAGGGGTAAAATTTTTCAAACAGTTTGTGATTCTGAAATTTAAAGGCATTGATAATATCAATGACATTGAAAAGTATAAAGGGAAGAGCCTGTATGTGACCAGAGAACATGCAGTGAAATTAAAAAAAGATGAGTATTTTATTGCAGATCTGATTGATATGCAGGTAGAACTTGAGGATGGTACAGCATTTGGTGTTCTGACAGATGTGATGCAAACAGGGGCAAATGATGTGTATTGTATCCGGACAGAAGAACATGGAGAGGTTCTGATCCCGGCAATCAAAGACTGCATCCTTGATGTGGATGTGGAAGCAGGAAAAATGAAAATTCATCTGTTGGATGGTCTGATCTGACCGTTTTTTGACGGGACAGATTCAGACAGGTATCCATGTTGATAAAAAGCAGCTGTGCAAACGGCTGTATGATTACAGGAAGGAAAGAGTATGCATTATCATGTACTTACATTGTTTCCCGAGATGATCGAACAGGGTATGGGAACCAGTATTATGGGACGGGCTATGGAGCAGGGACTGATCCGGCTGACTGCAACGAACATCCGGGATTTTTCAACCAATAAACATATGAAAGTGGACGACTATCCATATGGCGGAGGAGCCGGCATGGTGATGCAGGCAGAACCTGTCTACGGAGCATGGAAACAGGTGACCGAATCCATCGGATACAAACCACGTGTGATCTATCTGACACCGCAGGGAAAAGTATTTCAGCAGTCGATGGTGGAAGATTTTGCCAGAGAACAGGATCTTGTATTCTTGTGTGGGCACTATGAAGGTATCGATGAGCGTGTGCTGGAAGAAGTGGTAACAGATTATGTGTCCATCGGTGATTATGTACTGACAGGCGGGGAACTTCCGGCACTGGTAATGATGGATGCAATTTCCCGTTTTGTGCCGGGAGTGTTGAACAATGAAGAATCCGCGGAATTTGATTCCTTCCATGACAATCTTCTGGAATATCCGCAGTACAGCCGTCCGGCAGAATGGATGGGGAAAAAAGTACCGGATGTGCTGCTTTCCGGTCATCATGCGAATATTGAAAAGTGGAGGAGAGAGCAGTCTATCCTGCGAACTCTTCAGAACCGTCCGGAACTTCTGGAAGATGCAGTACTGAGTAAAAAAGAAAAACAGTATCTGGAACAGCTGCGGAGAAATATGGCACAAGAGGATCCATCCACCTGTGAAAAATAAAAAATCTGGTATTAGAGAAAATTCTTCTCACATATACTGAGTAGTAGTATAGGTGAGGAGGATTTTTCTATATGGAGCCATTTGCTGTCTACAAAGATATACAAGCCCGTACGAAGGGCCAATTCCTTCTGGGGGTGGTAGGACCGGTCCGGACGGGCAAATCCACATTTATCCGGCGGTTCATGGAACTTCTGGCACTTCCGGGAATGGAAGAACAGGATGCTGCGGAGGTGCGGGATCAGCTGCCGGTTTCCGGTTCAGGAAAAACAATTACAACAGTGGAACCCAAATTTATTCCCAGGGAAGCGGTGAATGTAAATCTGGGAGAAGAGATTCCGGTGAAGATCCGACTGATCGACTGCGTGGGATTTATGGTGCCTGAAGCTACAGGGGATATGGAGCAGGAAAAAGAACGAATGGTAAAAACCCCCTGGTATGAACAGGAGATTCCGTTTCATCAGGCGGCAGAGATCGGAACCAGAAAAGTGATCCAGGAACATTCTACCATCGGTCTCGTAGTAACCTGCGACGGTTCCTTCGGTGATATTCCGCGTAAAAATTTTGTGGAGGGAGAAGAAAAGACAGTACAGGAACTCAAAAAACAGGGGAAACCATTTTTGATTCTTGTGAATTCGAAAAAGCCGTACGGGGAAGAGGCACAGAAGCTGGTAAGAGAACTGGAAGAAAAATATCAGGCAGCGGTACTCGGGGTAAACTGTGAACAACTTCGAAAAGAAGATGTGCTCCGGATCCTGGAAAAGATTCTTTATGAATTCCCGGTGCGTCAGATCGAATATTACATACCAAAATGGGTGGAACTGCTTCCGGTCACCCATTATCTGAAAGAAGATCTGTTGAAACAGATGAAAGAGAAGATGGGAACCATGGAATATATCCGTGATATCCGGCAGGAAAATCTGGAGATGGACAGTAACTATGTCAAATCAGTCACACTGGAAGAAATCAACCTTTCCAACGGCGTGGTAAAAGTCCGTATTCAGATCGAAGACCCCTATTATTATCAGGTGATGAGCGAGATGACCGGTGTGACGATAGAGAGCGAGTATCAGCTGATCCATACACTGAAAGAACTGGCGCAGATGAAACAGGAATATACAAAAGTCCAGCAGGCCATCGAATCCGTACGTGGAACAGGTTATGGTGTGGTGATCCCCGAGAAAAATGAGATCACACTGGAAGAACCGGTTGTGATCCGTCAGGGAAACAAATACGGTGTTAAGATCAAGTCGGTCAGTCCGTCTATCCATATGATCAAAGCGAATATTGAGACGGAGATTGCACCGATTGTAGGAAGCGAGGAACAGGCGCACGATCTGATCACATTCATCAAAGAAAATGAAAAAAATACCAATGATGGTATGTGGGAGACCAATATTTTCGGAAAATCCATCGAACAGCTGGTAGAAGACGGCATCCGTACCAAGATTGCTCAGATCAGCGAAGAAAGTCAGGTGAAGCTGCAGGATACGATGCAAAAGATTGTCAATGACAGCAAGGGCGGGTTGATCTGTATAATTATCTGAAAAAAGTGCTGCGGAAAATGCAAAGAAATTGACAAAGATTTGTAACAAAGTTATAATAAAAGCTGTGGCAAAGAAACCAGTACATTGTTTCTTGTATAATCGAGAAGAGTGCAATGCTTCAGACATAGAAGAAAATACAATAGAAGAAAATACAATAGAAGGAAATACATATGAAGAAAAAATACGTAAGCAGATTACTGGCAGGATGCCTTACAGTTACCATGCTGACACCGACCGGGGCACTGGCAAGTGTTCCGCAGCCGGTAGTGACACAGGAAGCATCCCAGGTGGCCGGGCAGGAGAACGAAACAGAAAACAAAGAACAGGCAGAGGAATATGCAGCAGACAGTGCGGCAGAGGTACAGACAGACGAAACCGAAGCAGCAGAAAACAGAACAGCTGCAGATAAGAGCAGAGAACAGGCAGAACCGCAGACAGCACAGACCGGCGAACAGGCAGAACCGCAGACGACACAGACCGGTGAACAGGCGGCTTCAGAGGCAGAACCTCAGGCACAGGTACAGCCACGGGCTGTAGTGGCTGTCAATCAGTGGATCCGGAATGGAAACCGCTGGTGGTACCGTCATGCAGACGGAAGCTATACCACCAATGGATGGGAAGTGATCAACGGAGCCTGGTACTACTTTGACGGAGCCGGCTGGATGGTAACCGGCTGGGTAAAACTGTCCGGAACCTGGTATTATCTGACGGGAAGCGGAGCGATGGCAACGGGCTGGATCCAGACCGGTGGAACCTGGTATTACATGAACACCAGTGGAGCGATGGTAACCGATACCTGGATCGGAAACAATTATGTAGACGGAAGCGGAGCCTGGATCCCGGGGAAAGTAAAAGCACAGGCCGGCTGGGTACAGAGCGGAAGCCGCTGGTGGTATCGTCATGCAGACGGAAGCTATACCAGAAATAACTGGGAAATGATCAACGGAAGCTGGTATTATTTTGATGGAGCCGGCTGGATGGCAACCGGCTGGCTGAAGCTTGGAAACAACTGGTACTATCTGAATCCGGGTAATGGAGCTATGGTAACCGGCTGGTTACAGCTGGGAAGCACCTGGTATTACATGAATGGAAGCGGAGCCATGGAGACAGACACCTGGATCGGAAACAGCTATGTGGATGCCAATGGTGTATGGGATCAGTCAAAAACAAAGGCGCAGGCTTACTGGGTTCAGAATAACGGCCGCTGGCTGTATGTGCAGGAAGATGGTTCTTATGCAAAGAGCACATGGAAAACGATTGACGGAAAAGAATACTATTTCGGTGCTGACGGTTATATGGTAACCGGCTGGCTGAAGCAGGGAAGCACCTGGTATTATCTGAAACCGACCGCAAAGAACAGTGCAGAAAAAGTAGGTGAGAAAGCCTATAATTACTGGGTGGGAACAGCCGGGATCGGTGGTTATTACATTGATAAATACGGCAGAATGATAGCCGGTAAAGATTACAGCCTCGGAAGTTATGTTTATACATTCGATGCCAACGGACTATGCACGAACCGGGAAAACCGTTATCTTCAGGTGACTGATGCGAATGGAAGAAAATACAATGTGGAAAAGAAAACATATCTTTCCGATCCTCAGGTGGGTGTGGATGTAACAGAGGACGAGTTCCTTGCGGCAGCTGTCTATGCAGAGTCGGCAAACCAGGGACTTACCGGTATGACAGGTGTCGCGATGGTTATGTTAAACCGTATGCGGACCAATAAGACCAGCTCGGCTCCATATCCATCAGAAGCGAAAAATATGATTTATCAGGCAACACAGTTTGAAGTGGCAAGAGACGGAGCATTGACAAAAAGTCTGAATCTCATCGTGAGCGGCAAAGGCGGTACAGCGATGGAAAATGCAAAAAAAGCTGTTGCGAACGCCAGAGCAATCTGTGATGCTTACGATAATAACAAGACCGATGAGCTGAGCGATGAAGTGAAAGGTATACTGGAAGAACTGAAGGTTCCGGAAGGTCATACTATGCTGGAATATCTGGGATTTATGACACCAAAAGCATTTGAGAATGCGAATCTGGATCCGGAAAAAACATATGCATTTACCTATAAAAATACGACGTTCTACAGCACCTGGATCAAAAAATCCTGATACTATCCATCATTGACAGCCTACAGGAAAGAGTTTATAATATTGTCGTGAAAAATTTATCACATACAGTTGCAGGAAAACAGGTGAAATTCCTGTACAAGTCCGTTACCGTTAAAGTCGGAGTACTCTCTGTATGGTGAGGACTGTAAACATTTGCGGCAACCGAAGGATTACAGAATAGAAATGAGCAGGAAAACCGTTGTCTTTTTGACAACGGTTTTTTACTTTACAGGAAACTGCTTTCCTGCAAAGTAGAAAACGCTCCGCGAGAATGTGCCAAGACACATTCTTTGTTCATGTATGCAGGCAACAAGACAAAGCAATAAGTAAACTGTGATTGGAAAAAATAATATGGATAAAAAAACACACCACACCGGTCTGGAAGGGTATTATGCGGTAGATGAAAAAAACAGAAAACTTCGTTACGGTTATACAACCGGTTCCTGTGCGGCAGCTGCGGCGCAGGCGGCAACGAGGATGCTGCTGACCGGAGAAAAAGTAGAAGAGGTGGCTTTACAGACACCAAAAGGAATTTTACTGCATCTGCTGATCGAGGAGATTTCCATGGATGAGGGAAGGGTGCGCTGTGCCGTGCAGAAGGATGGCGGTGATGATCCGGATGTAACGACGGGAATCTATGTATATGCAAACGTTTCCCGCAGTGATGCACCACAGATTACTCTGGACGGAGGGATCGGCGTAGGAAGAGTGACCAGACCGGGTCTGTGGCAGGCAGTTGGCGAGGCGGCGATCAACAAGGTTCCAAGGCAGATGATCCTTGAAAATGTAGAGCAGGTCTGTAAAGAATATCACTATACCGGAGGTCTGGATGTGCAGATTGAGATTCCGGCAGGAGTGGAGCTTGCAAAAAAGACGTTTAATCCACGTCTGGGTATCGAAGGCGGAATCTCTGTTCTTGGAACAAGTGGCATCGTGATCCCGATGAGTGAGACAGCACTGGTGGCCAGCCTGCGGCTGGAGATGAAGATGCTGGTGGAAGGCGGCGGGTCTTATCTGGTGATTACACCGGGAAATTACGGTCAGGCTTTTTCAAAAGAACAGACAAGACTGGATCTTACCTATTCGATGAAATGTAGCAATTATGTGGGGGAGACCCTGGATATGGCAAGAGAGCTGGGAGTAAAGGGTATCTTGTTTATCTCCCATATCGGCAAATTTGTGAAAGTAGCCGGCGGAATCATGAATACCCATTCCCGCCAGGCAGACAGTCGAAGCGAACTGATGGCAGCGAATGCGATCCGCGCCGGCGCAGATCTGGAGACAGCAAAAGAGATTCTTGATACGATCACCACGGAGCAGAGTGTGGAGATTTTAAAACGAAAGGGTTATCTGGAAGCTACGATGAAAGAAATCAGTGACCGGGTAGAATTCTATCTGAATAAAAGGGCAGGCGAACAGCTGGAAGTGGGAACTATCTTATTTTCCAATGTATATGGAAAGCTGGCAGAAACCTCGAAGGTTCCGGAACTCGCCCGAAAAATCATGAAGCAGGCAGAAAAAAAAGCACACGATCAATGTGCAGATAAAGAACAGAAACCAAATCAACAGAAAAACGAGGAGAAAAAACTATGAGTGGAATATTATATGGACTTGGAGTGGGACCGGGAGATCCGGAACTGCTGACACTGAAAGCCCTTCGTCTGATCCGCGAGAATCCTGTGATCGCAGTACCGGGCAACGATATAAAAGCCAGTGTCGCTTATCAGATCGTAAAAGGAGCATATCCAAAATTGGATGAAAAAGAACTGATTCCGGTGGCCATGCCGATGACAAAAGACAGGGCAGTACTGGAAGACAATCATAATAAGGCTGCAGATGCAGTGGAATCTTATCTGAAACAGGGAAAAAATGTGGTGTTTCTGACACTGGGAGATCCTACTATATATTCCACTTATCTGTATGTACATAAACGTATCCTGGAACGCGGTTATCAGGCTGAAATTGTGAGCGGGATCACTTCTTTCTGTGCAGTGGCGGCCCGTCTTAATATGGGTCTGGCGGAGATGGCAGAACCGCTCCATGTGATTCCGGCGACCTATAAAGCAGAAGAAATGGATGATCTTTTAAAACTGCCTGGAACCAAAGTGCTGATGAAAAGCGGCAAACGCCTGAAAAAAGTAAGAGACAGCATTTTAAGAAGCGGACAGAATGCCGTAATGATTGAAAACTGCGGCATGCCGGAGGAAAAAATCTATGCATCGGCCAAAGAGATACCGGAAGAAGCAGGATATTATACCCTTCTGGTCGTAAAAGATAAAAAGTAAGAAAAAAGTAAGAGTGCCTGACACCAGGGACAAGAGAGGAGAAAACATATGGTACATTTCGTAGGAGCAGGTTCCGGTGCACCGGATCTGATCACACTGAGAGGAAAAAAATTTCTGGAAGAAGCAGACGTAGTGATCTATGCAGGCTCACTGGTCAATCCACAGCTTCTTGAATACACGAAAGAAAACTGTGAGATCTACAACAGTGCGAAGATGACACTGGAAGAAGTTCTGGATGTGATCTTTGCAGCGGAAGAAAAGGGGCTGACAACGGTACGTCTCCATACCGGAGATCCTTCTTTGTATGGTGCGATCCGGGAGCAGATGGATGTTCTGGAAGAAAAAAATATTGCATTTGATTATTGCCCGGGTGTCAGCAGCTTCTGTGGTGCGGCATCCGCGCTGAACCTGGAATACACACTGCCGGATGTATCACAGAGTGTGATCATAACCCGAATGGAAGGAAGAACTCCGGTACCGGAAAAAGAGAGCATCCAGTCCTTCGCGGCCCATCAGGCAACGATGGTTGTCTTTTTAAGTACAGGCATGTTAGAAGAACTGAGCAGAAGACTGATCGAGGGTGGTTACACCGCTGATACTCCGGCAGCAATTGTATACAAAGCGACCTGGGAAGATCAGAAAACATTCGTCTGTACAGTAGGAACGCTGGCACAGACGGCAAAAGAAAACAATATTACAAAGACCGCACTGATGATCATCGGTGATGTGGTGGCTCACAGCCACTATGACCGGTCAGAACTGTATAATCCGGCATTCACCACAGAGTTTCGGGAAGCAACAAAATAAGATGAAAAAGACAGGAATCATCGCATTCACAGAACATGGCTGTGTCCTTGGAGAAAAACTTCTGAGAGATCTGCAAAAGCAGGATCAGGAGGTGTATGGCTTTGTGAAAAGTAAATATGTAGAGCTTCCTGAAAAACATCCTTTTCGGAAAGTGAAAGGGACCCTGAGAGAATGGGCAGAAGAATGGATCCCCCGACTGGACGGAATCATCTTTTTCAGTGCCACCGGGATCGCTGTGAGAACCATCGCTCCTTTCGTGGTAAGTAAGAAAACAGACCCGGCGGTTGTGGTGATCGATGAACAGGGCAGCTATGCGATCTCTCTTCTCTCCGGTCATCTCGGCGGAGCAAACGAACTGACGGAATTCGCTGCAGAAAGCATCGGAGCGCAACCCGTGATCACCACAGGGACAGACGTAAACCACACTTTTGCGGTGGATGTCTTCGCCCGGAAAAACAATCTGGTGATTTCTGATATGGAGCTGGCAAAAGAGATGGCGGCGTTGCTGATCCGGGGAAAAACTATTGCCTGGGGAGCCGGAGAAGGATTCGTCTTTCCGAAAGAACAGACCGTTCCGGAACAGCTGCGATTCCGGAAGACGGAAAGCCCGGATGGGAAACAGGGAACTTTATGGTTTGCAATCCCTCAAAGTGACAGAGAACAGGAAGAAGCCATGGGAACAGAGCAGACTCGGATGCTTCATCTGTATCCGAAAAATGTGTATCTCGGGGTGGGTTGCAGGAAAAACACACCGGAAGAAAAGATCGAAACACAGATTCAGAAGTATCTGTCAGAACATGGAATAGCTGCAGAACAAATTATCCTGGCAGCCAGCATCGATCTGAAAAAAGAAGAGCCGGGACTGCTGGCGTTCTGTGAAAAATATCACCTTCCTTTTGTGACTTATCGTGGAGAAGAACTTGAAAAAGCAAAAGGTACCTTTACGCCATCTGCATTTGTCAGCAAGATCACCGGTGTGGACAATGTATGCGAACGAAGTGCCAGCCTTGCCTGCGATGGCGGAACATTTATCATGAGAAAACAGGCCGCAGAGGGAGTGACCGCTGCGTGTACAATAAAGAAATGGAGTGTGAGCTTTGAATAAATTATATGTAATCGGTATCGGACCGGGAGAATACGAACAGATGACACTGAAGGCAATTCATGCAATGGAAAAAAGTGAGGTAATTATCGGCTATACAGTATATGTAGATCTGGTAAAAGAACATTTTCCGGGGAAAGAATTCCTGACCACTCCCATGAAAAAAGAGGTGGATCGTTGTGTGATGGCTTTTGAAGAAGCAAAAAAGGGAAAAGTAGTTTCCATGATCTGCAGCGGAGATGCCGGTGTGTACGGTATGTCCGGACTGATGTATGAGGTCGGTGTCAACTATCCGGAAGTAGAACTGGAGATTATTCCCGGTGTAACAGCAGCGACCGGCGGTGCGGCAGTACTGGGTGCTCCACTGATCCACGATTTCTGTCTGATCAGTCTGAGTGATCTGTTGACACCGTGGGAGAAGATTGAAGCACGTCTGCTGGCAGCTGCAGAGGCTGATTTCGTTGTGTGTCTGTATAATCCGTCCAGCAGGAAGCGAAGCGATTATCTGCAGAAAGCCTGCGATCTGATGATGCAGTACAAGAGCCCGGAGACTGTATGCGGTATCGTAAGCTATATCGGAAGAGACGGGGAACATTATGAAGTGATGGATCTGAAAACCCTGCGGGATACGAAGGTAGACATGTTTACGACCGTATGGGTGGGCAATTCACAGACCAAAGAGATTAACGGTAAGATGGTAACACCGAGGGGATATCGAAATGTATAAAGTTCTGCTGTTCGGCGGTACGGTGGAAGGACGCACCGTGGCCGAATATTTGAATAAAAATAAAATACCTTCCATGATATGTGTCGCTACGGAATACGGAGAAAGTCTGTTGCCGCAGGGTGAATATCTGGAATTATCCCACGAACGTCTGGATGAAAAGCAGATGGAAGAGAGGATGTTACAGATGGAGAACGGGCTGGTCATCGATGCGACTCATCCGTATGCCCAGGTAGTGACGGAAAATATTGAGACCGCCTGCGAACGTACCGGAACTGCCTATCTGCGGGTGGTGCGTCAGGAAAGCCAGCGTCTTGAAGAAGAAGAAACCATTACATATGTAAAAAGCATCCGGGAAGCGGTGGAATATCTGGAAAAAACCAGTGGAAATATTCTGGTTACCACCGGGAGCAAAGAACTGTCTGCCTATACGGCACTGACCGATTATCAGGAAAGAATCTATGCCAGAGTGCTTTCTCTGGTGGAAGTTGTCTCTTCCTGCGCAAAACTTGGTATCGAAGGGAAACATCTGCTGTGCATGCAGGGACCTTTTTCCCGGGAAATGAATATCGCACTGATCCATCAGTTTGATATCGCATGGATGGTAAGTAAAGAATCGGGAAGAGCCGGAGGATTCCTGGAAAAATATCAGGCGGCAAAAGAAACCGGCTGCCGGATGATTGTCATCGGACGACCGAAGGAAGAACAGGGCATGGAACTGGAGAGATGTATCGAGTATCTGGACCGCCGGTTTCTCTCGAAAGAAAATGTTGCAAATGATACAAAAATCGAAATTGTCAATACTGATACAGAAAATATAGAGAATCCCGGTAGCGGGCAGGAAAAGGTTGCGCAGGAACCTGTCATGCAGGAAGCAGCAACGCAAAATACAGAAGCGGTAACCGAAGAGGAAGAAACTGAGGATATCCTTCGGGGGCAAAAGGTATCTCTTGTGGGAATCGGTATGGGAACTGCAGATACTCTGACACAGGAAGGAAAACAGGCACTGGAGTGTGCGGATCTTCTGATCGGAGCAGCACGGATGGTGGAACATATCCGGAAACCGGGCCAGGAAGTCTGGACCGGATACAAACCGGAAGAAATCTGTGCCTATATTGCGGCTCATCCGGAGCACAGAAACGTGGCGATTGCCCTCTCAGGGGATGTCGGATTCTACAGCGGAGCCAAAAAACTCCTGGAGACACTGCACCGGGAACTGCCGATGATACAGAAAAAAGTGTACTGTGGCATATCTTCTATGATTTATTTCTGCGCAAAACTGGAAACACCGTGGGAAGATGTTCATCCGGTCAGCCTTCATGGAAGAGAGTGCAATCTGCCCGGACTTCTGCGTATATACGGAAAGATTTTTGCTATTGTGGGAACGACAGACGGCATCGCAAAATTGTGTCAGAAGCTGCAGCGCTACGGCATGGGTGATGTGCGGGTAGAGGTGGGCGAACGGCTTTCTTACCCGGAAGAAAAGATCACCCGGGGATATGCCTGGCAGCTGACAGAACTTGAGACGGACAGTCTCAGTGTCGTGTTATTTACCAGAGAGGGAAAAGAAGCCATCGTGACACACGGGATCCCGGATGAAGCATTTATCCGGGGAAAAGTGCCGATGACGAAAGAGGAAGTGCGAGGCATCTCCCTGTCAAAATTACAGCTGACACGGAATTCGATTGTTTACGATGTGGGAGCCGGAACCGGTTCTGTATCCGTAGAGATGGCTATGCAGGCGGTAGAAGGCCGGGTATATGCGATCGAGAAAAAACCGGAGGCTGTGGAACTGTTATATAAAAACAAAGAAAAGTTTGCAGCAGATAATCTTGAGATTGTCGAAGGACTGGCACCGGAAGCCTGCGTGGATCTGCCGATACCGACCCATGCTTTTATCGGAGGCTCCTCCGGTAACATGAAAGACATCCTTAAACTGCTGCTTTCAAAGAATCCCAGGATCCGTGTGGTGATCAACTGCATCGCTCTCGAATCCGTAGGAGAGGCCATGAACTGTCTGAATGTTTTGCCATTTGAGCAGGTGGATATCGCACAGGTGCAGGTAGCAAAAGGCAAAAAAGCGGGATCTTATCATCTGATGATGGGACAGAATCCGGTCTATGTGATCTCCTGCCGGGGAAAGGAAGAAACAAATGAATAACAAACGCAAAGTGCCGCGAATCCTTCTCGGGGCAGCCGCGAGCGGAAGCGGAAAGACACTGCTCACCTGCGGACTGCTGCAGGCATTAAAAAACAGAAACCTGCAGGTCGCTTCTTTCAAGTGTGGACCGGATTATATTGATCCGATGTTTCACAGCCGTGTGATCGGAACAAAAAGCAGGAACCTGGACAGCTTTTTTGCGAAGGAAGATACCCTGCGGTATCTTCTGGAGAAAAATGCAAGAGACTGTGAGATTTCTGTGATTGAAGGCGTGATGGGTTACTATGACGGACTTGCGGGGATCTCTCCGAAAGCCAGTGCCTATGATGTGGCAAGAATCACAAACACACCCGCGGTGCTGATCGTAAATGCAAAGGGAATGAGTCTGTCTGCGGCAGCTTTTGTCAAGGGCTTTGTGGAATACAGAGAAGACAGTCAGATCCGTGGTGTGATTCTGAATCAGATATCCCCAATGATGTATCCGCGGTTAAAGCAGATCATCGAAGAAACCCTGCCGGTGAAAGTGTACGGGTATGTTCCGGTGGTGAAGGGCTGTGTGCTGGAAAGCCGTCATCTGGGTCTGGTGATGCCGGAAGAAATCGCAGATCTGCATGATAAACTGATGAAACTGGCAGAGATTCTGGAAAGATCCGTGGATATTGACGGACTTCTGGAACTGGCAGAAGGTGCAGAGAAACTTCCTGTTCAGAACCCACTGACCGGTTATCATACAAAAAGAACTGTAAGGATCGCTCTGGCGAAGGATGAAGCGTTCTGCTTTTTCTATCAGGACAATCTGGAGCTTCTGGAGGAAATGGGTGCGCAGCTGATTCCCTTTTCTCCCATTCATGATGAAAAACTCCCGGAAAATATAGACGGAATGCTTTTTCATGGCGGATATCCGGAACTGTATGCAAAAGCACTGAGTGAGAATAAAAAAATGCTTACCTCTGTCCGTGAAGCGGTACAGGCAGGTATTCCCTATATGGCAGAATGCGGTGGTTTTATGTATCTGCATCAGGAGATGGAGGACATGGAAGGACACAGCTGGCCAATGGCCGGGGTTATTTCCGGCAAATCCTGGCGTACGCCCCGGCTTACCAGATTCGGTTATATTACCCTGGAAGACGGAACGTGTTTCGGGAAGAATGTGGGAGGAATCCGGGCCCATGAATTTCATTATTTTGATTCGGATAACTGCGGGGAAAGCTATACGGCCAGGAAACCACTGAGCAGTCGGTCATGGAACTGTATACACAGTGACAGACAGGGAATGAGCGGATTTCCGCATATGTATTATTACAGCAATCTGCAGGTGCCGGAACAGTTCTTACGCACCTGTGAGGAAAGGAAGGCATAAGTATGACGTTAGAGGAAACGCTGGAGAAGATACATCCGGCAGATGAGACAGCCATGGAAGCGGCCCTGGCACACTGGAACAATATTGCCATGCCTCTTCACAGTCTGGGACGGTTGCAGGATACGGTCGTTCGTATCGCCGGTATGACAGGGAATGCCAGAGTGGACCTTAAGAAAAAAGCTCTGGTGGTCATGTGCGCCGATAATGGTGTGGTGGAAGAAGGTGTGACACAGAGCGGGCAGGAAGTGACCAAAATCGTAGCCGAAAATTTTCTGAAAGAAAAGGCTACAGCAAGTATCCTCTGTAAAAAAGCAGGTGCAGATATCTTTCCGGTGGACATCGGGATTGCCACGGACAGCACGATTCTTCAGCATAAAGTGATGTACGGAACAAAAAATATGGCGAAAGAGCCTGCCATGACAAGAGAACAGGCTGTTCAGGCACTCGAAGTCGGCATCCATATGGTGGAAGAACTCAAAGAAAAAGGGTATGGAATCGTAGCAACCGGTGAGATGGGAATCGGCAATACAACGACCAGCAGCGCAGTGACTGCCGTTTTACTGGAACAAGATCCGGCAGAGGTAACCGGACGCGGTGCAGGGCTTTCCGGTACAGGACTGAAAAAGAAGATTTCTGTGATCAGAGATGCGATTGCCTTGCATAAACCGAAGAAAGAAGATCCGATCGATGTGCTCGCGAAAGTAGGCGGACTCGATATCGCCGGTATGGCAGGGGTATTCTTAGGCGGAGCAGCCTGTCGGATTCCGGTAGTTGCCGATGGATTCATCTCCTGTGTGGCTGCATTGTGTGCGATCCGGATCTGTCCGGCAGTGAAAGATTATGTAATCACATCACACAAATCAAAGGAACCGGCAACGATGATGATCCTGGAGGCGCTGGATATTCCGGTATTTTTAGACTGTGATATGTGTCTGGGTGAGGGAACCGGAGCGGTAACGATTTATCCGATCCTTGATATGGCGCTGGCGGTATATGGAGGTATGTGCACGTTTTCCGATAATCATATGGAAAATTATGTGCCATTGGTGTAAGAAGAGAAAGTGAAGGAAATCAGAGATGTTTCATGTAGTAACAGGAGGAAGCGGCAGCGGAAAATCTGCATTTGCGGAACAGTGTATCCTGGATTGTCAGGGGAACAAAAGAATCTATATTGCGACGATGTACCCGTTTGATGAAGAAAGCCACCGGAGGGTCGCGAGACATCGCGCCATGCGGGCAGAGAAAAAGTTTACGACGATTGAGCGTTATACGGATCTGGAGCATCTTACGATACCGCAGGGGGCAGATGTACTGCTGGAGTGCATGTCGAATCTGACGGCAAATGAGATCTATCAGGAAGGCGGAGCCGGGGACAATACTGTGAAGGCGATCCTGAATGGAATCCACCATCTGCTGGAGCAGGCAGGAAATCTGGTGGTAGTGACGAACGAGGTCTTTTCCGACGGCATCACCTACGATCCGGAGACAGAAAAATATCTGGAAAAACTTGGTGCAATCAACTGTCAGATGGCGCAGATCGCAGATACAGTCACAGAGGTTGTCTACGGAATTCCGATTTTTCATAAAAAGACAGGCGAGGAGAGAAAAAATGAAGAAATTTTATCATAGTTTTCTGATTGCATTTTCCATGTATTCGAAGATCCCGATGCCCCAGTGTGAATGGAATGAAGAAAATATGGCATATGCCATGTGCTTTTTCCCGTGGATCGGTGTTGCCATCGGCGGAGTAACCTGGCTGTGGGGGACGTTCGGAACGTATCTTGGGCTTTCCTCAGCCTTTTATACCGTGATCCTGACATTGATCCCATGGTTTCTTACCGGAGGGATCCACCTGGACGGATTGTTGGATACGGCAGATGCGATGAGTTCATGGCAGGAACGTGAGCGCCGGCTGGAGATCCTGAAGGATTCTAATTCCGGAGCATTTGCGGTGATTACCTGTGTGGTTTACTTTATGTTTTATTATGGTGTATACAGCCAGATCAGTGCCCGTGCCCTGGCGATGATCCCCTTTACATTTTGTCTGTCCCGGACATTAAGCGGGCTGGCGATCGTGACATTTCCGAAGGCAAAAAAGACTGGGTCAGTTTCTGCTATGGCACGCGGGGCGAAGGATCGGCAGGCAAAAGCCACGATGTGTGTGTATCTGCTGATACTGCTGGCCGGGATGCTGCTGGTGGACTGGAAACTGGGTCTTCTGGTTTATGGAATAGCGATTCTGGTTTATGTCCTTTATTATCGGAATGCGATGAAGTATTTCGGAGGAACGACCGGGGACCTGGCGGGGTGCTTTTTGTCGCTGTGTGAGGTGTTTATGGCTTGCGGGGCAGTGCTTGGTGCGCTTTGGCTTTAAAAGATGAGATTGAATAACTATGCGGTGGAGGATTTTCCCTGGGTTCCCTCTGGGATACCGCAGTGCTTGTCGAGCACGTGTTTGAGACTACAGGCTCAAACCGAGCGCAGACCCGCGCGGTATCCCAGAGGGAACCCAGGGA
>OIWK01001775.1_pt1 | contig 19033 bp, 20 predicted proteins | sample 1587401 | NCBI WGS metagenome assembly OIWK01 (sample SAMEA3888911, study PRJEB22519) | human gut metagenome | biome: human gut; feature: human-associated habitat; material: faeces | place: Denmark | collected 2009
TCGCAAAGGAGGCTATGCGATTTTATTATGCTTCAAAAGTTGTAAAGTGCTGTTAGTAACTATAGAACCTATAAATTTACTATTCGCAGCATTTATTAACATCGAACCTTGATCACTGTACGGAGAATCATAAATATACGGGGCAAAAATAGCACCTTTAAAAGTATGCCCCTGAATACTAAAATTCACTGTTGGTCCAGAACCATTTTTTTCGCCATCAATACAAATAATGATTGGACGATTCATATCGGTATTTAAAGTTATATTGATATTTCCCATTCCCTTACCAATATATACATACAGAGGCTTGTCTGTATTATCTAAAGCAGAATCTATATTGAGAGATACATTTGGTATTTGGTTAGTATGAGGGATTACCACTACATCACTTGTAAATATAGCATTACTGGTATTTACATTTTGATCAGATACCTTCGGCGCACCTTTTGCTAAATCTCTCATATATTTAAGAAACGTATCGTAGGATGATTCCTGATATTCAACCTGTGTCCATTCACCAGATTGCAAAGTTCCATCCTTTGAAAAAGATGCTCGTCCTTCATTTGGATCACAAAGCTCATTAATATTATGTGTTTTGTTTTTTTCTTTTCCTGCCGATGTAAAAATTCGATCTAAAGCTGGAGCTTGTGTACTATATTTTACAAAATAAGTTCGAGTAGTTGATACTATACGTCCATCAAAAGTGCTTGAGATCATATTCTTGGAATCCGTGGCATAATTAGAATTTGTAGGATCTAACTTATCTGGATTATTAATAGAGTTAACAAATGACAATCGTTTCTCAAATGAAATTAAATTATTAAAAAATCCCGGACTATCTTCTTTTTGATTTTTCTCAATTGATGCTATACTTACTACGGAAACTATTTGAGATTTTTGATAAAACTCAGAAAATATAATGGCACTTCTTTTGATAAATCAACACGATAATACACCTGTTGGTTATATTCTTTTGCTTTATATTGCGGCGTGTTAATATCTTCATCAGCAGCTAAATTATGATACTGGCCAATGATGTATTCCTTTGCTCTTTCATCCGCTTTTGGATGACTATCTACCTTCTCATTATTCTCCGCATATGCCTTGGCACCGGCCAAAACAGCTGCATCAGCTGCATTCTGCAACCGCTGATGCTGGACATAGAGGTTGCCAAAGTCAACGGCCATACCCGTAAACGCGATGATAAAAGGCAGCAGAAAAGCCGTCAGTACCAGGATTGCCCCCTGCTGTCCGCTCCAATGTCTCTTCATGTCTGCGCCTTCTTTCCTAAAACCGATCGTTTTCTCTAGTATAGCAGTCCGCCCGCCCCGCCGCAACGAAAAAAGGATGATTGCCCGTCAAAGCAATCCTTCGTCCGCCCGCCCAGAGCCGCGTCATCACACGATTGTCTGCAACAACGATGGCTGGGCAGCTAAGACGCGCAACAGGTTCGAGATGGCACGGCTCGGCAAGATCTCGCCGCTTTCGTATTTCTGGAACGCTTTCTTGCCGCCGCCTAGAATCGTACCGGCCTGAACCTGTGTCAACTTTAACTTCTTGCGGATGGCACGAATCTCCATCGGCTTCAACAGATGCTCCGTTTCCGCTTTCAACTGATTCAGCGCCTTATCGTAGACCTTCATGTCGTCATCCGTAAAAGTTCCCTCATCGTTATCCTTCGGATACCAGCCCGGCATCGAGAAGGTCAGCTGATGCCCTGCATACGAGATAGTCAGAGGACGCACATCGCGCATCAGCTCTTCACCAGTCTCAACATCGTATTTTTTTTCTTTATCAGCCATCATTATCACCTTATTTTTCCTTGAACGATAGTAAAGCAAAATCAGTAATAGTACCCTGGGTAAATTTTACATAAAGAAGCATCCCTTGATACGGAACATGATATACGTCTTGCCATAGGCGATGGTTTTGATACGAAGTCATCGACTTATAAAAGTGCTTCTTCTGCATGGATTGTATCGCTTCATGAATCTCCGCCCGTCCAAATCCTAAAGCAGCCGCTCCCAGCAATGCAGAATGCTTAATCTCAAATTTCGACTGCTTAAAAGAGTCGAGATCATATGTAGGCGAATATTTATCTACGACATTTGGCATCCTATCACCTCTTAGTAGTTCTATTCTTATTTTAGACCATAATGGTGTATTTTGCAACAAAATCTGTCTAAGAACACACTTCACTGCCCGTCCCCCGCTCCATGGTCCCCCGTCTTCTTGACGAGATATAGCCTAAACTACACTATGCAGGACAGCAAAAAAAGTCAGGCACGATGATTTCGGACCTGACTTTTATTTTTACTCTTGGATGGTAAAGGATTGCCCTGGCTGGAGGCCCAAGGCATCTGCCTGCCCGGCTGTCATCTCCAGGACGCTGTGGGCGTGCCAGCAGGCGGAGAGGCCTAGCCAGGGGCGCAGGTGGCGGGTGATCTTGAGGATTCTGCCCTGCTTGTCGAGGTAGACGGCGTCTATGGCGAAGCGCATGAAGCACATATGGATGCTGTTGCACGGCGCGATGAGCAGAGCCGTAGCGGGCGGCAGGGGGCGGCGCAGCATGAGGCCGCACAGGCGCGTCAGAAAAGTATCCGCAATCTTGACCTGCAAGACAATGCCGCTGTCGGTTATCGAATAAGATTTCATCTTCATAATGCGAGTCCCTCAGATAAATGCAGAATATGACACCCCTTCCGGTCCTTCGGACCACCTTCCCCTTGGGGGAAGGCTTCATTTCGGTGCACGGCCCTTCCGCCCTTCGGGCACCTTCCCCTTTTGGAGTGAGGGCTTCATTGGCGGAGCAGGGAACCTCTCACGGGAAGGTCCATCCTGCGAACGAAGGCTTCCCCCCAGGGGAAGCTGGCGCGCAGCGTCTGAAGGGGTGTTCTCATCGCAGTTCTGCCATTCGTTGCTTGACCACTTGATCAATCCTTTCGCAGACACCGCGAAAATTTTCCCAGATGTCACGATTGGTGAATCGAAGGAGAAAAATTCCCTCTTTGCTCAGCAGGTGTGTGCGCTCCATATCATAAGTGATCTGCTTCTCTTCAACGTGCTGGCTGCCATCCAGTTCAATACCGAGTCGGGTGGCAGGACTATAAAAATCCAGAATGTAATCCAGAACAGGTTTCTGTCGCCGAAAACGCACGGGATAGGTGCATAGGAAATCATACCAGAGATGGCGCTCTTCCCTTGTCATGTTGCGGCGCAGGGAGCGCGCTTTCGGCAGCAAATCTTCGCGATAGTGATGCATGAGAAGGCTCCTTCCAATGAGGAAAAGATGCAGGGAATTACAGAGACGCTACGCGTATCACGCCAAGGACCTTCGCGAGGCTTCTACACCCCTTCCGGTCCTTCGGACCACCTTCCCCTTAGGGGAAGGCTTCATTTCAGTGCACGTCCCTTCCGCTCTCGGGGCACCTCCCCTTGAGGAGGGCTTCATTGGCGGAGCAGGGAACCTCTCACGGGAAGATCCATCCTGCGAACGAAGGCTTCCCCCCAGGGGAAGCTGGCGCGCAGCGCCTGAAGGGGTGGGTCAAAGGTTCTTGAGCAGATACAGCAAGCTTGGCACGAGGGTGACGACGAAGATGGCGGGGAAGATGAAGAGGACGAGCGGGAAGACGATCTTGACCGGGGCTTTCATGGCCTGGGCTTTGACGTACTGGCGGCGGCGTTCGCGGATGTTGTCGGCCTGGTTCTTGAGGGTCTTGCCCATGCTCGTGCCGAGGCGCTCGGCCTGGATGATGGAGGTCATGAAGAGCGAGACGTCCTCTGATTTGCCATACTGCCATTCCCTTACTTCATTCTCATTTTCCATGGGCCTCTCAAGAAGCCCCTGCTGCAATTGCTTCTGTGATGGCGCTTTTCCCCCCATGAGGCAAAGCACTTCTCCATTTTTATGTTACTCTCATAGTATACCATATCCGGAACAATCCAGCACAATTTGTTCTCGCAAATTTTGACCTTTTCTCTCGTTTTTGCTAGGATAGGGGCAGCATACTGCACTTTTTGTGAAAAGGGAGTGTTTCTGATGATATTTGTCGTGATGAAATGCCTGCTCTCGGTGCTGCTGGCGGTGGGCGGCGGTCTGCTCGGCAGCCGCTGGATTGCGGCGAGCTACCGCAGGGCAAAGGACACAGAGGGACTGCTGAGCTTCCCGGACCGCATCGAGGAGCAGGAGAGGAAGCGGCCCGCCCGATTCGCGGTCTGCATCGGGTTCTTGTTCTGCTTCACGATGCTCGAGCTGCAGTACGTGCATCTGGCAAAGCTCGTGTTCCTGATGATCTTCCAGTACTTCATGGTGCTCTACACGTGGACGGACCTCGAACAGCGCGTGATCTTTGACCGCATGCTCATACCGTTTGCGGTCATTGGACTCATCTCGGTCCCGCTGCTCGACCGCGTGCTGACGGACCATCTGATGGCGGCAGCTGTGGGCGGCATCGTCTTCCTCGTGCTGGCCGTGCTGACGAAGGGCGGCATCGGCGGCGGCGACATCAAGCTCGTCGCGGCGCTCGGTCTCTGGCTCGGGTCGGACATGCTCATGACGGTCGTCATCGCGGGCATCGTGCTCGGGGGAATGGCGGCGCTCATAATGCTGGCGACAGGAAAGCGCAAGAAGGGAGACTTCTTCGCCTACGGGCCTTACTTCACGATCAGCGCGCTGCTGTTTACGCTGCTGTGACGAGGAGGTAGTGTCGGCAAGGGGGCCGGGGGATGTATTTCGGCTTCGTCGCTCCGCTGAATGAGCCCTATGATGCGTTTTGCCTTTGAGGCAGGTTCGCCGCCTGCCGCGGCGTTCTGACATCGTATGGCTAGGCGGATGAGCAGCAGGGCTCATCCCTGCGGGCAATCGCTGCGCTCCTGCAGGCGAAATACATCCCCCGGCCCTAGGTACGTCTGTGTGACATCGTGGCATCTAGGGTGGGGATGCTGCAATGCGAGAAGGCGAGAGGATGGAGGCGTTGTTCGTAGGTTGACATGGTGGCGTTGTTGAGGGGCTTGTGTTGGCTCAGCCCTGCGGGCTATTGCCTAGTGGTTTTTTGATTACCATAGCTGAAATGCAAAACGAGGTACCGTTACGGTACCTCGTTTTTTATACTCGATATTCGATTCAATCAGTAGACGCGCATTTCTCTGGCCTGTTCGCGCAGGCGAGCGATGCGGTCGGCGGTATCGGGGTGGGTGCTGAAGAGCTTGGTCAGGGCCTTGCCGGTGCCCTCAAAGGGGTTGACGATGTACATGTTGGCTGTGGCCGGTTTGGCGTCTGGCAGGGTCTCGGGGGAGTGGGTGACGTAGTACTCGATCTTCTCGAGGCCGTCGGCGAGGTAGTTGGGGTTGCCGCAGATCTCGCCGCCGTCGTGGTCGGCTTCGTACTCGCGGGAGCGGGAGATGGCCATCTGGATGAGCATGGCGGCGATCGGGGCGAGGATCATCATGGCGATGGCGGCGACTGGGTTGACGCCTTCGTCGTCGTCGCTGGAGCCGCCGAAGAACATGAAGAACTGGGCGGCGTAGGAGATGACGGTGGCCATCATGGAGGCGATGGTGGAGGTCAGTATGTCGCGGTTCTTGACGTGGGCGAGCTCGTGGGCGAGGACGCCGGAGATCTCGTTGTAGTCGAGGACGCGCATGATGCCGGTGGTGACGGCGACGGCGGCGTGCTCGGGGTTGCGCCCGGTGGCAAAGGCATTCGGCTCATCGGCGTCGATGATGCAGACGCGCGGCATAGGGAGGCCGGCGCGGCTCGCGAGTTTCTCGACGAGATCGTAGAGCTGCGGGGCCTGTTCGCGCGTGACTTCCTGTGCGCCGCTCCAGCGCAGGACGAGCGAGTCGCTGCACCAGTAGCTGTAGATGTTCATGGCGATGGAGAAGAAGAGCATGATCGTGAGGCCGGTGCGCCCGCCGACGAGACCGCCGATGAGCATCATGATGACGGCCATGAGGACCATTAGCATCACGGTTTTGATATTGTTCATATTCATGATATCCCTCCTAGGAATATATGTCGTTTATTTCAATGGGCTTGTTTCTGTTCGCGGCGGCGGTTGATGGCATAGCCGATGCCGAGGACCGCAGCGACGAAGAGGACTTTGAGTTCGAGGGCGTAGGGGGCGAGGTAGATGCCGAGCGCCTTGTCCTCGGTCATGAGCTCGGCGGCGGTCATGCCGAGGATGCCGGCACCGAGATAGATGAGGGCGGGGACTTTGAGCATGATCATCAGGAAGATCTGGGCGCCGAACAGGACGATGGGGATGGAGATCATGAGGCCGCAGATGATGAGGCTCCACTTGCCCTCCGGCACTGTGTTGGCGACGCCGGCGAGCGAGAGGATGTTGTCGATGCTCATGATGAAGTCGGCCACCAGTATCGTGCGCACGGCCTGGCCAAAGGTCGTCGGGTGGCTGCCGCCGTCCTCGACGCGCCCGTCGCTGTGATCGGTGACGAGCTTGACGGCAATGACGACGAGTGCAGCGCCGCCGATGAACTCGATGTACGGCGAGGCGAGCAGCCCTGTCGCAAAGAGCGTGCAGACGATGCGCACGAAGACGGCGCCGAGGCCGCCGACGATGATGGCCTTGCGGCGCATCTCATGCGGCAGGTTCTTGCAGGCCAGGGCGATGAGGATGGCGTTATCGCCGGAGAGCAGCAGGTCGAGCAGCAAGATGCCCGAGAGCGCTGCGAGCCATTCCGGCGAGAACATCCCCGCAAAGAAATTTTCCAATCGATTCACTCCCCTAAGATGATTCCCGATTCTTACAGGCTTTCTCTGTAGATTTCTACAGCGTATACGAAAAACCCTGCCCTATGCGCCGCCAAAATGGCGGTGATAGGGCAGGGTCTTGCTTGCTTGCGCCGGCCGCACCGGGATTGCTCCGTCCTGACGATGGTGGCCGTTCAGCTACTCCCCCTGTTGGAAGTACTCGTATATCGTATGCTCAATATAGCATATTTCGTCGCGTTTGACAAGAGAAACGTCAAAAAATCAGATATCGAGGTTGCGCACGAGCTTGGCGTTCTCTTCGATGAACTGGCGGCGCGGCTCGACCTTGTCGCCCATGAGGATGGTGAAGAGCTCGTCGGCTTCTTCGGCGTCCTCCATCTCGACGCGCAGCATCGTGCGGCCCTCTGGATCCATCGTCGTCTCCCAGAGCTGCTCTGGGTTCATCTCGCCGAGGCCTTTGTAGCGCTGGACGGTCACGCCGTCACGGCCGACTTCGTCGAGCTTCCTTGCGAGCTCGTCGTCGCTGTAGGTGTACCAGTGCTTCTTGCCCTTGCGGATCTGGTAGAGTGGCGGCTGGGCGATGTAGACGTGGCCGTGCTCGATGAGCGGCTTCATGTAGCGGTAGAGGAACGTGAGGAGCAGCGTGCGGATGTGGGCGCCGTCGACATCGGCATCAGTCATGATGATGATCTTGCCGTAGCGGCGCTTCGAGAGGTCGAAGTCCTCGCTGATGCCCGTGCCGAAGGCCGTGATCATCGTGCGGATCTCGGCATTGGCGAAGATCTTGTCGAGTCGTGCCTTCTCGACGTTGAGGATCTTGCCGCGCAGCGGCAAGATGGCCTGGAAGCGGCGGTCGCGGCCCTGCTTGGCGGAGCCGCCTGCGGAATCACCCTCGACGAGGTAGATCTCGGCCTGCTCCGGATCTTTGACGGAGCAGTCGGCGAGCTTGCCCGGCAGGCTCGACACCTCGAGGGCGTTCTTGCGGCGCGTGAGCTCGCGTGCCTTGCGGGCGGCTTCGCGCGCACGGGAGGCCATGATGGCCTTCTCGATGATGCGCTTCGTGATGGCCGGGTTCTCGTCGAAGTACTCGGAGAGGCCCTCCGTGACGATAGAGTCGACGATGCCGCGGACCTCGGAGTTGCCGAGCTTCGTCTTCGTCTGTCCCTCGAACTGCGGCTCGCGGATCTTGAGGCTGATGACACAGGTCAGGCCCTCGCGCACATCGTCACCCGAGAGGTTGGAGTCCTTGTCCTTGAGGATGCCCTGCTTGCGCGCGAAGTCATTGGCTGCGCGCGTCAGCGCGAGCTTGAAGCCGGCGAGGTGCGTGCCGCCCTCTTCCGTGTTGATGTTGTTGACAAAGGAGTAGATGTTCTCCTGGTAACTGTCGTTGTACTGCATGGCGATCTCGACGACAGTCGCGTCCTTGACGCCGTTGAAGTAGATGGGCTCGGGGTTCAGCACTTCTTTTTTGCGGTTGAGGTGCTCGACGAACGAGCTAATGCCGCCTTCGAAGTGGAACGACTCACTGCGGACAGGCTCGACGCGCTCGTCGTGCAGGCCAATGGTGATGCCGTGGTTGAGGAAGGAGAGCTCGCGCAGGCGATGGCGCAGCGTCTCGTAGCTGTACGTCGTGACCGAGAAGATCTCCGGGTCCGGCACGAAGTGGACGCGCGTCCCCGTCTCTGCCGTCGTGCCGACGACTGTCAGCGGCTTCGTCGTCACGCCGCGCTTGAAGGCGATCTCGTAGATCTTGCCGTCGCGCTTGACCTGGACTTCCATGCTCGTCGACAGGGCGTTGACGACGGAAACGCCGACGCCGTGCAGGCCGCCCGACACCTTGTAGCCGTCGCCGCCGAACTTGCCGCCCGCGTGCAGGACGGTCAGGACGACCTCGACGGCCGGCTTGCCGCTCTCGTGCATGTCGACCGGGATGCCGCGGCCGTTGTCGACGACCGTGATGCTGTTGTCCTTGTGGATCGTCACGTCGATGTGGTCGCAGTAGCCGGCGAGCGCCTCATCGATGGAGTTGTCGACGACCTCGTAGACGAGATGGTGCAGGCCGCGCTCGCTCGTGCTGCCGATGTACATGCCCGGGCGCATGCGGACGGCCTCGAGCCCCTCGAGGATCTGGATCTGCTCGGCGCCGTAGTCGGCCTCGACAGCCGTGACTTCGGCGCTCGACTCATCCGTGTGGATCTCGACGCCCGTCGTGTCGAGGTCCTTATCCGTGAGGTCCTCGGCCTCCTGCTGCGGCGCAGGAGCAGCCTCCGGCTGGTCATCCGGCGTCAAAGTCAGGTCGATGGATTTCTTATCGTTATCGTTTGCCATAAAAACTCTTTGCTCCCTTTTAGTCGTTACTTACCCATATCGTAAATCGCACGCGTGCGGTTCTTGAGGGCGAGTGTGGAGATGCCGGACAGGTAGATCCTGTCCTTCGTGATGACGATGGACTTGACGAGGTCCATCGAAGCCGTCGTCCGCCACACCTTCCCCTCGGCTTTGCACCGCGCGAAGTAGCGCTTGTTGTCTGGATTATCCTTGACGAAGAATCCCACGTAGTCGTAGATCGCGATGATGTCGCGCGTGCGCACGGAGACATCATTGCCGAGATGCAGGAACATGCTGCCTCATCCTTTCTCTTCGCTTGCACCGCTGCTCTTGGGGTGGCCTTCCTGATGGTCCTTGCCGTACTGGCGCTTCGCGGCGCGGCGCAGCGGAATGGCCTCGTAGCGCTTCGGCGGCGTGTAGCCGGGCGGCCAGTACATGCTGAAGCGCAGCTCGTAGAGGGCCCGCTTAACGGCCTCGTCGGTCAGCTTGTCGGGCGGCAGGCAGCGGTAGAGCATGACGAGTGTCTTGGCCTCCATGCTCGTGCGGTCGTTGGCCGCGACCTTCGAGGCCATGAGCTGGACGAGGGCGGCGCGCTGCTCGTTGAGGAGCTGCGGCGTGCACTCAGGCACGTACTCGCAGACCTCCTTGCAGCGCGCCCACGGGATGTCCCGCAGGACGGCGCGAACCCGCGCGCGTATATCTTCCCCTGCCTGCCTGCGGCAATGGCTGCAGGCGGCGGCCTGAGGCGGTCTGAGACGGCCGCAGGTGGGACAGGGCTTCCAGCCGCGCGCGAGGCGCAGCTTGTCGAGTTGGCGGTCTTTGCGGTAGAGCTGCCGGACCTTGAGGGCGATGTCCTCGTCCTCTGTGCCCGAGCCGATCTTCTCGGCGGCCGCTAGGTCGTCCGGCGTGAGCACCATCTTGGCCCGCTCGCGGCCGACATTGACCTCTGGCACTTCCTTCTCTGCCCTTTCCTCGTCGGCCCGCTGCGGAGCCCAGTCTTCCTCGCGCCAGGAGCGGCTGAACCGGATTTCCTTGACCATCTCGCCGCCCGCGTAGTTGTTGACCTGCTGGATGATGCGCGGCATCTGGTAGCGCGTCTCGTTGCTCCAGGCGGCATTGCGGCAGTAGACGTAGAGTGAGCCGCGCTCGATGCGCACGGCCTTGACGTTCTCTGCGTATGCCTCGCCGACAATGTCGGCCCAGTGCCAGAGCACCCAGTGCTGGTAGAACTCGCGCTCCTGCTTTGAGCCGAGCTCGTGCAGGGCCTTCGGGATGATGCTGACCACCTTCTCGAGGCCCGGTGTGCGCTTCGCCATGCTGCCACCTCCGTCTTGTCTCCTGACTCCAACATCCTGTCAAATCGTCAAGTCGATATCTGACCGCTGCGGACATGGTAGTACTGCCCCATGCCCTCTGCCGGGAAATAGGCGGCATCCGTCGCCGTGATGAGCGTCTGGATGCGCTCGCGCCGGATGAAGTGCAGGAGCTGCTGGCGCCGCTTGACGTCGAGCTCGCTCATGACATCGTCGAGCAGCAGGATGGGGTACTCGCCCGTCTCGGAGCGCAGGAACTCGAGCTCAGCCAGCTTCAGCGAGAGCACGCCGGTGCGCTGCTGTCCCTGCGAGCCGAAGGTGCGCAGGTTGATGCCGTTGACCGTCAGCACGATGTCATCGTGGTGGGGACCGTAGCTCGTCGAACCGCGCAGGATGTCCGTCTCCTGCGATTTCCTCAGCATTTCATTATACCATGAAGCAAAGGGCTTTGTCATGTCCTCGCCGCCGTGTATCTCGTAGCTGACGGTCAGGTTCTCCTGATCGCTCGAGATGCGGCGCTGCATGAGATTGGCGAGCATATTGAGCTTGCGCACGGCCTCGAGGCGCTTGCGGACGATCTTCTCGGCGCTCGTGACGAGCTGCTCATCCCAGAGCGGCAGCATCGAGGTGTCGGCGCGGCGCTCGCGGATGCGCTTGAGGAGCGTGTTGCGCTGGCTGATGATGCGGTTGAACTCGATGAGCTCGTGGTAGTAGGCAGGGCTCGCCTGCGAGATCTCGCCGTCTAAAAAGCGCCGGCGTCCGGCCGGCGCTCCCTTGATGAGGAACAGGTCCTCTGGCGAGAACAGTACAGTGTTGATGCTGCCGATGAGCTCCTTGAGGCGGATGGGATGGCCGTTCAGGAGGATGCGGCGGCGCTTCGCCCGGCTGAATTGGAACTCGAGGTGATTGGCCACACCGCGCCGGTCGAAGTCGAGGATGATGCAGCCCTCGGCAGCATCCCAGCGGATGAGCTCGGTATCGAGATGGGTCCGGTGCGAATGGCCGAGCGAGGCATAGTAGATGGCCTCGATGACATTCGTCTTCCCCTGGGCATTCGGCCCGAGAAAGATGTTGATGCCCGGCTGCAAGGCGAGCTCGAGCTCATAATAGTTCCGATAATTTCTCAGCTTTAAAGAACGAACATGCATTCCTATTTCAGCCTTTCTCGTGAACCTCATGGACGACTTTCCAGGCGCCGAGTCCTTCGACCTCTACGACATCGCCATCGTGGAGCTTGCGGCGGCGTGCCGACTCGACTTCGCCGTTGCGCTTGATGCGGCGCTCTGCGATTAGGGCCTTCGTCTCGCCGCAGGATGCAAGCACGCCAGCCCACTTGAGGAACTGGTCGAGCTGGATCTCTTCGGTATCGATCTTGACTTCTTCGATGTTCATATGTATCTCCTTTATGCAATCACTCCTGCGCTCAGCGCAGGAGTCTAAGTCAGTGATTTGTCCTTACCGGCGTCACGATGTAGACAAAGCTGTCGTCGTCCTCTTCCTGGATGGAAGCAGGGGAGAGAGGCTGGTTGAGGCCGATGCGGCAGGTCTTGCTGTCGATGTTCTTGAGGACGTCGATGATGTACTGCGCGTTGAAGGCGATGGCGATGTCCGGGCCGTCGATCTCAGCGGGGATGTACTCCTCGGCGTTGCCGATCTCCGGGTTGTTCGAGGTGATGTGGATCTGGTCGCCGGCGAACTCGAGCTTGATCGTGTTGTAGACACCGGCTCTCGCAATAAGGGAGATGCGGTCGACAGCAGCGGCGAAAGAAGCGGTATCTGCCTTGACGTGCGTCGCAAACTCCGGCGGGATGACGCCGCGGTAGTTCGGGAACTGGCCCTCGATGAGGCGCGAGGTCATGTAGAGATTGTCGAACGAGAAGCTGATCTGGTTGTAGGAGCAGGAGATCTTGACATCTGTCGGGATATCCGAGGACATGTTGTGCAGGAGTTCCTGCAGGATGCGCGAGGGGATGATGACCTTGATATTGCCGATGCTCTGGTCAAATGTCTCGGACTTGACAGAGAGGCGATGTGTGTTCGTGGCGGCCATCGTGACCTTGTTTTCGGTGACCTCTAAGGAACAGCCCGTGAAGACAGGTCTTGCTTCATCGTTGCTGCAGGCGAAAACGGTCTTCTTGATGAGGTCGCGCAGGATATTGTCCTTGATGGCAAAATCGAGATTTCCCTTGAGTGGCTGGATGGTCGGGAACTCGGCTGCGTTCATGGAAAGCAGCGTGAACTTGGCCATGGCGGACTCGATGTGGACGATTTTCTCATCGGCTGCGCATGCGAGCTTGACGTTTTCCCCAGGCAGTTTGCGGACAACTTCCTGGAAATAACGGCCACCCACGGTCAGCTCGCCTGCTTCCTCGATCTCTGCTTCGATGCGTGCGACGAGTCCAATCTCATAATTTGTGGCCTGGAGTTCCAAGGTCGTGCCTTCGGCTCTCAGGTAAATGCCAGAGAGGATGGGGGTCTGCGGTTTGCTGGCTACGGCGCGAGCGACGATCTGCAGGGCATTGGTGAGCTCGTTCTTATTGCATGTGATTTTCATACTTTGGGGCCTTCTCTCTTTTTTTTTATGATATAACTAAAATATTTATATAAATAGCCGACGTAGTAGTAGGCCATGTGGAAAAGTGGATAAGTCGCCTGAGGCTTTGCAGGAGCGCACAGTTGGCTGTGGGTAACTTGTTCATAACAATAGGGGAGGTTATCCACAGTATCCACGGTGATAATCTCCCCTAGCGGTTATCCACAATCCATCGACAGGAAATCCAGAGGCTTCTCCACAGGGTTATCCACGGCAACCTGTGGGGCATTTACATCTTCTGGATGCTCTCGATGAGGTCTTTGATGATCTTATGAAGCTTGGCGTTTTCCTCGCGCTCTTTGGCGATCTTGTCGTAGGCGTGCAGGACCGTCGTGTGGTCGCGCCCGCCGAAGAAATTGCCGATCTGCGGCAGCGAGGTGTCGGTGAGCTCGCGGCAGAGGTACATGGCAATCTGGCGCGGGAAGGCGATGCTGCGCGTGCGTTTCTTGGAATGGAGGTCCTCGATGCGGATCTTGAAGTAGGTGGCGACAATCTCCTGGATGACTTCGAGCGTGACCTCTTTCTTATGGTTGTTCGGGAAGACGTCCTTGAGGGCCTCGGCGACGACATCTGTCGTGACGGGCTTCTTGATGAGGGAAGCGTAGGCGACGACGCGCGTCAGGGCGCCCTCGAGTTCGCGGATGTTGCTGTCAATGCGGTTGGCGATGAACATCAGGACATCGTTCGGCACGTCGACGTGGTCGAGCAGCGCCTTGTTCTTGAGGATGGCGATGCGCGTCTCGAGGTCAGGCGCCTGGATGTCGGTGATCAGGCCGCCCTCGAAGCGCGAGCGCAGGCGGTCTTCGAGCTTCTGGACTTCGCGCGGCGGGCGGTCGGACGACAGGATGATCTGCTTGTCGGCGACGTGCAGCGCGTTGAAGGTGTTGAAGAATTCTTCTTGCGTGCTCTGCTTGCCGGAAAGGAACTGGATATCGTCGACCATCAGGACGTCGATCGTCCGGTATTTCTGGCGGAAGAGCTCGGCCTTGCCCTCCTGGATGGCGCGGATGATCTCGTTGGTAAACTGCTCACTCGAGACGTAGAGCACGCGCATCTCGGGGTGGTTCTGCAGCACGCGGTTGCCGATGGCGTGCATGAGATGTGTCTTGCCGAGGCCGACGCCGCCGTACATGAAGAACGGGTTGTAGACCTTGCCTGGCGATTCGGCAACGGCCATGGCGGCCGCATGGGCAAAGCGGTTCGAGCTGCCTGTCACGAACGTCTCGAAGGTGTACTTCGGGTTCAGCGACGAGCGGTCGCCCGGCGCGACGATGTGCATGTCGCCGTTATCGACAGGGGCGGGCGGCTGGTCCTGGAAGAGGCTTCCCTGATTGGGGTCTTCTTTCTTGCGGCTGCTGCTGTGACTGGCGGCCGTCTCTTCTTCTCCAGCTGTCTCCTTCTTGGCTGGCTCCACTTCAGGCTGTGCTTCGGGCACGACCTGGAAGCTCACCTTGTGCTTGCTGCCCAGTACGGCGCTGACCGCGTCCTCGACGATCGTGAGGTAGTGGCTGGTGATCCAGTCCTTGACGAGGTCGTTCTGGACACTCAGGACAAATCCGTCGTCGGTCAGGGAGAGTGGCTTGACCGACTTGAACCACTTGAAGGCTGACTCGGCGAGAGTTTCCTTCATCTTGGTGAGGATCTGCTCCCAGACAGCCTGCAGCTGTGTCTGCTCCATGAAAAAAATCCTTTCCTGCTATTAGAATATGTAGAAACTTTTTCCACAGGTGCATAACGTTATCCACATTTTTATCCACAGCTGTGGATAAGTATAGTCGTTCCTTGGGATAGAGGCGGGAAATGTGGATGATATCTTACAGTATCTTATGTTTACGAGCCTTGCCTCGCAGGGCACCAATGGGGTTTTCCGCACAATAATCAACAATATCTTATCAAAACTAGCGTGACTTATCAACAGTTTTTCTGTGTGCAAGTGGCCATAAGCCTGAAAATATCCACAGTCTGACGGGAAAAAGACAAGGGAAAATCCTTGACAGGCCGCGAGTCGGTAGTCTATAATTTGACATAGTTAAAATCTGATACTATGCTTCTATACAGCCAATTAGTCTCAGACACAAATCCAGAAGGAGGTGTTACACACATGAAACAGACTTTCCAGCCGAACAACCATTGGAGAAAGAAGACCCATGGCTTCCGTGAGCGCATGAAGACGAAGGGCGGCCGTCTCGTTCTGAAGAGAAGACGCCAGCGCGGTAGAAAGAAGCTTTCGGCATAAATCGGATGAGGTCACTTCGGTGGCCTTTTTTGCTTATCTTTTACCGTTTTACTACTGATTGGATTTTGGGGAAATGCGAATGCTTACCTTACCGAGAAGACGGATCATCAAGCGCCGCAGTGATTTCCAACGTGTCTACCGCAGTGGCCGTTCCTTTGCGAACCGCTACTTCGTGCTGTACGTATTCCCGTCGGACGGGGTGCGCGGGCGCGTCGGCTTTGCCGCCGGCAAGAAGCTCGGCTGTGCCGTCACGCGCAACCGCGTCAAGCGCCTGCTGCGCGAGACGTACCGGCTGAACCAGGACCGCGTCCGCGAGGATGCGGCTCTCTTGCTCGTCGGCCGCAAGCCCATCGTCGATGTCAAGTGCCCTGTTGTCGAGCGGGCTTTCCTGCAGCTCGGCCAGCAGGCGGGCATCTTCAAGGGCTCGAAGAAGGACTTGCGCGCCTTTCACGGGCCGAGGCATGCGGCGCCCCGCAAGGCGTCGTCTGGGAAATCGACTGCAAGGCAAAAGAGGTCCTGAGCTTGAAGACACTGTTTCTTCTGTTGGTGCGGTTCTATCGCGGATTCATTTCGCCGATGTTCCCGCCTTCCTGCCGCTATGTCCCGACGTGTTCTGAATATGCGCTCGAGGCCATCGAGCGTTACGGAGCCCGGCGTGGGGGCTGGCTGGCCCTCAAGCGCATCCTGCGCTGCCACCCGTTCCACAAGGGCGGCTATGATCCCGTGCCGTGAGGCCGGGCGTATGTGATACTGTTATTTTTGTGAAGATTAGGATGTGATATATTGGGTTTCTTTGGAACGATATTCGAACCGATCGAGAATCTCCTGCACGTTGTGCTGCAGGCACTCTATAATGTGACGGACCTTGCAGGCTTCGGCAGCTACGGCGTGGCCATCATCCTGCTGACGATCCTCATCAAGATGCTGCTCTACCCGCTGACGGTCAAGCAGGTCAAGTCGATGAAGGCCATGCAGGAGCTCTCTCCGAAGATGAAGAAAATCCAGGAGAAGTACAAGGACAATCCGCAGGTCATGCAGCAGAAGGTCGGCGCGCTCTACAAGGAGGCCGGCGTCAACCCGCTGGCTGGCTGCCTGCCGCTGCTCATCCAGATGCCGATCCTCATGGGCATGTACTACGCGCTCTACAATTTCACGTATCCGACGCCGGAGTCGGCTGCCTTCCTCTGGCTGCCGAACATGTCGGATCCTGATCCGTACTACATCCTGCCGGTCCTCTCGGCTCTGACGACGTTCCTGCAGCAGAAGCAGACGACGACGGAGATGAACCAGCAGATGAAGATCATGATGACGGTCATGCCGCTCTTCATCGGTTGGATCAGCTTGAACTTCCCGTCCGGTCTCGTTCTCTACTGGGTCACGATGAACATCGTCCAGATCACGCAGCAGTGGTGGATGTACCGCAACGACGACAAGAAAAAGGAGGCTGCCTGATATGGCAGAAACCATGGAATGGACCGGCCGGACGGTCGAGGCGGCGCTTGACGCGGCTGCCTCGGACCTCGGCTGTGCGCCCGCGAGCCTGGAGTACACAGTGCTCGAGCAGCCTTCGCGCGGCTTCCTCGGCCTGATCGGCCGCAGGGATGCGCGCATCCGCGTCCGTGAGATCGATACGGGCGCATCGGCAGACCTCGACGCGAAGGACCCCTCTGCCGATATGGCGGAGCTGGAGACGCGCCTCGGAGAAGAGGCCGAAGCGACGGAGACGGCTGCCAAGCCGGGCGTCTCGCTCGCGGAGCAGGAAGAGCGCGCACGCAAGTTCCTCGATGATGTCTTTGCGGCGATGAAGATCGAGGTCGAGCTGCAGCGCTCGGAGACGGAGGAGGGTGTCCTCTTCCAGATCGAGGGCGAGAGCCTCGGCATCCTCATCGGCAAGCACGGCCAGACGCTCGATGCATTGCAGTACCTGACGAATCTCGCGGCCAACCGCGGCGTTTCGGGCGAGCGCCTGCACGTGCTCCTCGATATCGAGGGGTACCGTGCCCGCCGCGAGGAGACGCTCACGCGCCTCGCGGGCCATCTGGCAGAGAAGGCCTGCCGCATTGGCCAGGAGATCCACCTCGAGCCGATGAACCGCCATGAGCGCAAGATCATCCACATGGCGCTGCAGGACAGCCGCAAGGTATCGACGTACAGCGCCGGCGATGAGCCGCGCCGCTACGTCGTCATCGTGCCGCGTCGCCGCCGTCGGGCGGAAAGCAGCCAGCGCGGCCGGGAAAACGAGTAAGACTGATTCGTTTCCCGGAGGCAGACAGCAAGATAAGAGAGCTGTGAAAGGGCTTTCTCCTTCTGGGAGCAGGCCCTTTTTGATGTATTTGACGGAGTTTTTGACAAGGATTGAGAAAGGAGACCCAGTATGCAGCAGGGAGATACGATCAGTGCAATCGCGACGCCGCAGGGCGAGGGCGGCATCGGCGTCATCCGCATCAGCGGCGAGCATGCCCTGAAGACGGCCGGCAAAGTGTTCCGGGCGAAGAACGGCAAACCGCTCGTCATGGCGGGCAGCCATCGCGCCGTCTACGGCCATATCGTGGATGAGGCGGGCAAGGTCATCGACGAGGCGCTGGCGCTCGTCATGCTAGCGCCGCATTCGTACACGGTGGAGGATGTCGTGGAGCTGCAGTGCCACGGCGGCCTCATGACACTGCGCAAGACGCTGGAGCTTACGTGGAAGGCCGGTGCAAGGCCGGCAGAGCGTGGCGAATTCACGAAGCGCGCCTTCCTCAACGGGCGTCTTGACCTATCAGAGGCGCAGGCCGTCATGGACATCATCCAGGCGCGCACGGAGACGTCCCTGACGATGGCGGCCGGCCACCTGACAGGCCACTTCTCGAAGGAGATCCAAGCAATGCGCCACGACATCCTCGGCATGATTGCGCATATCGAAGCCGCGATTGACTTCCCCGAGGATGAAGTCGACGATATCCTGACGTACGATATCGAGAAAAATGTGGTTGAGATACGCAACAAAATCGCAAATCTATTGAAGACGGCTCATGCCGGCCGGATTCTCCGCGACGGTCTCTTGACGGCTATCATCGGCAAGCCGAATGTTGGCAAGTCGAGCCTGCTCAATTCCCTGCTCCGCGAGGAGCGGGCCATCGTCACGGATGTGCCGGGCACGACGCGCGATTCGATTGAAGAATACGCCGATGTCGGCGGCATCCCGCTGCGCATCATCGACACGGCGGGCATCCGCGCGACGGACGATGTCGTCGAGCGCATCGGCGTCGAGAAGGCGCGCTCCTATGTCAAGGAGGCTTCGCTTATCCTCGCGCTCTTCGACGCCTCGCGCCCGCTCGACAGCGAGGACGCGGAGATCCTGAAGCTCGTCCGCGGCCGCGACGCCATCCTGCTGCTCAACAAGGACGACCTCGCAGCCGTCGTCACACCGGCGATGCTGCAGGAGCGCGCCGGAAAGGATGTCACCGTCATCACGATCTCGACGCGCACGCAGGACGGACTCGCCGACCTCACGAATGCCATCACCGCAAAGGTCTACGCAGGCACGCAGGCCGGACAGGAGGGCACCTTTGTCACGGACGCGCGCCAGGCCGAGATCCTGCGCCAGGCGGACGAGCACCTCGAGGCTTCCATCCGTACGATCGAGGCCTCGATGGGCCTCGACTTCATCTCCATTGACCTGCGCTCTGCCTGGGAAAAGCTCGGCGAGCTCACGGGCGAGACGGTCGGGGAGGATATCATCAATGAGATCTTCAGCAAGTTCTGCATTGGCAAATAAATCAGTTCGTACCTAATATACAGTAGTTTACAACTTTAAGCAACCTCTTCATCAGACCGAATTACGTCCT
>OIWK01001780.1_pt1 | contig 18997 bp, 16 predicted proteins | sample 1587401 | NCBI WGS metagenome assembly OIWK01 (sample SAMEA3888911, study PRJEB22519) | human gut metagenome | biome: human gut; feature: human-associated habitat; material: faeces | place: Denmark | collected 2009
GATGGCGATGCTGCCGTTCTGTGGCTACCATATGGGCGACTACTGGCAGCACTGGCTCGACATGGGAAAGAAGATCCCCAAGCCGCCGAAGATCTTCAACGTCAACTGGTTCCGCACCGACGAGGACGGCAACTTCGCCTGGCCCGGCTTTGGCGACAATATGCGTGTTTTACAATGGATCATCTCGCGCGCCGACGATGAGATCGGCGCGGCGGAGACCGCGCTCGGCTACGAACCCAACACCCACGATATCGACATGGAGGGGCTTGAAATGTCGATGTACGACATGCGCCGCCTGCTCTCGGTCGACCGCGAGCTCTGGCTCCAGGAGTGCGAGGACGCGCGTGAGTATTACGAGAAGATCGGCAAGGTGCCGCCTGAGCTCTACGAAGAGCTCGACGCGCTCGAAATGAGATTGAACCGCGGCTATAAGGTCAAGCACGAATAAAACGAAGCAATGCAAAAAAGGAACCGCTCGAAGAGCGGTTCCTTTTTTAACGTATCAAGTCTCGTAAAATTTGCGCCGCGCACGGCGCAAATAAATCGAAATTTGTTTTTCGCCGCGACAAATGCGTGGCGAAAAACACTTTGCGCGGAGCGAGCGTCGAATTGGCCGCATTATGCGGCCAACCGCCGCGCAGAGCGCAGCGAAACTTTCTCAAGAAAGCGGCTTCACCGCTTTCTTGAAGCTATCTTACGACGCCAAACTGGAAGAGATAGTCTCTCCACATCGGATAGTACGCGGCCTTGACGTGGACGCCGTCGCCAGAGTATTCCGGCGTCAGCGCGCCGGTAGAGTCGTCGAAGACGGGATTGCAGTCGATGTAGAAGACCGTTTCGTTGTCGGCGAGCTTTTGGAGCTCGGCGTTGCGTGCGTCGATGGTCGAATTCTTAAAGAACGTCGCGTCGGACTTTTCCTGCGTCGTGTGGAAGATGGCCTGCAAAAAGATGATGGCGTCAGGCTGGAGCTCGCGCACTTCGTCGAGCAGGACCTTGTACTGTGCGGCCCAGCTCTCCGCCGTGCCGGTGCCGAGCTCGTTGATGCCGAGCATCAGGTAAATTTTGCCGTAGTGCTTGCCGGAGAGCGCCTGCGCAAGCGTCTGCTTGCCGGGGAACTCCGCCTTTTCGACCGCCGACCAGACCGTCAGGCCGTTGTGGCAGAGGTAGTCGGCGTTATTGAGGCCCGCATAGTCCTTGAAGCCGTCGGTGTGCGAGTCGCCGATGAACAGCGCGTCGTCAAAGTAGCTCGCGTCCACCGTGGTGAAGGGGGAGTCGGGCTCTTCCGGTTCGGGCTCCGGTTCGGGCTCCGGTTCCGGGTCCGGAAGCGGAGCGGGGTCTGGGACGGGAGGAGGTTCGGGCGCTTTGGGCTCGCTCCACGGGTAGACCCCGTCTGCGGCCGCTGTGGCCATTGCCGCGACGGGCGGCGTCGCGGCATCCAGTTTTTCAAGATAATCCTGATACACGCCGGTGGGATCGAGCGCGGCGTAAGCGTTGAGCGCCAGCGCGCTGACAAAGCACAGCGGCAGCAGGAAAAAGGGACGAGAGGACATGAAAGGTCTCCTTAGAAACGGGAATAGAGGAAGGCGTTGCCCGACGAGGTGGCGATGAAGTACACGCACACCCAGAAGAGCAGAAACAGCGGGAGCTGGACGAGTAAACTGCCGCGGTGCTTTTCATAAAAGCGGCGCGGCTGCGGCAGACAGAAGAAGATGGCGAGCAGCAGCAGCCACCAGTAGGACGAGAGCAGCTTGAGCACATCCTGCGCGGAGATGGCGCTGTGTGCGCCGAACAGCGGGAACAGGCGGGAAAAATACGCGCCGACGTCCTTTAAGCGCGTGATGCGGAAGATGACCCACGTCTGCGGGATGACGAAGAGGAGATAGACGTGCGAGAGCACTTTATGCTCCTTGAGAAAATTGCCGATGCAGAACTTTTCGAGCAGGATGAATCCAAGCAGCATCACACCCCAGAGGACAAAATTCCAGCTCGCCCCGTGCCAGAGGCCGGTGAAAAACCACACGACCGTGAGCGAGAGCACCGTGCGGGCATTGCCGTTGCGGCTGCCGCCGAGCGGGATGTAGACATAGTCGCGAAACCATGTGCCGAGCGTGATGTGCCAGCGGCGGTAGAACTCGCTCACCGAGCGCGCGGTGTAGGGCAGGTCAAAGTTGCGCGGCACAGGCAGCGCGAGCATCTGCCCGAGGCCCATCGCCATGAGCGAATAGCCGGAAAAGTCGAAATAGAGCTGCAAACTGTAGCTCACCGCGCCGAGCCATGCGAGCGGCGTCGACAAATATTCGTAACCGATGCGCTCGAGCGATGCCCACAGCGGCGCGAGCTGGTCGGCGAGCAGCACCTTGAAGCACAGGCCGACAACAAAGAGCTCAAAGCCGGAGAATACGTCCTCGCGCGTGATCGTGCGTTCCTTCAGTGCGCCGCGCCATTCGCGGCAGCGTAAGATCGGCCCCATCGTGAGCTGGGGGAACGCGATGGTGAAAGCGGCGTAGTCGATGAGGTTTTTCTCCGCCTCCTCGCCGCGATAGACGTCGATGAGGTACCCCGCGCTCTGGAAAAGGTAGAAGCTGACGCCGAGCGGCAGCGCAAGCTCGACAAGGGAGAACGCCGTCCCCGTCAGTTTGCCCAGATTTTCCAGAATAAATGCAGCGTACTTGAAGTACACAAGGCAGAAGAGGTCCACCGCCAGCGCGATGATCAGCAGTGCTTTTCGCGTGCGGACTTCTTTCCCCGCCATTGCGCGGGCGAGGGCGTAGTGCAGAAGCAGCACGCCGGACAGCAGCAGTGTGTCGCGCGCGCCCGCGCCGATGAAGTAGAAAGCAAAGCTGCCCAGCACGAGCGCAGCATTTTTGAAGCGAAAGGGCAGAATGTAATAGACCGCGAAAAACAGCGGCAGAAAATAAAAAAGAAACGTAAGGTCGGAAAAGCTCACGGGGAAACTCCTGTCATAATTTGTCAGCGTCTTATTGTACACGTCGGGGCGGAGCGCGGCAATGGAAAAATCAGGAATTCGTCAAGAAACCGCCGGGTAAGCCAAAACATGAGATTTTGGTTTACATGCGGCGGCAAGCGTGCTACAATCCTAAGACGGCGGCTGCGAAAAACGCAGCGCTTGATATTTTATGTCAATCGTAAGCGATAAGCCGCCGACTGTCAACCTCAAAAGGGTAACAATTTCGGTTACATTTTGTAACGGAGGACGCTATGGGAAAAGAGACTGTTTTGGCGCTGCTGCTGCGGGAAAAGGGACACTTCGTCTCCGGCGAGGCCGTCAGCGCCGAGCTCGGCATCACGCGCGCGGCCATCTGGAAGAGCATTTCCGCCCTGCGCGCGCAGGGGTACGAGATCGACGCCGTCACGGGACGCGGCTACTGCCTCAAGTCGCTGCCCGACACGCTGACCGAGCAGACCGTGCGCAGCTACTTGGGACCTGTCGAAACCGTCGGCAAGCGCATCGACTGCTTTGATTCCATCGACTCGACAAACGCCTACTTAAAGCGCATCGCGCTCGACGGCGCGCCGGACGGTACCGTCGCCGTCGCGGCGGAGCAGACGAGCGGCCGCGGCCGCCGCGGCCGCAGCTTTCAGAGCGCGGCGGGCAAGGGCGTTTACCTGTCGATCTTGCTGCGTCCGAAGCTGGCGCCGTCGCAGCTGATGCCGCTCACGGGTCTCATCGCCGTTGCGATGAGCCGCGCGGTCGACCGCGTGGCGGGGACGCACTCGCAGATCAAGTGGACAAACGATCTCATCCTGAACGGCAGAAAGCTCTGCGGCATTTTGACCGAGCTGAGCGTCGAGGGTGAGACCGGCGAGCTCCAGTACGTCGTGGCGGGCATCGGTTTCAACGTCAGCCAGCGCGAGGAGGACTTCGTCGGCGAGGTCTCGAAGATCGCAACGTCCATCCTGCGCGAGACGGGCAGGCTCATTTCGCGCGCGGAGCTGTCCGCGGCGATGATCGAGGAGCTCGATGCGCTTTATACGGCGCTCAGATCCGGAGAGACGAGCGGGTATCTCGACGAATACCGCCGCCGCTGCGTGACCATCGGGCGCGAGGTGCAGCTTTTGTGGCAGGATACGAAGGAGAAAGTCACGGCGCTTGACGTGGACGAGGAGTTCGGCCTCATCGTGCGCCGCGAAAACGGGACGGTCGAGACCGTCCGCACGGGTGAGGTGTCCGTGCGCGGCCTTTACGGATATGTGGAGTAAGGAGAAAGTGTTTTGAAGGAACTTTTGGAACTGTTTCTCACCTTTGCCAAGATCGGCGTGATGACCTTTGGCGGAGGCATGGCGATGCTGCCGATCCTCGAGCGCGAGGTGGTGCAGAATAAGCACTGGGCAACGGAAGAAGAACTGGTGGACTATTTTGCCATCGGTCAGTGCACACCGGGCATCATCGCCGTCAACACGGCGACATTTGTCGGGCAGAAGAGAAAAGGCGCGATGGGCGGCATCACCGCGACGCTCGGCGTGGTATTCCCCTCGCTCGTCATTATCACGATCCTGGCGGGACTCATTACGAACTTTGCCCACCTTGCCTGGGTGCAGAACGCCTTTGCAGGCATTCAGGTGTGTGTATGCGTGCTCATCCTGAACGCTGTGCTCAAGCTGCTGAAAAAGTCGGTCGTGGATAAGCGCACGGCGGTCATCTTTGTTATCGTGCTGCTGGGGAATATGCTGCTGAGCGTTTCGCCGGTGTGGTTCGTGCTGCTCTCGGCGCTGTCCGGCATCGTGCTGAAAAATCTTGAGGGGAGGGCGGCAAAATGACCTTGTATCTTCGCTTATACTGGGAATTTTTCAAAACGGGCCTGTTTGCCATCGGCGGCGGCATGGCGACGCTGCCGTTCCTTAAGGATATCGGGGCGACCACGGGCTGGTTTTCGCAGACGGACTTGATGAACATGCTGGCTGTGTCGGAATCGACGCCGGGTCCTGTCGGCATCAACATGGCGACCTATGTCGGCTATACGGTCGGCGGCGTGCCGGGCGCGATCGTCGCCACCATCGGCGAGGTGACGCCGTCGATCATCGTCATTTTGATCGTTGCGGCGATGCTCGCCAAATTCCGCGACAGCCAGTATGTCGCCAACGCGTTCTACGGCCTTCGTCCCGCCTCCACCGGCCTGATCGGCGCGGCCTGCGCGGGTGTGATGCTCCAGGTGATCGCCGGGATCACGAGCGCGTCGCAGGAGGATTCCATCCTGATGAAATTCTCGTGGGACGGCGCGATCAGCTGGCGCGGCATCATCCTTGCGCTGGTGCTGCTCGTCTTCACGCGCTACATCAAAAAGACCAAGGACCTGCACCCGATCGTCTTTATCGGAGTCTCCGCGGTGATCGGCGTCGTGTTCCACTTCGCGGGAGTGTAAAAGATATTCAAAAAAGAGGGACGCAGCTTTCAGCTGCGTCCCTCTTTTTTGAGAAAGATGCGCTCCGCTTCGTGCCTTGCCGCCCGAAAGGCGGCTGCGACACGCGCGGAGCGAGAAGTGTTTTTCCGGCGTACACGCCGCCGGAAAAACGGATTCCAATTTATTTCGCGTCTGCGGACGCCTGGGCAGCCGTTGGCGGCTCTGCCGCCTTACGGATGCCGCGTACCCCTTGCGGATAAAAGTCTGCGACGCTTTTTAGCGCTTGCGTTAGTCGGCGGAGGCGATGTGGCTGGCGATGCGCTGCATGATCATGTCGAGGGCGACTAAGTTGTGGCCGCCTTCAAGCACAATGATATCGGCATACTTGCGGCTCGGCTCGACGAACTGCTCGTGCATGGGCTTGACGGTCGTCAAATACTGCGTGATGACGCTCTCGAGCGTGCGGCCGCGGTCGCGCACGTCGCGCAGCGCGCGGCGCAGAATGCGCACATCGGCGTCGGTCTCGACAAAAATTTTGATGTCAAGCATTTCGCGCAGCCGCGGGTCCTGGAAAATGAGGATGCCCTCGACGATGACGACCTTGCTCGGCCGGATGAGCTCGGTCTCACTTGTGCGCTGGTGGTCTGCGTAGGAGTAGACAGGGCAGCGGATGGCCTTGCCCGCCTTGAGCTCCTTAAGCTGCTCGACCATCAGATCGGTCTCGAAAGCGTCGGGGTGGTCGTAGTTCTGTTTGCAGCGCTCTTCAAAGGGCCTGTCCTGATATTTATAATAGCTGTCGTGGTGCACGACGCTGATATCGTCGCCGAAGTGCTGCTTCAGATGCTCGGTGAGCGTCGTTTTGCCCGAACCGGTGCCGCCTGCAATGCCAATGAAGATGGTGTTCATCGCCAGACCCTCCATGAATCGTTTGTTGTTAAGTCGATTATAGGAAGACTTTGGCAAAAAAGCAAGGACGCGCGGCGGAATGCGGCAAAAATTTGCGTGTTTCGGTTGACGCGGGACAAAAAAGCAAGTATTATGTAAAGGAACGCGGCACCGTGTGTGCTCGCGCGCAGAGACTCTATTTTGACAAAAGAAAGGAGCGTCGGCATGAATCTTCTCAAGTGCCCGCGCTGCGGCGAAGAATATTCCCCCAGCTATCGCAGATGCCCGTTCTGCGAGGAGGGAGACCATCCCCGTAAGATCAAGTACAACTCCAGCAAACAGAGCGGCGGCCGACGCGTTTCGGATAAAAAGCAGACGCAGTCCGTCCGCGGTGCGATGGCGGCGGTGCTCGTCGTCGTGCTGCTGCTTCTGAGCTGGTCGCTCTTTGGTGACAAGATCGTCGCAAAGATCACGCCCGCCGACGACGGCAATACCCCCGGCGTGCAGGACGATGTCAATACGCCCGACGACAGCAATACGAACACGGACGATCCGAACGCGAACAACGGCGACACCACTGACCCGAACACCGGTGATGAGCCGAACGCAAATGATCCCGCAAACGGCAGCGACACAACTGCCACCAATCCCGGCACCACGACAACCCCGTCCACCCCGACGGTGGATGCCTCGGCCCTGAGCATCAAGACGAACGTCGGCACGACGCTGCCCAAGGACGGAAACGGCAACTTTGACTGCACGATCAAGTCGAGCGAGACCATCCGCCTGAGCGTTTCCGGCACGGACGCGGCCGCGACCTGGGCGGTGGCGGACGCAAGCGTCCTGTCCATCTCGGCGGACGGCTTGATCACGCCTGCCAAGGTGGGTACCACGACTGTGACGGCCACCGTTGGCGGCGCGGTGCTGAGCATCACGGTGCGCATCAAGTAAAGAGAAAAAGAACGGTCAAAAGACCGTTCTTTTTTTGCGCAAAAAGGGGCGGCTTTCCTTGCAAGCACTGCCCGCCTGTGCTACAATTACTTTGAAAAAGTATTTGCAGGAGCTATCGACCATATGACGACCCGTGAATTTCAGCAGAAAAAGCCGCTTTCCATTCTCTTCACCTACTTCAAGCCGCACCGCGGCCTGTTTATCCTGGACCTTGTCTGCGCGACGGTCGTTGCGCTCATCGATCTCGCCTTCCCGCTCGTGACGCGCAAGTCGATGTACGACCTTTTGCCGAATCAGCAGTACCGCACGTTTTTTATCGTGATGGGCGTGATGATGGCGGCGTTCATTGTGCGCGCGCTTTTATACTATGTCATTTCCTACTGGGGACACACATTCGGCATTCTGGTGGAGGCGGACATCCGCCGCGACCTTTTCACGCACGTGCAGGAGCTGGACGTCAGCTTCTTTGACCACAACCGCACGGGCCAGCTCATGAGCAGGCTGACGAGCGATCTCTTCGAGATCACGGAGCTCGCCCACCACGGCCCCGAGGACCTGCTCATTTCGACGCTGACGATCGTCGGCGCGCTCGCCATCCTGTTTTCCATCGAGTGGCGGCTCGCGCTGGTCGTGGCGTGCATCCTGCCGGTGTTCATCGCGGTCATCATGTCGCGCCGCAGCAAGATGACGGCAGCCTCGCGCGGCGAGAAGCAGAAGACTGCCGCCATCAATGTCGGCATCGAGTCGTCGCTCTCCGGCATCCGCACGGCGCGCGCCTTTGCCAACGAGGAAGAGGAGATCGACAAATTCAACGCGGCGAACGAGGAATTCAAGGTCTCCAAGCGTAAATTCCACCACGAGATGGGTGTGTTCAACGCGACGATGGAATTTTTTATGACGCTGCTCTCTGCCGCCGTCATCACGGTGGGCGGCTATCTCATCATGCGCGGCGAGATGAACTACATTGACCTCATCACGTTTTCCCTTTACATCGCAACGTTCATCAACCCCGTGCGAAAGCTCGCGAATTTCTCTGAGATTTTTGCTCGTGGCTTTGCAGGTCTTGAGCGCTTCACGGCGCTCATGCGCGTCGAGCCCGCGCTCAAGGACGCACCGGACGCGAAGGGGCTCAAACACTGCCGCGGCGAGATCGACGTCGACCATGTGAGCTTTTCTTACGAGGGCGAGGAGAATGAAGGCGTGCTCCACGACGTGAGCGTGCATATAAGGCCTGGCGAGATGCTCGCCATCGTCGGCCCCTCCGGCGGAGGCAAGTCGACGCTCTGCCAGCTCATCCCGCGCTTTTACGAGGTGAGCGAGGGCGCGATCCGTATCGACGGGGAAGATGTGCGCTCTCTTACGCAGTCGTCCCTTCACCGCGCCATCGGCATCGTGCAGCAGGATGTGTTCCTCTTTGCCGACACGGTGCGCGAGAATATCCGCTATGGCCGCCCCGACGCGACGGACGAGGAGATCGTCGAAGCGGCGAAGCGCGCGGAGATTTACGATGATATCATGGCCATGCCGCACGGCTTCGACACCTATGTCGGCGAGCGCGGCACGATGCTCTCCGGCGGACAGAAGCAGCGCGTGTCCATCGCGCGCATCTTCCTCAAAAACCCGCCCATCCTCATTCTGGACGAGGCGACGAGCGCGCTCGACAGCGTGACGGAGGTCAAAATTCAGCACGCTTTCGACGAGCTCGCGCGTGGGCGCACGACGCTTGTGATCGCGCACCGCCTCTCGACCATCCGCTCGGCGGACCGCATCCTCGTCGTCGAGAATGGCCGCATCGCCGAGCAGGGCAGCCACGAGGCGCTGCTCGCGCAAAACGGCGAGTATGCGTCCCTCTGGCGCACGCAGAATGGGAAAGCATGATGGACAGACGGCAGCTTTTGGATCGCGCCGCGCGCAATGGCGATGAGCGCGTGCTGCTGGCGCACATTCTGGACAAGTGTGAGCAGAGCAGAAACCGCAATATCCCGTCGGCGACGGACTTTTTGAGCCCCGCTGAGCAGCGCAGCGCGCAGGACCTACTGCACGCCGCCGCCATTCATGACGGCTGCGCCTTCTGCGGTGGATTTGAGCGCGCGGAGCGGAGAATGCTCCTCTTTCTGCCCGACTGGCAGGAGGAGGCCGACGAGAGCGAGTACATGACGGCGCTCCGCTGCACGTATCGCAAGGAAGATACGCTGACGCACCGCGACTTTCTCGGCTCGCTGATGGCGCAGGGCGTCACGCGCGAAAAGCTCGGCGACATTTTGGTGTCGGAGGGCTCGTGCGATTTGATCGTCTCGCGCGATATCGCGCCGTATCTGCTGCAAAACGTGACGAGCGCGGGGCGCGTGAAGCTCTCGGTCAGCGAGATCGAGCTTTCAGACTTGAGCGTCCCCGAGCTCAAGGTCAAGGAGATTCGCGACACGGTCTCGACACTGCGGCTCGACGCCGTGGCGGCGAGCGGCTTTTCGATGAGCCGCGGCAAGGCGCAGGAGCTCATTTCCTCGGGCCGCGTGCAGCTCAACTACCGCGAAACGTTCAAGAGCGACGCCCCCGTCGCGCAGGGGGATGTGATCTCCGCCCGCGGCCTCGGCAAGTTCGAGGTCGCCGAGGTCGGCGGCCTGAGTAAAAAAGGAAGAACGGCGCTGCTGCTGCGCCGATACCTGTAAGGAGAAGTAAACAATGACGATGGATGAAAAGATCGCGCGCATCAACGCGCTGGCGCACAAGGCCAAAGCTGAAGGCTTGACCGACGAGGAGAAGGAGGAGCAGGCGCAGCTGCGCCGCGACTACATCGACTCGGTGAAGGCAAACCTAAAATCCCAGCTCAATACGCTCTATGTGCTGGACGAAAAGACAGGTAAAAAGACGAAGATCGTCGACTTTGAGCGCGAGCGCGCCGCGAGAGCGGGCAAGAAAAAGGAGAACAGGTAAATGAGCAAGGATTTTGAATACGATCCCGAGACCGGTTCGTTCCGCTTTGACGAGAGCGGCGGAAAAACGAAGAAAAAGAACGATGTCGACGTCGGCGGCTGGATTTTGATCGCGGCGCTGTTTGCCTTCGGCCTGTGGCCCATCGGCCTCATCGCGCTCATCTCCAAGCTCTCGGACAAGCCGAAAAAGGTGAGTTCGCCGCGCAGTGGCACGCGCACGAGCACCAGTCCGAACGCGAACGTTACGGCGCGCAGTACGAACAAGGTAGAAAAGACCGTTGTGCAGACAGCGAAAAAGATGAACCGCGCGCCGAAGACTTCCGACAAGACCGCGCGCACGCTGATGATCATCGGCGGCATTATCGCCTTGGCTGCCGGCAGCGGGCTGATCTCTAACATCGGCGAGATCATCGGCTACGGCTGGTATTCCTACATGGCCGAGTACATGCTGTCCGAGTGCGGCTTCCTCGCCGGCGGTATCGCGATGTTTGCTGCCGGTCAGCGCATGAAGCGCCGCAGTGCACGCATCGCGCGCTATCTCGCCGTGATGGGCGAGCGCGGCTACATCAGCGTGGAGGAGCTCTGCACCGTAACGGGCAAGAGCCGCAAAAAGATCGAGAGTGACCTTGACTACATGGTCGAAAAGGGTCTGCTCGGCACGGGCGCGTACTTAGACAGCGGCCGCGGCATCTTCTTCCGCAGCGCCGACGCCTTTGCCGACTACGCGAATGCGGCCGCGAAAAAGGAAAACGTCACGCCCAAGGAGGCCAACGAGGGCTATGCGGGCGCACTGCGCGCCATCCGCTCGGCCAACGACCGCATCGCCGACCCCGTGCTGAGCGAGAAGATCGACCATCTCGAGACCGTTGCGGGCAAAATTTTCCGCGAGGTCGAGGAGCATCCCGAAAAGCAGCAGCAGGCCGCGACGTTCCTCAATTACTACCTGCCCACGACGCTCAAGCTGCTTGACAGCTACGCCAAGTTTGAAGAGGCGGGCATCGAGGGCGAGAATCTCTCCCGCGCGCAGGAGCGCATCGAAGAGACGATGGATGCCCTCATCAAGGGCTTTGACAAGCAGCTCGACGATTTGTACCGCAACGAGGCGATGGACATCGACAGCGATATCCGCGTGATGGAAAATATGCTCCGCCGCGACACGGCGAGCGTGGAGGACGATTTCGGCCTCGGCGGCGCGGCAGTGCAGCGCGCACCGGATGAGGAATAAGGTGCTGCGCCGCTCTCATACGCTCTATGAGGAGAAAGGACAAGAGGCATGAAACAAACTGGCAGACGATTTGACGCCGCAGCCTTTTACAGCGGCACGAACAGCGAGGCCTACCGCTATCTCGGCGCGCACCGCACGCGGCGGTCGGGGAAAGACGGCTACGTCTTCCGCACCTGGGCGCCGAACGCCGCGTATGTGTCCGTTGTGGGCGATTTCTGCGGCTGGAACGGCTACGCCCACCCGATGAAAAAGAACGCGGACGGTTTCTGGGAGTGTTTTGTGCCGTCCCTCAAGCGCTACGATACCTACAAGTTCGCCGTGACGGCACAATCGGGCGAAACGGTCCTCAAGGCCGACCCCTACGCCTTCCACGCCGAGACCCGCCCCGGTACGGCCAGCAAGCTCTATGACCTCGGCGGCTACCGCTGGGGGGATGACGAATGGCGCGCGAGCCGCACAAAGGCACCCCTCGACCGCTCGCCGCTCAACATTTACGAGGTCCACCTCGGCTCATGGCGGCGGCACGAAAACGGCGATTTTTACGACTACCGCACGCTCGCGCGCGAGCTGGCGGATCACGTTCTGGACCTTGGCTACAACTGCGTCGAGCTCATGCCCGTCACCGAGTATCCGCTTGACGATTCCTGGGGCTATCAGTGCACCGGCTATTTTGCCGCAACGTCGCGCTACGGCACGCCCAGGGACTTTATGTACTTTGTCGACCATCTGCACCAAAAGGGCATTTCCGTCATTTTAGACTGGGTGCCGTCGCACTTCTGCAAGGACGCGCACGGCCTCATCGACTTTGACGGCACGCCCTGCTACGAATACGCCGACCCCAATAAGCGCGAGCACGAGGGCTGGGGAACGCGTGTGTTCGACTATGGCCGCGGCGAGGTGAAGAGCTTTCTCCTTTCCTCTGCTGCGTTCTGGCTGCGCGAGTTCCATGTGGACGGCCTGCGCGTGGACGCGGTCGCGTCGATGCTGTACCTCGACTATGGCCGCGAAAATGGCCGTTGGACGCCAAACATCAACGGCGGGCACGAGAATTTAGAGGCCATCGACTTCCTGCGCGCGCTCAACGAGACTGCGTTTTCCGTCGACCCGAACGCGCTGATGGTCGCAGAGGAGTCGACCGCGTGGCCGCTCGTCACACGGCCCGCCAAGGATGGCGGCCTCGGCTTCAACCTCAAGTGGAACATGGGCTGGATGAACGACATGTGCCACTATTTGAAGCTTGACCCCTGGTTCCGCCAGTTCCACCACAAGGACATCACGTTCTCGCTGATGTACGCCTTTTCGGAGAATTTCGTCCTGCCGATCTCGCACGACGAGGTCGTGCACATGAAGGGCTCGCTTCGCGGCAAGATGCCGGGCGACGACTGGCAGCAGCTGGCGGGGGTGCGCGCGTTTACGGCGTACCTGCTCGCCCATCCGGGCAAGAAGCTCACGTTCATGGGTGCGGAGCTGGGCCAGTGGCACGAGTGGAATTTTGCCTCTCAGCTCGACTGGTATTTGCTCGAAAACAAAGAAAATCAGCAGACTCAGCGGTTTTTCAAGGACATCAACCGCTTTTACCTGTCGCAGAGCCCGCTTTGGGACATTGACTTTTCATGGGAGGGCTTTGAGTGGCTCGTCGCCGACGACAACCACAACAACGTCGTCGTCTTCGTCCGGCGCGACCGGAAAGGGCGCGAGCTCATCGCGGCGGTCAACTTCTCGCCCGTCGGACGCGCGGACTACCGCTTCGGCGTCCCGCCGAAAAAGACGTACCGCGAGGTGTTTACCACCGACCTTCCCGCATACGGCGGCACGGGCGACTGGCGCAACGAAGGAGAGCTTTTGACCGAGTCCATCCCCTCGCACGGCAAGCCCTGCTCGCTGTGCGTGACCATCCCGCCGCTCGGCGCGGTGTTCTTCGCGGGCGAGGGCGAATGGCAGGAAGAGGAGAAAACCAACGAGCCGCCCGAGGTGTGACCGGACGGCAACGAAACAAGGAGGAGAGAACAAGCGTGAAGAAAGAATGTATCGCCATGCTGCTTGCCGGCGGCCAGGGCAGCCGTCTCTACGTGCTCACGGAGAATATGGCGAAGCCCGCCGTGCCGTTTGGCGGCAAGTTCCGCATCATTGATTTTCCGCTCTCAAACTGCGCCAACGCTGGCATCGACACCGTCGGCGTTCTGACGCAGTACCGCCCGCTGGAGCTCAACCGCTACATCGGCTCGGGCCAGCCGTGGGATCTCGACCGCGCGGACGGCGGCGTGCACATCCTGCCGCCGTATCAGAGCGCGGGCGGTGCGTCGTGGTATAAGGGCACGGCCAACGCCATCTTCCAGAACATCGGCTTTGTCGACATGTACGACCCCGAGTATGTGCTCATCCTCTCGGGCGACCACATCTACAAGATGAATTACGCCAAGATGCTCGCCCACCACAAAAAAGCGGGCGCGGACTGTACCATCTCCGTTATGGAGGTGCCCTGGGAGGATGCGCCGCGCTTTGGCATCATGAACGTGGACGAAAACGACACGATCACGGAATTCGAGGAAAAGCCCGCGCATCCCAAGAGCAACCTCGCGTCGATGGGCATTTACGTCTTCACGTGGAAAAAGCTGCGTGAGTACCTCATCGAGGACGAGAGCGACGAGGCGAGCAGCAACGACTTCGGCAAAAACATCATCCCCAAGATGCTGCAAAACGGGGAAAAGATGGCGGCGTACCGCTTCTCCGGCTACTGGAAGGATGTCGGCACGCTCGACTCCCTGTGGGACGCGAACATGGATATGCTCGCGACCGGCAGCGGGCTCGATCTTCTCGAAAAGGACTGGCCGATCTATGGCCGCTCCGTCTCTGCGCCGCCGGCGTACTTAGGCGTCAACGCGCACGTGGAGCACAGCGTCGTCGCGCGCGGCTGCACGGTCGAGGGCGAGGCGGAGAACTCCGTCCTCTCTGAGCGCTGCACAGTGGAGGAGGGCGCAAGCGTCCAGTACTCCATCCTGATGCCCGGCGCGGTCGTCAAAAAGGACGCGCGCGTCTCCTACGCCATCATCGGCGAGAACGGCGTCGTCGGCGAGCACGCCTTTGTCGGCGCGCCGCCCGAGGCGGTGCCGCCGGAGCAGTGGGGCATCACGGTGCTCGGCCCCGGCGCGGCGGTCGCGGATGACTATGTGCTGCCTGCCAACCGCATGCGCAGCGTGGACGGAAAGGAGACGGTACGATGAACGGACTGCACGGCATCATCTTTGCCTATGAAAAGGCTCCCGGCCTTCGCGAGCTGACCGAAGCGCGCATGCCCGGCTCTGTGCCGTTCGGCGGGCGCTACCGCGTGGTCGACTTCATGCTCTCCAACATGGCGGGCGCAGGCATCACAGACGTCGGCGTTGTGCTGCACGGCAACTATCAAAGCCTGCTCGACCACATCGGCAGCGGCAAGACGTGGGACATGGCGCGCAAGAACGGCGGTCTCAAGCTGCTGCCGCCCTTTGCCGACGCGCGCAAGTTCGGCGTGGAGGAATTCCGCGGCAAGATGGAGGCGCTCTCGGGCGTGCGGTCGTACCTGCACGAGATCCGGCAGAAGTACGTCGTCCTGTCCGACAGCGACCTTATCATCAATCTGCCGCTGCAGAAGGTGCTGGACGCGCACATCGAAAGCGGCGCGGACATCACCTGCGTCTGCACCGAGAGCGGCCAGTTTGTGGAAAACGCCACGTATTTCACCGTCAACGAAGCGGGCCGCATCACCGAGACGCGCTGCGCGCCGCACAAGGCGAGCGGCTGCCGCAGCCTGGAGATCTACCTTCTGAGCCGCGACCTTCTTATCTCCCTTGTGGACGAGTGCGCCGCGCAGGACAAATACAGCTTCCGCAGCGATGTGCTCTGCGCCATGGGCGACAAGCTCGACCTGCGCGCTTTCCTGTGGGACGGCTTTGCCGCGCAGCTGCGCACGGTGCAGGAATACTATGAGCGCAGCATGCAGCTCTTAGATCCCGCCATCCGCTCCGAGCTCCTGTGTGCCGAGCGGCCCATCCTCGCTAAAGAGGATGACGAGGCGGCGTCGTACATCGCGCCAGACTCGCGCTGTGTCAATTCGCTGATCGCCGACGGCTGCCAGATCGAGGGCAGCGTAGAGGGGAGCATCCTCTTCCCGGGCGTCAAGGTCGGCAAGGGGAGCCAAGTCAAAAACTGCATCCTCTTTAAGAATACCGTGGTGGAGGACGGCGTGACGCTCGGCTGCGTCATCGCCGACAAGGACGTCCACATCCGCCGCGGCGGCACACTCATCGGACACGAGAGCTACCCGCTTGCCGTGAGCAAGGGCAGCATTGTATAAAAGCAGCAAACAAAAGAAAGGAGCTTGCAGATGAACATTTTGTATGTGACGAGCGAGGCGGTCCCCTTTTGCAAGACGGGCGGCCTTGCCGACGTGGCCGGCAGCCTTCCGCAGGCGCTCGCGGCAAACGGAGACCGCGTGAGCGTCATCCTGCCGCTTTACGAGCGCGTGAAGGACAAGTGGGGCGAGCAGCTCCACTTTGAAAAGTGGACGTTCGTGCGCCTTGCGTGGCGCAGCATCTACTGCGGGCTCTTTTCGCTCGAGCGCGACGGCGTCACGTGGTACTTTGTCGACAATGAGACGTATTTCCGCCGCAGCGAGCTCTACGGCTACTATGACGACGGCGAGCGCTTTGGCTTTTTCTCCCGCGCGGTGACGGAACTGCTCAAGTCCCTGCCGCAAAAGCCCGACGTTGTCCACTGCAACGACTGGCAGAGCGCGCTTGTGCCCATCTACATCAGGGATGAAGCCGTGCGCGACGACTTTTATAAGGGAATCCGAACCGTCATTACGGTGCATAATATCGAATATCAGGGCCGCTACGGCAGCCGCACGGTCGAAGACCTGTTCGGCCTGGACCATGGCTGGTTCGACGGCGGCACGATCGAATTCGGCGGCGATGTGAACCTTTTAAAGGGCGCGATCGTCACGGCGGACGCCGTGACCGCCGTGAGCCCGACCTACGCGCAGGAGCTCAAGTACGCGTACTTTGCCCACGGGCTGGAAAACGTGATGAGCATGAACGCGCGCAAGCTCCACGGCGTGCTCAACGGCATCGACATGCAGCGCTATGACCCGTCGCGCGACAAGAGCCTCGCAGCGGCGTATTCGCCCGATGACCTTGCCGGAAAGAAGAAGGACAAGGCAGCGCTCCAGCGTGTGCTGGGATTGCAGGAACGGCCCGACACGCCCATCCTTGCGATGGTCACGCGCCTTGTCTCCCACAAGGGGCTCGACCTTGTGTGCGAAACGCTCGACGCATTTATGGGCAAGGACGTACAGTTCGTCGTGCTCGGCAAGGGCGACGCGAAGTACGAGACGTTTTTTGAGTACGCCAAGCAGCGCTACGGCGGACGCATGGCCGTCTACCTCGGCTATTCCGAGCAGCTCGCCATGCAGATCTACGCGGGCGCAGACCTCTTCCTGATGCCGTCGAAGAGCGAGCCGTGCGGGCTCTCGCAGATGATCGCGATGCGCTACGGCGCGGTGCCCATCGTGCGCGAGACCGGCGGATTAAAGGACACTGTCCATGCGTATGAAGCCTGGAACGGACAGGGCAACGGCTTCACCTTTGCCAACTACAACGCTGGCGACATGTGCCACGTGATCTGCGAGGCCATTGACCTTTACCATGACAACAAGGGCGCCTACGCGATGCTCCAGCAGCGCGGCATGACCGCAGATTTCAGCTGGACGCGCTCGGCGCAGGAATACCGCCACATTTACGAATCCATCTGCCGATAAAGAAAAGGAAAACGATCTATGACCATTGACTCTGTGAAGAAAATGAAAGACGCGCTGTGCGAAAAGCTGAAGGTCAGCTTCGGCAGCACCGTGGAGGAGGCGAGCGACGCGCAGATGATGCGCGCGAGCGCCCTTGTCCTGCGCGACGTGATGGCCGAGCGCAGCGTGGACACCATGCGCGAGACCCGCGAGGAACACCGCCGTCAGGTGCACTACCTGTCGATGGAATTTCTGATGGGCCGCAGCCTGATGAAAAACGCGTTCAATTTAGGCGTCGGCGAAATTCTGACCGAAGCGCTCGACGAGCTGGGCTTCCGCGCAGCGGACATCTTTGAAAGCGAGCCCGACGCGGGTCTCGGCAACGGCGGCCTCGGCCGCTTGGCCGCGTGCTATCTCGACTCGATGACGACGCTCGACATCCCCGCCGCGGGCTATTCCATCTGCTATGAGCTCGGCATTTTCCGTCAGCGCATCGTCGACGGCCAGCAGGTCGAGCTGCCGGACAACTGGAAGGACCTCGGCGGCGCGTGGCTGCTGCCCAAGCCGCAGGAGACCGAGACCGTCTGCTTCGGCGGCACGGTCCGCCAGTTCTGGGACGACGGGCGGCTGCATGTCGTGCCCGAGGGTGAGACCGAGGTGCTGGCTATCCCCTGCGACATGGAGATCGCGGGCTACGGCACGAAGCATGTCAACACGCTGCGCCTCTGGGACGCGAAGTCCCCCGTGCCGCTCGACATGTCGCTCTTTTCGCAGGGCGAGTATCTGCGCGCACAGGAGCAGCACGCGATGGCCGAGACCATCGCGAAGGTGCTCTATCCCGAGGACAACCATCCCGAGGGGAAGAGCCTGCGCTTAAAGCAGCAGTACTTCTTCGTCTCCGCCACGGTGCAGTCCGTGGTGACGATGACGGACACGCTATTATCCTTCACGGTGTATCCGGCCATGCCGTCCTGGGTGGAAACCAGGGTGTTGGTGGGGATAAGCTGCGACACACCCTTCGTGCCGATGACCTTCATCTGAAAGCTGCCGACTACCACCTCCGGCTCCCAAGCCTCGCCGCCCTTAAAGGACACGAAGTTCAGATAGAAGGCCCGCCCGCCGGTGCGGCGGCCTAAGTCGCTCCAGCGGATGCCGGGGGCGGTCATGACGCTGCCGTCCACCAGCTGGAGGAAGGTGTCGTCGTACTCGATTTCCGTCTGCATACCGTACATATCGGCGCTTTCCTGGGCGTCGGTGCGCTTGAGCACCAGGGTCACGGTGATGGTCTCGCCAGTGGTGGCCCGCACCTCAGATGCACCGCCTACGGACAGGTCAAAATTGTAGCTGCGGCTCTCGTCTGTTTTGCTGCCTGTCTGCGAGGCAAAAGCTGCGGTGGGCAGCAGACACAGCAGCAGACACAGGGCTGCCAATAGTGTAAAAATGCGTTTTCTCATGCTGATCTCCTTCTCTCTCCGCCCGGTTGGGCCGTTTTTTGCCCGGCTTGACCGGTGCGAAGTCCCCAACGGGGGATAGCCTCCCCTCCCGCTGGGGGAGGGGAAGCTGGCAGGGTCTTACTTAAACTGATTCACGATGGCCACGGCGTCGGTGTGATCCACCGCCTTAGTGGCGTTTACATCGGCCCGCAGGAACTTCTCCACGGAAACCTGGGTGAAGTCACTGTATGTGCCGTTATACATATCGTAGACCAGCTGCGCATCGTTGACATCCGCCTTCCCGGTCATGTTCACATCGAAGCTCGGGGTGATGGTGACCACATTGTCTGCGGCGGAGATGGCGACCTTGGCAGCGGCCTCCTCCTGGGTCAGGGTCTGACCCTTGTTCACGATCACCAGCCATGCGTACTGATCCGTGC
>OIWK01001789.1_pt1 | contig 18926 bp, 16 predicted proteins | sample 1587401 | NCBI WGS metagenome assembly OIWK01 (sample SAMEA3888911, study PRJEB22519) | human gut metagenome | biome: human gut; feature: human-associated habitat; material: faeces | place: Denmark | collected 2009
CCCTTGAACACGTTCACATCCGGCATTTTGCCACTGATTGCTGCTTCATAGGCAGGTACCCTATCTTCCAGCGGTTCCGTTGCAAAAATGTAACTCTGCTGTGTCGTAGAAATATCTTTATGCCCTGCAAACATTCTGATTTCTTCATCTGACAGCTAAATATATACCTCTGCATTTGTGTTTAAATAATATTCTATTGTAACCAAACTATTCTGATCATTTTCTTATTGCATCCCTCTGTCGTAACTGATATAAGCATTTCTGATTGTACCAAACGTTTTCCATTCGTTAGCACATTCGATATTCCGTTCCTCAAGTGTCAAAGCAACATTTTCGTTTTTCTTTCCCATATAGCTATAATCCGCCTTTCCGAAAAATAGTATACGTTCCGAGAACATATGTTTTATTTTCTGTTACCTTGCATATTATATTGTATGGATATCCGTGTACCAACATATTTTTTATTTTTATGTTTTGTCCTTTTGTGATAAAATAATTCCATACACTGCACACAGGTCAAAAGAGACCTCTAATCATGGCATATTCAAAGGCAACAAACCAATTTGCAATAAAATAAAAAAGAAAGGACTACATATGCCTTCATATCACATTTTTTCAGCTACAACTACACAGGTACCATATTTATACCAGAATTTTATCATCCCCTATTTCCCTGCAAAGGAAGTAAAACCGTTAAAAAATATCCTTCGCATGATGGATACGAAACTTTACAGAGTCCTCTGCATCACTTCCGATCAGCATGATTTTTCCTTGAAAAATAACGAGTCTAATGTTGAAGGAGTTGCTTTTCTTACTACCTGCCCTGATGCTGATTTTTATCTATTAGATTATCTGGCAGTGCATTCTACTTCCCGTTCCAAGGGTTTGGGCAGCCTTCTTTTAAATGAATGTGTGCATTTTACAGATGGACTACCTGTTATTATAGAGACGGAATCCATTGAAACAGCCAAAAATGACGCACAGCGCTGTCAACGGATAAATCGTAATCGTTTTTATACCAAAAACGGAGCGCAGCCAACCGGCATACGCTCCTGCATTTTTGATACAACATATGATAACTGGATTCTTTCTCAGACTCCTTCAGAGCTGACGCAGGAAGAACTTCGTGACCGCCTGCGCAAACTGTACCACTTTATGGTTCCGAATATTAACTTATATGAAAAATCAATAAAGATTCCTTATTGATACCAAGATTTTTATTTGCATATAGAAATATATTCACATGTACATTTACATACATTCGTATATATTTTTATATAGTGCAAAACCTTTATCCAATACCGATTCATCAAAATCAAACACCGATTCATGATGCAATCCTCTGATCTTGGTTCCCAAAAGCATATAAACTGCCTTTCCACCCTGCTGTTCTACCAGATCCATAAACACAGCACCATCGTCACTGGCGCCAAAATCCTTCGTCAACATATAATCCGAAAAACAACCATTCTGTTTCGCCACCGCCAGTACTTTCTGACTAAGCGCCTCATCACTGGCAGCACTGACGCTCTCTCCCTGAAACTGCACTTCATATGTAACACCATACTCTTTCGCTGCCCGCTCAATACAGGAAAGTGCCTGCTCTTTCATATAAGTATTCAATTCCCCGGTTTCGCCTCTTGTCTCCACAATCATTTTTGCATGTGCAGGAATCGTATTACGTGCTTCTCCGGCCTCCAGTTTTCCCACGTTCAATCGTGTGATTCCAATTTCCGGTCGTGGAAATGCCTGCATATCCATAGCAGCCTTTGCTGCAGCCAGCAAAGCATTACGTCCTCGCTCCGGTGCCAATCCCGCATGAGCACTTTTTCCAGTAAAAGTTACATCAAATTTACTGGTAGCAAGAAAACCTTTTGCACCTGCCACAAAGGTATCATCCGGTGCAAATCCGATGTGGCAGCAATACATTTCATCTATTTTGCCAAAATTCCACTGATGCCGGAAAGCGAAGGCACCACGCACGCCTTCTTCCGCCGGTTGAAAAATAAACATATATCGACCGCACACTTCTGCCGGTATTTTGTTCTGTATCTTCCGTTCTGCTTCCTGATTTAACACGCTCTCTATTGTTTGTTTCTTTTTACCACATTGCTCTGCCACATACTCTGCAAACGTCAATCCCAGTGCCATATGGCCGTCATGTCCGCATGCATGAGAAACACTCGGATATTGTGAAACAAACTGTTCCTTTACCGGCGCTCGATCCGCATCCATACTTTCTGTTACAGTCAGCGCATCCATATCAAACCGAAATGCCTTCGTTTTTCCATCCCGTTTCGTATCTAAAATTGCCACAATTCCGGTACAATGATCCATCCGTGCCATCCATGCTGCCACTTTTTCTTCCGATATGCCCTGTTCAGCCGCCAGCTTCACTGCCCGCTGCTCCCAGAGAATTGTTTCCTCCTCCGTTGGCGGATCCATTCGTTTCTCATCCTTCAGAATCTCCCTGCCAACATATACCTCAAAACCCGCTGTCTCCAGATGCTCTGCAATAAAAATCGTTGCAAAAAAAGTCAGCCAGCCCGGTTCCGGATATTTATGAAATAATCTGCGATATACAACCGTCCTTCTCTCCCACGCATCCATTTTCTCCATTGATTTTCTCACTTTCTACTAAAAATTCATCTTGTTTGAATAAACATGCCATAACTGAAATTTTGTTCACTACCTCTCGTTGGCCAAATATCATTTCAACTTTTTCAACACCTCCACTGTCAACTCCCAGTTCCGTTTCACAGAAGAAATACTAAGTCTCTCCCGTGTCGTATGGATATCATTAATCTGTGGCCCATAAGAAATGCAATCCAGCCCCGGCAGTTTTTCACTGAAAATACCGCACTCCACTCCGGCATGAATCGCCGCTGTCTCCGGCTTTTTGCCTGTGATCTCCTCGTAAGTCTCGATCATCAACGGACGTATCTTTGAATCCGGCTGATACTCCCATGCAGAATACACACCTGAAATTCTGCAATATCCACCAAACACTTTTGTCAGATGCTCCATCTGGCGCATGAGCCACTCTTTCTCACTGGTAACACTGCTTCGCACAGAAAATGTCATGGAAATCTCATCCTCTGTCTGCTCCAAAATTCCCATATTTAAGGAAGTCTGTACACTGTCCGGGAACTCCGGAATTCGCTTCTGCACACCGTTCGGCAAATGGATCAGCAGAGCCATCAGTTTCTGCACAGTCTCTTTCGTCAGTACTTCAAATTCTCCGCACTCTTTTTTCTCCACATAAATGTGCAGATCCGGGTCTGTAAAAAGATGTTCCTTTTTTAAAATTGCCTCAAATGCAGAAACTGTATCTTCAAATACAGCAATATTTTCTTCCGGAACTACCAGAACCGCATCACACTGTTTTGCAATGGCATTTTCCTTCTCACCACCATTTGCAGAAACAATGGCAAAATCAGTTTTTTCCATACAATAAGCTAAGAAACGGCCAAACACCTTATTTGCATTGGCACGCTCTTTGTTAATCTCCATACCGGAATGACCGCCCATCAATCCGTCAATATGCCACTCAAACATCTGACCGGACACATTTTCTTTATGTACCGGCAGACAGCAAGCTACCGTTGCAGCACCCGCACATCCGATCAGGAAAACACCTTCATTCTCAGAATCCATATTCATCAGGATTTTTCCCGTCAGGTCAGAAGCATCCAGTGCCGTTGCTCCTGTCAGTCCAACTTCCTCTCCGACAGTAAAAACAGCTTCCAGTGTCGGATGCGGAATATCATCTGCTGCCAGAATGGTCAATGCATAAGCCACTGCAATTCCATCATCCGCACCAAGGGATGTTCCCTTTGCCTGCACCCAGTCACCATCAATTTCCAGTAACAATCCATCTTTTTCCAGATCCAGTGTACAGTCCGCCTCTTTAACAGCAACCATATCCATATGTCCCTGCAAAATTACCGTCGGTGCCTGTTCATACCCAGGTGTGGCATCTTTCCAGATGATCACATTGCCACATTCCTCCTGACGGTATTTCAGACCATGCTCTTTCGCAAAATTCACACAGTAATCACTGATCTGCTGCGTATTTCCGGATCCATGCGGGATACTGCAGATATCTTCAAAGTAAGAAAAAACTTCCTTCGGCTCTAAATTTTCTAACACTCTCATTCTGTCTATTTCCTTCTTTCCAATTTATTCAACTATATATATTTAACTCCAAAAATACATTGCATTTATCTGCATAATATATTTCACTCCGTATATTCCATAAGCACTCTTATCTTGCAAAAAGGAATCTTATTCATATACATTCCATTTTTTAACTAACGATAGTAGTCTTTTTCTAAATAAGTCAGAGCCATGCAACAACGACATGGCTCCGAAATTTCATTCTATCTCTTATTTCTCTTTTTTCTTCAAAGAAGACAGAATAAAGATGATTGCAAGCAGTGCAACAGCAAATGCCATCCAGCCTGCCAAAACCTTCAGTCCCATCTTCGCAAACGTGTCATAATATCCCTTCAGATATACCACAACAATAATTGCCGGAAGGATATAGGTCATATAAAACTGAAGTTTATTAGAAATCTTCAGACCTTTTCCTTCGTTTGCCTCTTTGTGGAAATTATCCCATCCCCATCCGTTTTTCTTTACACAGAACAGGACAAAGATCATACTTCCAAGTGGAAGCAGGTTATAGGATACCAGGAAATCCTCCAGATCCATCACGGAACTTCCTGCGCCCATCGGCTGGAAGCCGGATAACAGGTTGAATCCAAGCACCGCTGGCAGAGACAGCAAAATAATCAGCACAATGTTGAGCATAACCGCTTTTTTTCTGCTCCAGCCACCCATATCCATATAGAAGGATATGATATTTTCAAATACGGCAATAATAGTAGACAAGGCCGCAAAGGACATAAAGATGAAGAAACAGGTTCCCCATACTCTGCCGCCTGCCATATTATTAAATACGTTTGGTAAGGTGATAAACAGCAGGGACGGACCTGCATCCGGCTGTACACCATATGCAAAACATGCCGGAATAATGATAAACCCTGCCATTAATGCCACAAATGTATCCAGAATAACAATATTTTTTGCCTCACCCGGAATGGAATGTTCCCGTTTCTGATAACTTCCAAAAATTTCCATCGCTCCGATACCAACACTCAGTGTAAAGAATGCGTGTGTCATGGCGTCAAATACAACTGCACCAAGTCCACGGCTCTTGATGGCATCCAGATTCGGAACCAGATAAAATTTTACACCTTCCATGGCGTTTGGCAGCACCAGAGAATGAATTGCCAGAATGACGATCAGCACGATCAGAATACTCATCATGACTTTCATAATTTTTTCCATACCGCCCTGCAAGCCCAGTGCACAGATGCCAAATGCAATCAAAACCGCCAGAATCATCCAGCCAACCATCGTGCCCGGTGAGGTAAGCATATCGGAAAACGCACCGCCAACTTCATCCGCTGACATCGTTGACAGTTTTCCACTGGCACTGCGATAGATGTAAAACAGCATCCATCCGCCAACCATGGTGTAAAACATCATCAACAGATAGTTTCCCAAAATGGAAAACCATTTAAAGTGATGCCATTTTGTTCCTGCCGGCTCTAATTTTTCATAGGCCTTAGACGCACCCAGACGGCTGCCACGTCCAACCGCAAACTCGCTGATCAGAATCGGCAGTCCAAGGATTGTCAGAAATACCAGATAGATCAGAATGAAAGCCGCGCCTCCGTTCTGCCCACAAATATAGGGAAATTTCCACACATTTCCCAGTCCGACCGCGCATCCGGCAGACACAAGTATGAATCCCAACCGGGATCCGAATTTATCTCTTTCCTTCATAGTAAAAAGCCCTCTCTTTTTTATTCATCATTTCTTCCCACTCTCTGGGCAATGGATATTTCAGAACATAGGCACAGGAAACCTCCCCCTGCACCGCCGTCTGCTCCTCTTGTGCGATCACATAGAAGCCATAACGCTTGTATCGCTCGATATCCATCAGATTTCTGGCGCTGAGTCTGACATACATGGACCGACAGCCACTGCACCAGCATTTATACTGGATAAACTGTAATATCGCATCCAGATAACGGTAGTCCAGACACTTCTGCTCCAGATGAATCCGCCTGATCCAGAACTTTTCACAGACCTGTCCTGTCTCATCGAATTTCTGTTGATAAGAAAATTCTGCTGCTTTTGTACTGTTCTCCAGCACTTCATAAAAAACTTCCGAATTTTCCTCCTTTTTGCGCTCATATCTCATTCCTGCGTTTTGCCTCCATTATCTCAGTTGGAATTGAGACTCCCACTTGTATAAGTGGCGAGTAATTAACCAATTATAGTCTAAGCTATAACGATAGCCTGTACTATAACTGCATAATGATCTCTCTTGCTTTTTCCTCAGAGATTGGAGATGCATAAACATTCTCGCCAAAAGTTGCAATGGCACCGATGCCATCCTGAATGACAAAACGTAATTTTCCATCACGTACTTTTTTGTCCGTATACAGTTTTTTCACCAGAGCTTCCCGGTCGATATATTCCGGAATCTCTGTCGGCAGGTTTGCACGTTTCAGCAATGCAATCACACGCTCAGCATCTGCCTCGGACAGATATCCCATATTCTGCGCCAGACGTGCCTCAGCAACCAGACCGATTGCCACTGCCTCACCATGCAGCAGACGGTAATCGCTGACAGTCTCCACCGCACGTCCCACGGTATGTCCAAGATTTAACACTTCGCGCAGGCCAAGCTCCCGCTCATCCTGCATAACCACATGATATTTGATGCTGCAGTTTTTCTCTGCGATATGCTCACATGCTTCCTGATCCAACTCCAAAATTGCATCCATATGCGCTTCCAGATAATCGAAAAATACTGCATCTGCCAGACACGCATGCTTGATGGTCTCTGCCAGTCCGCTGTAAATCTCACGCTTCGGCAATGTTTTCCAGGTATCCAGATCCAGATATACTTTTTTCGGCTGATTGATCAGTCCGATCAGATTTGTTGCCAATGGGGTATCCACAGCTGTCTTGCCGCCCACAGAAGCATCTGCAGCTGCCAGCAGACTCGTTGCATAATTAATAAACGGTACCCCTCTGCCATATGTACCTGCGATAAATCCAGCCAGATCAGTAACCACTCCACCGCCCACTGCCAGAATACAGCAGTCACGGCGATAACCTTTTGCCAGCATCGCATCCTCGATCATCGCCTTTGTCTGGCGTGTCTTACTTTTTTCTCCTGCCGGGAACACAAAAACATCTGTCTGATATCCTGCATCCAGCAATTTCTGTTCCAGCGGACGCGCATACAACGGTTCCACATTGCTGTCTGTGATAATCGCAAATTTATGAAGTTTTCCAGCCACACCGACAAACAGATCCTCCACAACCCGATCCAGAAGTCCATGTCCGATTTCAATTTCATAAGAATCATCCACTATTTTTTTTAATTCCACCTCAAATTTAGGCATTCTTCTTTTCCTCTCCCAATCTTTTTATATGTGCTCAAAATCACTGTACATCCACATAAATCATTGTTTCTAAGCCAACTCATTCTGAACATATATTTTCACTATGTCTCTATAAAAAGTCATCTTTTTATATATAGTTGTTTTTTATTGTACCTAATTTCCACCCATTTGCCAACCTTAAAGTGAGAACTTTTCACTTCAACGCACGTTTCGGCAAAAGTTTTTTCACTTAAGATGGTACTTCTTTTTCTACTTACCGCTAGGCAAATTTTAATTTTTGTACTATACTGATGGGGACAACTATGAATAATGGGAAATGCCGTGTTTTTTACAGGCGCGGCAGGCAAACATATGTTAAAAATAGGTTCTCATGTGAGCATGTCCGGAAAAAACATGTTCTTAAATTCTGTCAGGGAAGCTGCCGGATATGAAGCGAATACGTTCATGCTGTATACCGGGGCTCCACAGAATACCAGACGCAAACCGGTGGAAGAATTGAATATCGACGCTGGATAGGAAGCCATGCATCAGTACGGCATGGAAGAATTCGTCGTGCATGCGCCCTATATCATCAATCTGGCAAATACGGTAAAACCGGAAACGTTTCAGCTTGCTGTTGATTTTCTGACACTGGAAGTCCAGCGTACCGCTGCTATGAAAAGTCAGATTCTGATCCTGCATCCGGGAGCACATGTCGGTGCCGGTGTGGAAGCCGGAACAGCTCAGATCATCAAAGGGTTGAATGAAGTGCTGGCGGAGTCCGACGGATGCTATATCGCACTGGAAACGATGGCAGGAAAAGGTAGCGAAATCGGAAGAACCTTTGAAGAACTCGCTGCTATTTATGACGGTGTCTGTCATCCGGAACGTCTGCGTGTCTGTTTTGATACCTGCCATACACACGATGCAGGTTACGACATTATAAATGATTTTGACGGTGTGATCGAACAGTTTGACCGGATTCTTGGAAAGGATCAGATTGCTGTATTTCATATCAACGACAGTAAAAACCCTTGTGGCGCACACAAAGACCGCCATGCAAATATCGGACAGGGTGAGATTGGTTTTGATGCATTGCACGCCATTGTTCATCATCCGGATTTTGAAAACATTCCGAAAATTCTGGAGACACCATACCTAGTCGATCCGGAAAATCCGAAAAAAACGTATCCACCGTACAAAGAAGAAATTGCACTGCTGCGCAGACCTTAAATTTTTATGCAGATAATTAAACCTATTTACAGACATACTTTACATGCCGGTAACCAGACTTTTATTTGCGCTTAACTTTTTGCTTAACAAACAATTCATGGAGAAATACGATGACAATCTTTCAGATTCAATGTTTTTTGAATGTAGCTGAATACCTGAACTTCACAGAAGCCGCAAATCATCTGTTTGTGGCACAGTCTTCCTTAAGTCGAAATATTTCCAATCTTGAGGAAGAACTTGGGATGCAGCTTTTTGTCCGCACGAAAAAATATGTACGCCTCACACCCTGTGGTGCGGTACTATACGAAGATTTTTCAAAATTATTAAAATTAGGGGAAGCTGCCATACAGAAAGCCCGTAATGCCGAACTTGGAGAAAACGGCTCCATCGTGCTCGGTGTCATCGAAACACAGCGTTCCGAAAACTTTCTGCCGCACACCCTGCATGCACTTCGTGAAAAGCATCCGAATATCAAAATCGATATCATCAGTGGGAACTTTCAGGAACTGCGGGAATCCCTGATGAATGACAAAATTGATATTGCGATAACGCTTGATTTTGACTTGGTTGATTATCCAACAGATGATATCATTTATCAGGTTTTCTTCGAATCTGCGCCAAAATGCGTCATGTCCAAGGCTCATCCTCTGGCAAAACAGGACGAAATTCACTTCGACTCTCTGAGTACCGAAACCATGATTGCCATTGATCCTGCCATTTCAAGAGGTGCCTACAACAATATCATACAATTTTGTGAAAGGCATGGATTTACACCGTCCCATACCATTTATGCATCCTCTATCCAAAACATTCTGCTGAAAGTAGAAGCCGGACTGGGATTCTCTGTACTGGATGAAAACTGTATCTCCAACTCCAATACCGCGGTACTGTCATTGCCATTTTATAAGACAGATCCACTGCATCTGGTCGCTGTATGGCGAAAAAACAACTTAAATCCGGTCATTCCGCTGTTCAACAAATATCTGCTGCCGGAGGAACGATAAAAATTAATTGTTAAAACGAAATGAATGGAACGAATCTTTCCGTAACTTACATGAAAAAAGACTCAACATTTAATCTAAGGGAGCGTCTTAGCTCCCGTGATTCAATATTGAGTCTTTTTTCTTCACTACTTTTATTCCGTTTTTTCTTTCTGGAGCGCCAAAATATCCTGAATTTCTTCCGGCGAAATATGTGTATACTCACTAAGCTGTCTGATCGACGGATCCTGTGAATTCTCTTTCGCCAGATACTTACGTGCCTCATGCAGCAATGCTGCCTTTCCAAGCACTGCCTGCACCTGATCCGTATCACCAGTCACCTCACGGATATGGTTTTCAAATGCTGCCACTACCTGTTTTTCCAGATAGGAATCCAGCTCTGTGGCACCCTCCACTTCCGGCAACGCACTCAGTGCCATCCAGAGCGCCATATTTCCTTCCTGAATCAGATCCTCCATATTGACCGGCACATCATCGTACATACCTGCCATATGAATGATCCGCATCAACCATCCGTCTACAATTCCGTTGACAGCATCCTGATTTCCCTGCTGGATCTGCTGATACAGCTCCCGCATTTTTGCTTCGTCTGTCTCCCCGCGTCCTCTGACTTCGTCCAGATACATCCGATAATAAACGGAATCAGACAGTTTCTCCACATCTTTTGCCTGTGGCACATCCTCTTCTTCGTCTTCTGCGACGCGGTCAGTACCGATCTGAATATCTTTGGAAGAATCTGTCGTGGAATATACTTCCACCGTTTCTATCTCCTCAGCGTCTTCGGTAACTTCTTCCTCCTCTGCCACTGGTGCCTGTTTTGCTTCCGGCGGCAGATTCAGATACTCATATACCATTTTTTCCTGCTCCGGGGAAAGCTCCATTCCTTCAAAATATTTATGAACTTCCTCCGGTTTTATTTTTTCTCCGGATGTAGCTGCGATTTCCGCTACTTCATGTAATGTTTCCAGAAAAAGATTTTTATTGATCATGCGTCTGCGTTACTCCTTTTTTGATATTCTCCTGCAATAACCGGAAAAATTTCTCCGCATGGTAACCGTCATTGACTGCATGATGGAAACTGCCCGTTACCGGCAGCATCACACGTCCGTCTTGCTTGTAAAAACATCCCACCGTTGTAAATGGTGTATAACGCATATTGTCTCCGCCACGCTGATAAAACGTATCCGGAATGGAATAAGAGATCGCCGTAAATGAGGTATCCGGCGTCGTCGAAACATCGACGCTGTCCGGTCTGGCATCTTCGTAATAATAGAGGCGGTCAGCAGCTTCTGCTTTCTGCTTATCCTTCAGGAACTGCTCATAATATGTTTCAAAATCTTCGTTATACTTGGTCACCATGTGAGTGAACAGATGCGGTTTTGCACTTCTTCTCAGCGTATAGCTGGTGTTCATCTGATCATAATATCCTATTATACCATGGACTTTTCCAAAACGGTAGTCCACATCTGAATTTACTGTCTTTGTGATCAGCCAGCAGATCGTCGGATAAAATTTATATCCATGCTCTTTTATCTGTGCATATAGCTCTGTCATATCCAGTTGTACCGTCATTGCATAGGTATAACCATAAAATGCATCGTAAATCTCTTTCCGATCCCATGTATTTTCATCAATCTCATGAAACATATTCTCAAGTCCCCCTAATTTATTGAACGGAACGCAGAATAAGCATTCCCCCGCTTCAAGTGCGTAGAGCACTAAGCAGTGGATAAGGGGGATGCTTATGTCCGTTTTACCTCTTTTGCAGTCTGTCTCTCAATAACAATTCACGCATCACATATATTCCATGAATCCTTTTGCATGAATAACTACCATATCACTATTTGTGCAAAAATGTTACTTACGTTCATCCATCGGCACATAATCGCGTTCCTGCATGATACTCTTGTATGCCGGACGAATGATCTTATCCGCATTTACCAGTTCTTCTATGCGGTGTGCACTCCATCCAACGATTCGCGCCATGGCAAAAATTGGTGTATAAAGTTCCAGCGGAATATCCAGCATGCTATATACAAATCCACTGTAAAAATCGACGTTGGCACTTACACCTTTGTAAATCTTTCGTTTTTCTGCTATGACTTCCGGTGCCAGACGCTCGATCATGGAATACAGGGCAAAATCTTTTTCTCTGCCTTTTTCAATTGCAAGTGCTTCTACAAAATGCTTAAATACACGGGCACGCGGATCGGACAGGGAATATACGGCATGTCCCATTCCATAGATCAGACCTTTTCGATCAAATGCCTGCTTATCAACCAGTTTTCCAAGGTAGGCTTTTACTTCGTCTTCATCGCTCCAGTCAGATACTTCCCGACGAATCTCATCCATCATCTGAACGACCTTGATATTGGCACCGCCGTGCTTTGGTCCTTTCAGTGAGGAAAGTGCTGCGGCAATAACAGAATACGTATCGGAACCTGCTGAAGTAACAACGCGGGTCGTAAAGGTTGAGTTATTTCCACCGCCATGCTCCATATGAAGCACCAGCGCAGCATCCAGAACTTGTGCCTCCAGTTCAGTGTATTTTTTATCCGGTCTGAGCATCAGCAGAATATTTTCCGCGGTAGACAACTCCGGCTGCGGACGGTGAATATACAAGCTCTCATCCTGAAGAAAATGATTATAGGAATGATAACCATATACGGCAAGCATCGGCATCTCACTGATCAGCTTCATACACTGCATCAGAACAGTCTGTAAAGAACTGTCGCTGATCCCGTCGTCATAAGAAGCCAGTGTCAGTACACTTCTGGTCAGAGAGTTCATCAGATCGGCACTCGGCGCTTTCATAATAACGTCTCTCGTAAAATTCGTCGGCAGATGTCTTGCATTTGCCAGCACTTCACAGAAAGTTTTCAACTCTGCCGGGGATGGAAGCTCACCAAACAGCAGCAGATAAGCAACTTCTTCAAATCCGTAACGTTTACCCTCAAATCCTTTTACCAGATCAATAACATTGTATCCGCGATACCAGAGATTACCGTCACAGGGGATTTTCTGTCCATTTTCTATTCGGAAGGATTCAATTTTTGATATATTGGTCAAACCGGCAACTACACCATTTCCATTTTTATCACGAAGTCCACGCAATACACCGTTTGCGTCAAACAATTCAGCGGAAATCCGGTCTGTCACCTGACATTTCTGTGCATAATCTCTGGAAAAGTTATCCAGCATCTCTTTATCATACATATTTTCTCCTCCTGTTTCATTATTCGATCAATCACCCACAGTCGAACCATGGATGCAAAACGTATCTACAACAAGTCAAACACTCTGAAAATTTAGTGTATACACTGACTGAAATAAGACACTTCTAGCACTCATGCTACCCTTTCGCTAATATTTTGTCAAATTAAAAAAGTATAAACAGATTTTTCTTATGTCACATTTGAGTATTTTTACAATACATATGTACGCTATTCTATTTCTATAAAACTAGGTAGAATAATTGTATAAGCAATTTATACGATTGTTTACTACTATTTATACGGGCAAAAGTTTCAGGAGGTTTCAACATGGATGTACTAAAAAGAATTGACGAGATTATGGCGAGACAACATTTAAACGATTATCAGCTTTCGAAACTGTCCGGATTATCAACTTCCACGATTTCTAATATGCGTAAGAGAAATACTATTCCTTCTATCGCAACATTAGAATATATATGCGAATCTTTTGATATCACACTGTCACAGTTTTTCATGGATAATCAAAGTACATTATATCCGGTGAATGAGACGCAGAAAGAGTTTCTGGATTATTTTGTCCTCCTGTCAGATGAGCAGCAGCAACTGATGCTGGAGGTCGTAAAAAATATTCGATCCGATCTCACTCAAAAGCCATATAAAAAGCCAAATACAGCGAAGGAAGCATAGCTGATATACTTATTTCAGACAACAGATTTTAACGACGATTCTTTTCAAACCCTGTTTGAACGCAGAATAAACATTCCCCCGCTTCAAGTGCGTAGGGCACTAAGCGGTGGGTAAGGGGGATGCTTATGTCAGTGGGAGTTAAAAGCTCCCACTGACAGGTCGCAAAGCGACTGCGTTCATGAGCAAGTAGCGAAAGCGGATTGCGAATGTCCGCTTTACACATGGAAAAAGAACGTGCCTCAGAGTTAAGAGACACGTTCTTTTTCTGTTTATACCATTCTTTGCAGTTTTCTTTTTACAAATGAAATAATTTTACCATTTGCTTTTTTCAGACCAGATTATTTTTCTTTTTTCCAGACTGAATTATTCCATTTTTCTCTGCTGCATATAGGCAAATTATTTTACTGTTTTTCACTTATAAGACCAGTCTGCTTGAGTACTTCTTCCACACGTTTGACCGGAATAATATGTAATTCTGCTTTTACTTCTTCTGCCACATCCTCCAGATCTTCTCGATTATCATGCGGAATAAACACAGTCTTGATACCGGCTCTCTGTGCTGCCATCAGTTTCTCCGGCAGACCACCGATTGGCATTACACCGCCTCGCAACGATACTTCACCCGTCATGGCAAACTCCGGAGAAATTCCCTTGTTCAGTAACATAGAAGTCAATGCTGTCACGATCGTAATACCCGCTGACGGTCCATCCTTTGGAACTGCTCCTGCCGGCACATGGATATGCAGATCTGCTTCTTTTAAGACTTCTGCCTCCTCCGGGAACATAGATTTCACCAGTGTCAGCGCAATCTGCACGGACTCTTTCATTACGTCACCCAGTTGTCCGGTTACTTTCACTTTTCCGTCACCGTGGATTTTGGCAGTTTCAATAAATAGGATCTCTCCTCCTGCGCTGGTCCATGCAAGTCCGGTTACCACACCCGGCTGTGCTTCCTGCATCCGCACATCATGGTGTAACTGCTTGCGTCCCAGAAACTCTTTCAGACGTTTTACCCCTACGGTAATACTCTTCTGCTCGCCTTTTACCAATTTTACGGCTGCCTGACGACACAACGTTTCCAGTTTTTTCTTTAATCCACGAACCCCGGATTCCATTGTGTATTCGCTGATGATTTCACGCATGGCATCATCCGTTACTTTCAGATTTTGCTTTTTCAGTCCCATAGTGGACATTGCATTCGGAAGCAAATACTTTTTCGCAATTTCAAATTTTTCCACGGCGGTATAACCCGGGAACTGAATCACTTCCATACGGTTCAATAACGGTTCCGGAATCGTATCAACGGAGTTAGCCGTACAGATAAACAGTACATTCGACAGATCATATGGAACGTTCATATAATGATCGGTAAAACTGAAATTCTGCTCCGGATCAAGGACTTCCAACAACGCACTTGCCGGATCTCCGCTGTAATCATGGGACAGTTTATCTACCTCATCCAGCACCATCACCGGATTCGAACTGCCGCTGCGCTTCATGCCCTCCATGATACGTCCCGGCATTGCTCCGATATAAGTTCTTCTGTGACCACGGATCTCAGCCTCATCCCTGACACCGCCAAGACTGATCCGCACATATTCCCGGTTCAGTGCTTTGGCAATACTCTGGCAGATACTGGTCTTACCAGTGCCCGGTGCACCGACAAAAAGCAGGATAGAACCAGACTGCTTCTTATTCAATGCCATCACCGCAATCTGCTCCACAATACGCTCTTTTACTTTTTTCAGACCGTAATGCTGCTCATCCAGCACCTGCTCTGCCTGATTTAAGTCAATTTCCACCGGCGCTGCTGCTTTCCAGTTCAGGGAAGTCATAAAATCCAGATAATCATAGAGCAAACCGTATTCATGGCTGTCTTTGCCCTCCTGTTTCATACGGTTCAGCACTTTTTCGGCTTCTTTTCTGGCTTCCTCATTCATACCGGATTCCTGAATCTTTTTCTCAAATTTACGAACATCAGAAATATTTTCCGGGTGCATCTCATCCAACTGCTGCTGCAAAAACTCAATCTGTTTCTTTAATGCAGACTCCCGGTAAACACGTTCATGTGTCTCCTGCTGCGCATTTTCTGCCTCGTCACTGACATGCGCCATCTCGATAAATTCATAAATGGACTGCTCGATCAGTTCCGTCCGTTCCCGCACAGAATCTGCCGCGATGATCGCATATTTTTCCTCCGGCGTAATGCTCAAATAAGCGGACAGTGCACAGATGATCTCGGTCATGTTACTCCAGTGCTGAATAAATGCCCGTGCCCAGACGCCCCACTGAAAACCGCTGACAAACTGAATCAGACTCTTTTTCGCCTCTTTATAAATTTCCTTTTCTTCTTCCTCCGGCAGATCTGCCACTTCAGAACAGATTGCCGCATCTGCGGTAAGAGCTCCATCCGTTATCTCTATGTCAGAAACATCCACACGATTATGGACACGGATGCTGATATTTCCCTCATCATCCACATTTTCTACGGTTCCAACAAGACCTTTTTCCTGAAAATCATCAACGGTAAGGTCTTCCCGTTTCTTTTCTTCTTTCTGGATCAGAAACAGAATTTCTTCTCCCTTTTCAACTTTTTCAACCTGCATGCGTTCCAGAACGTCTTTTTTAAAATTAAATGTGACGCCTGGAAGGAGCAGTAAATCATATACTGGTAAAACTAACATACGATCGCCTCCTTCTGTTAGCAAAGTGTCCTATTGAGTGCTAATTATACCACATTCTTCGCATTTTGCAAGTTATTGGAGATAAACTGCCAGTTGAAAAATGCGAAAGCCGATAGGTTGTGTTTATTTGATGAGTTATTTTATTTAGATTGTGAACAGAAAAAAGAAATCGTCGCCTCACGCAGGCTAAGACGCCTGCTTTGAGGAGAAGATTTCTTTTTTCTGCTTTTACGTTACTTATTTTTTGCCTCCAGAAGTTCTCCGATGAGACGATTTTTCGTCGTTGACTCCTGCATATAAGTTTCACTGAGCTGTTTTCCTGCCAGTTCCATCTCCGCATGCAGATCTCTGGCAGACAGCAGCCGACATCCTTCGCCACGGATGATGACCTGTTCCAGTCCATCAGAAGTTGCCACAGTGACCTGATATTTTGACGCATTGGTATGCGCAAATTTTTCAATATACTGATCGGCAGTTTCTGCTTCTTTTGTAAATACAACATGAATGTTGTGATAATCGAAGCATTCTGTCTCATGTCCGATCACACGGTACGCATCAAATACGGCAATGACTTCGATCTGCTTCATGCCCTGATAATTACACAGCTTGTCTAATAAAATACCTCTGGCTGAATCCATATTTTCCCGGGCAAGGTCTTTGAGCTCGTCCCACGCAAATATGATATTGTAGCCATCCACCAGCAGATATTCCTGTTTTTTCGGCTGTGGCGTAAAACTTCTGGTGACAGATTCCGTCCGGCTTTCCACTCTGCGCCGACGCACAACCCCGTTTCTTCTGGTTCTGGCACCGCTATTTGCATAAAATGTTTTTTCCAGAATGGCGTCTACTTCGTCCACACCGATCCACTCATCCATAACACTGCGTGTTGCCCGTTCTGGAAGTTCTTCCATTTTCACCGTTTCCGGCTGCCATCCTTCCACATGCATGTGCTCCTTTACTTCGTTCCACGGAATTGTAAAACCGGCACCATGCGTGCAGAATACGGAACCGGATGGATTGGCAGTATCGTGTTCTGCATCATATCCGATGGCTTCGATAACTTCTGCCGCATTATGACATGGAGCATAACCATCCAAAGTGAGGAAAATACGCCCAAAACCTTTGGTGTAAGCTGCCACTTCTTTCGGATAATCCTGCATTTCACTGACCGGTGCATGTCCGATCAACACCGACAGACCGCCCTGTGCCTGTGTAATCTCAAAGGTGCCGTTCATTTTTTCAATATCTGTCATTGCCCTTCCGATCATCTGCTCCGGAAGTTCCATCCGAAATTGATAATACGGCTCTAACAATACCGATTCCGACTCCATCAGTCCCTGACGGATAGCACGATAAGTTGCCTGGCGGAAATCTCCTCCCTCGGTGTGTTTCTGATGGGCACGTCCGGCGATCAATGTAATTTTCATATCTGTGATAACAGAGCCTGTCAGCACACCACGATGTTCCCGTTCCAGAAGGTGCGTCACAATCAGGCGCTGCCAGTTTTTATCCAGCATATCTTCGCTGCAATCTACATCAATCTGCAATCCACTGCCTGCCGGAAGTGGCTCCAGTAATAAATGCACTTCCGCATAATGACGCAGCGGTTCAAAATGTCCGACACCCTCTACGGTATTTGCAATCGTTTCTTTGTATACAATATGAGATTTTCCAAAGGTAACTGCAATACCAAAGCGTTCTTCAATGACGCTCTGCAGGATTTCTGTCTGGATTTCTCCCATAATCTGTGCCTGAATCTCCTGCAATTGTTCATCCCAGACGATATGGAGCTCTGGCTGTTCCTCTTCTAATAATTTTAATTTAGGAAGCATAACTGCCGGATCACACCCTTCCGGCAGACAAACCTGACAGGTCAGGACCGGCTCTAACAGTGGCGGCAGTGTTTCTGCTTCTTCTCCCAGTCCCTGACCCGGATAAGTTTCTGCCAGACCGGTAACCGCACAGATTTCTCCGGCTTCTGCCTGCTGCCGGACTTCATATTTTTCACCGGAATACACACGGATCTGGTTAACTTTTTCCAGCACATCATCTTCTCCAGTGGACTTCGTACGAAGAAGATCTTTTACTTTTAATACACCGCCGGTTACTTTTAAATGCGTCAGGCGGTTGCCCTGCTCATCTCTGGAAATCTTATACACTTTTGCAGAAAATGTCGATGGATAGGTAGCTTCTTCCGTCCAGAACTCAAATCCATTTAAAAACGCTTCAATTCCTTCCATTTTCAGAGCAGAACCAAAATAACACGGAAATACTTCTCGCTCCCGAATCATTGCCCGAATCTGTACATCGGATACCGTTCCTGTCTCCAGATAGGCTTCTAATGCTCCCTCCTGACAAGTTGCCAGTTCCTCATACCATGTTTCCAGAGATAAACCATTTTGGTCTGTATTCTTGTTTAAAGTTATTGTCTGTTTCTGACTGGTTCCGGCATCATATCCCTTTTTCTCATCTGTAATGTCCGTGGTAACAGCATCCGCCAAAACAGATGAAGTGGAAAAATCAATGCATCCTTCGGATAACCGTTCTTTTAACTCGGTCATCACGGCTGCCTGATCTGCTCCCGGCTGATCCATTTTGTTGATAAATAAGAAAACCGGAATCTGATAACGGGAA
>OIWK01001796.1_pt1 | contig 18871 bp, 15 predicted proteins | sample 1587401 | NCBI WGS metagenome assembly OIWK01 (sample SAMEA3888911, study PRJEB22519) | human gut metagenome | biome: human gut; feature: human-associated habitat; material: faeces | place: Denmark | collected 2009
CCATTAAAACCACGCTCTGCGGCCGCTTTATACTCCACAGGAATATATCCTTTATTCACCGCTTTACACAAGAAATATACAAAAAGCGATGAAGCGGAAGATTCCAGATAATTTCCTTTACGGTTATTCTGGTCAGTCACCTGCCACCATACCCCTGTTTCAGGCTCCTGGTATTTTACAATGCCTTCGGCCAACGTATTTATAATCGTCATAATGCTGTCGCGTCCTTCGAACTGCGCCGGCATATAGTCCAATACATCCACCACGGCAGCGGCATACCAGCCTATACTGCGGCTCCAGAAGTTGGGTGAGCACCCGGTTTCCTTATTTGCCCAATTTTGTGTCTTGCTCTCATCCCAGCCATGATAGAACAAACCGGTTTTAGGATCATACGTTTTACGGGCAATCAGCTTTATTTGATTCACAATATCGGCATTGACCGTAGTATCCTTGAATACGTTACCATATTGAGCCAAATAAGGAGAAGCCATGAATATACCATCCAGCCACATCTGGTGCGGATATATCAGTTTGTGCCAGAAACCGCCTTCACTGGTACGGGGCTGTTCGGTCAGTTGTTTACGAAGAGTATCCATCGCCACCTTATAACGCCCGTCTCCCGTCTTTTCATAAAAATCGAATAAAATCTTTCCGGCATTGATATTATCAATATTAAAAGAAAGATATTTCATGGTCTTTATCTTACCGTCGGTGTCTATCAGACTGTCTGCATATATTTTTGCATAATTATAATAGGCAGTGTCACCGGTATGTTTCCATTCCTCCAACATGGATTTCACCACCAGTCCGTGCGTATAGCCCCAACGAGGCTTTTTCGCTTTTTCTATCATCCAAGGCTCAGGGAAACGTTGCATTTCCGACTGAGCCATACGTTCGCTCCATTTGATTTCTTCGGTCTGTTTAGGAGTGGCAGTACATGCACACATTCCACCTGCCAGCAACAATGAGCAAATAATGTTTAATCCTGTTCTTTTCATATTTCTTCTTTTTACTATTTTTCATCCTTACAATCAATGCAAGAATCATCACTTACCTAAGAATATATACTCTTCACCTGCTTTGGTTTCCAGATCATAAAGATAAGTTTTTTTCAACTCAACTTTATTCAATTTCGCTTCTTTATTTATAATCGGTTGCAAGATTTCGGGTATGGCATACAATTTATTCGGATTCTCCCCTTTTGCCGTTCTCAGCCCTTTGCCTGCCAGCGGATTTAAAGAACGCAAACGACAGTTCCCCCCATTACGGGATTTCACCACCAACCGGCTCACTTTACCATTCTTCCAACTCAAATCCAATTCAAAACCTCCACGGGCTATAATCCCGTTCACGCTTCCCTCTTTCCATTGCGCCGGCAATGCGGGAAGTAAATAAATAAAACCATCGTGGCTCTGCATCAGCATTTCTACGATACCCGCCGTACAACCAAAATTACCGTCAATCTGAAAAGGTGGATGGGCATCAAACAAATTAGGATAAGTTCCTCCTTTTTTCTTCTCGTTACGTACGAGAGTCAACTGATCGGTTATCAGTTTATAAGCATGGTCACCATCCAACAGACGGGCCCACAAACATACCTTCCATCCCATACTCCATCCGGTAGACGGATCGCCACGATGATCGCGTACGCCATACTTCTCGTGATAGGTGAAATCTGCGTGAGAAGGGCGGAAGAGACAGCGCATGTTCTCATAGTCCTGAGAATGCTGGTTCTGGTTACGCACCTCAAAGCCGATAGGGGTTCCTGTTGATTTGCCTTCGAACACACCACTCAGAAACTCTACCTTGTCAGCTTCCTTTCTGGCCGTTGTGATGTGGCTCTGTCCTGGGCGTCGGCGGTTCAGCTCGCTCTGGATAAAGTCCATGTCGATTTCTATGCCTGCAGGAAATCCGTCAATAACGCCTCCTACAGCTATTCCATGACTCTCTCCAAACGTAGTGAGAGTGAAAAGATTGCCAAATGTATTCCTCATTACCTTATATATTATAAAGGTGTTTATTACTTGTTGCAGCCGCCTTCGCAACCACCTTCACAGTTGCCATCCTTGCAGTCGCCGCCGCAGTTGTCGCAGCCACCTGAGCAGCCACCGCCTTCGCCGCTGATCATCTGAGCCATCTTGGCAATCTCCTCAGCAGTAGCCTCGCGGCTCTCGAGAATCTGACCGCAGAAGTTGAGCTTCAAGCCAGCCAATGGGTGGTTCAGGTCGCAGGTTACCTTTGTATCGCTGATGTTCTTCACTACTGCGTTGAAGTGGTTGCCATCCTCGTTCTGCAATGGGATGATAGCGCCTACCTGTACGTGCTGTGCATCAAACTGGCCGTTGACGGTAAAAATCTGCTTGTCGAGCTCCAGTACGCGCTCATCATAGTGCTGTCCGTAAGCCTGCTCTGGGTCCAGCTGGAAGTCGAACTCTTCACCTTTAGCCAGGTTTACCACCTTCTCTTCGAAAGCTGGCAGGGTAACACCCATACCGCTGATGAAGATGAACGGACGCTCGTCGGTTGTGCGCTCGATGAGCATCTCCTCGCCGTTGTCACCATTAGTTACATCATACAGTGCGTATGAAACTACAATAAACTTGTTTTTGTTGTTTGTTTCCATTTCTATATTTATTTTTTATTATTTCTTTTTCTTTTCTGAATGCTTACGCTCTTTACCATCTCCATGCGCTCCAGATAGATAGGGCGCCATTTGTCGATGATGTCCTGCAGACTTTTGCTCTTCTGCGAGAGTTCAGCATATTCCTCGCCGTCGGTCAGATTCTCTTTCTTGAGATCCAGCATTCGGGCGATGAGCTGTTTCTGATGTTCCTCAGCCGCCTTGAGCTGGTTGCCCAATTTCTCGAGACTTTCCATAAAGGCGAGTGCCTTGTCTATATGATTTTCCTGTACCATTTTGCTTGTTTTATAGGTTGAATCTTTTGCAAAGGTACAAATAATAATTGGTATAAACGAAGAAAAAGGGCTTTTTTTTCGATGATATTACAAAATGATAGAGAAAATGTAATATCTCTAACGTTCTGACGCCTATTTCGGTGTATTGTTGTTGATTTAAGTCAAGAAATAGGCGGATAACTGAAAATATCCCAAGAAATGTTTGCGCACACAGAGAAAAGTTCGTATCTTTGCAGCGTCTTAAAGAAAAAGACTATAGGATAATGTTTAACAGAGCCGGCGTCTACGGATGTGCAAGGCTCACAAAGTAAAGAAAGGTAAAAAGATTATGAAGAAGATTATGGTATTAGCAGTAGCTATGTTTGCAATGGCAACAGCTACATTCGCAGCAGACGAGGAGACAAATGCAACAGCAGCTTACAACATGAACATTAAGATGTCTAGCTTGGCAGATGCTTTGAGCTTGAACATCGATCAGGTAGAGGCTGTAGCTGATGTACACAAGAACTTCACCGCAGACATGATGAATGCTGCAACAGCTAAGGGTGAGGATCGTTCTGCAATGATTGACAAGGCAGTTTTGAAGGATCTCAAGTACATGCACGTTATCTTGGACAACAGCCAGTATCGTAAGTACGTGATGCTTCTCAACACAACCCTTATCAACCGTGGTTTGAAGTAATCATCTTTTTATAGATGAGAAAAATAAGAGAGAGATTTAAAATAAGAATCCCAGTCAAGGTTTTATCCTGACTGGGATTTTTTTTGCATTTAGGCCTTCAGCCCGTACTTAAAACCACTTCGAAACTTAGCTTCCTGATATGCGAAAGCTCAGTTAACTTGATAATCAGTCGATATCTATTAATTGGAAATGCTTGTTGAAGGTCAAATCCAACCCATTTGCCAATTCCACTTCGTATTCATTCTTGTTCATTTCAAACTTCTTTACCGCTTGCGCTGGATAATTCTCCATCAGATAGTTTCTGATGGCCTGCGGAATCAGCTTGGCTGGCACTTTTCCCTGCTTGCAGTCAATCTCTGTGAGATTGCCTTTCTTATCAAATTCCAGCTTGGTTCCGTTCTGCAGAACCACATCATAGGTTTTGTTGATAACCCCCGTCTCAATGGTAGCAAGCATCACCTTCTGATTGTTGAAATGGTTGCTGAGTAAGGTTTGAGCCTTAACTGGGAGTGCATTAACGGCGATAGGCTTGTCATTGCCTGCATTTGCTGCCATATTGCATGATAGTATGCAGCAAATGGCAATCATCAGAATTTTCATCATTCTTTTCATAAGCTACAAATTAAAAATTTATAATAACTAACGGAACTTTCGCATGTGGGGAAGTTCTGTTAGTTTAACTTTACTCCTTTACGATTTCTTTTCCTGCTGCCTGCCAGCCAATAAAGCCGGAATCGAGTTCTATTACCTGATATCCGTTCTTTGTCAATATAGCTGCGGCATTTTTGCTTCGCTTGCCGCTTCGGCAGTTCACGGCGATAGTCTTGCTTTTGGGAAGAGTAGCAGCGGCCTTCTGCTCGAAGTCTGATTTCAGTACGTCAATGTTGATTGCGCCACGAATATGCCCATTGGCAAACTCCTCTGCGGTTCGTACGTCGAGACGGATTACTGCGGTGTCAGCGATGGCTTTCTCATAGTCATCTGCCGACAGACTCTTATAGCCCTTATTTTGCGCCTGACAAGAAGACAGGCTTGATAGCATGGTTAAAATGCTCATGATAAATATTTTCTTCATTCTCTAATCTTTTAATAATTATGCGCCTATAATCTAGGAGGATAAGCCATGCTCAACCCCTACATTCTTGCAATATATCTGCAAAAATACAAAAAATATTCAGAAAGTTGATTATATGGATGGATTTTGTTGGCTGGGCGAACTCGATTTAACCTTATTTTATAAGATAGAGGGACGTTGAGGGATATTTTTGAACCCCGAAATCCTTAATGACCTTAATGACCTTGACCTTCATGACCGGGGAAATGATGGTTAGAATAAAAATAAAATTAGTTAGTGCAGCTTTTCTGCACTAACTAATTTCTTCCAAATTCTTAACTGTTTTCTAATCACAATCTGATTCTTCCTACCCCCGATGCTTATCTTCTGCCGCATAGGCATAAGAAGCGGAATTGTCCTCTGGCAGTTTATATGGAATAACCCCATCAGCTCCATCTACATTCTGACCATTGCTTTCAAGCTCCGTGATGCAGGAACCTGTAGCAAAGAAATACATGGTGATGATGATGTTGATGGCAGCATCAATCTCCTGCTCAGAAGCTGTTGGAGAAATGTGAGCCTCCTTGTTGCGCCATTCTTTGATAATCAGCAGATATTGGTAGAGAGTCTGATATTCCGACTTCTCATTATATTTCAGCTGCCACAATGGGCGAATTGCATAAATCACATCTTTCCATGTCACAGGGGAGTCTTCAAAGCGCGGAGCCACCTCTTTGTTCTCCATCAGATAATAGAGCTTCTTGAGATAAGCTTCAAATTTGGTAACTAACAGGTTGAATGCCACATGCTTATCTACTATCGTGGCCTGCTTGCCATAGAGGTTGGCAAAGGCTCTGTTGATAAACAGTCCTACGCCGTCGAGCGAGGCAAGTGTCTTGGTATTCAGCACGTAGAACACGCTGTTGAGCACTTCTTCCTGAGGACGCATCTGTTCTGCCACACCCGAAAGGGTGGAGTGGAGAATATTGCGGATGCTGATTCTTATATGTTCGATGTTCGGCTCTGTAGTTTCCTCTGTAGCTTCCCCGACTGTATTCTCGTCAGCAGAATTTCCTTCCCCTGCATCAGGCGTTGCTTCCTCGGAGGTTGCTGGGGTTGCACCATTATCCATCGTAATGTCGTCGTGGAGCCACGCCAGCAGAATGCGCTCGCGAGCTGCAGGGTCCAGAATGAACTTGCGCAATATCTGGTCGGCCTTTGGCATTACCAGGAACGGAGGACAGGCTGATCCGGTGATGCGCACCAGAAATTCACGGGTCTTCTGCAGGTCGAGCGTAAGCTTCAGATTCTCAAACCGGTTGAACTCGTTCAGATTCTTTTCGTTCACGTTGCTGCTCATGATGTTGATGAGCTGGCTCTCGTTTACTCCGGTGGCTTCGCTCAGATTCATGATCTGCTTCTTCAGCTCGCTAATCTGATATTCGGCAATATAGTCGTTGATGGTCTTTCCCTGTTCCAGATGCAGGTCGCCGCTCTGTATGTCGTGCAGGATGATGAGCGCCGTGCGCTGGTCTTTCTGCGAGAGCGTGGCAAAGGTCTTGCACAGTTCCTCGAATGCCTCCTTGGTCATTTCGCTTCCCGGACCTTCCGTATAGAGGTTCTTGATAAACTTCTGGAATTTCGAGTCGATGTAGTCTGCATTGATGGTTCCCGTACCCGTCTCCGTAATATAGGTGTCAATGGTGTATTCCCATGCTTCCTTTGGGTCGCCACCTTCGCCACCCCCTTCAAAGAGCTCACGATAGCGCTGCAGCAGAATCAGATAGGTCTGCTCGTCCAGTTCCATCTTCACCTTTGTATAGGTGTTGCCGTGCTGGAATTCATATTCGCTCTTTTCCCATACGAAGCCCTGCAGCTTGGCAGCCTCCAGCAGATGAGTCATCTCGCTGAAGCATTTGGCAAACATATTCCTGTCTTCACGGCCGTCGGGCAGCTTTTTGAAGTGCATGATCTTGTGCGAATGGAAGATGTCGCGGATGGTGAGGAAGCGCTGGTTGATGTTGGAAAGATTCTTCTCCAGCTTATCCACAAACACGCCCAGCGGACGGTCTACATACACCTCCAGTGCATCGTTGATGTTCTGCTCCATGGTGTATGGCTTGGTGTAGTACTTGATGGTGCCGAATGGCTTGTCGGCACCGAACAGGCGGTTGGTGCGTGAGAATGCCTGGATAATGTCCACATACTTCATCACCTTATCTACATAGAGCGTGTTGATCCATTTCGAGTCGTAGCCTGTAAGCATCTGGGTCACCACTATCAGCAGGTCTATCTGCTGGCTGTGGTCGTTTTCTATACCGATGTACGGCTTCTTGTGGGCAAGTCGCTTCGCCACGTCCTTCTTGTACTTGGCGTAGTTGGCAAGCTGATAGTTCGTGCCATACTTAGCATTGTAGTCGGTAAGCATCTCCTTGATTGCATCCTCGCGCACAATGCCGCCGTCGCTGTTGTCGATGTTGCTGTCGAAAACAGCCGCTACGTTCACCGACGGATGATACTTCCTGAACAGCCTGTAGTAGGCGATGGCTTCCGGAATGTTCTTGGTGGCGAGCATGGCGTGGAACTTGCCGTTCTTGCTCAGTTTCTCGCGGCTCTTCATGATGTCGTTGGCCACGGCTATGTGGTGCTTGTCGCACTCGTAGATGTCTCTCGGCAGATAAGCCTCTATGCCCTTTACCGGCTTGCCGTTCTCGGTGTAGTTTTCCTGCATCTTGAGCTGGTTGACAAAGCGGTCGTAGATTTTCCCGAACTCCTCGTTCTCGCTGATGAGCTTCAGATATTCTTCCGTAGTTTTGGGAGTTGTGGGATTGAAGGGATTCTCCTCCTTCAGTCTGAGGTCTATCTGATGGAACGCCACCAGCTCGCGCAGTTCGTCATCGTCGTAGGTCTTCACCATGTAAGGGTCAAAGCCGAGCACATTGCCGTCGGGTATTCCGCTGGCGATGGTGTATTTGTGGAGCATGTCGCCGAAGAGGGTCTCCGTGGTGATTTCATGCTTGGCATTTTCCTCAAACACCGGCGTGCCTGTAAAGCCGAAGAGCAGAGCCCTCGGGAAGGTGTGCTTGATGCTGACGAGCATGTCGCCGAACACGCTGCGGTGGCACTCGTCGATGATGAATACGAGGCGCTTCTGACCTATGCTGTTGATCAGTTCCTGGGTGATGGTTCCACCGCCTGAGATGGAGGCTCCCTCTTTCAGATTGCTCATCTTCTGAATGGAGGTTACGATGAGGCGGTCGTCGTTGTCGGTGCTCTTCAGCTTGGCGAGCAGCACCGAGGAATCTACGGTGTCCTGAATCTCGTCGCCCTCGCCGGCAAAGCCGCGGTATTCGTCGAGCGACTGCAGGGCGAGTTCTATGCGGTCGAGCAGGAACACCACCTTGTCAGCATCACCGCTTTCGGCTATCAGCTGCGCACTCTTGAAAGATGACATGGTCTTGCCCGAACCCGTAGTGTGCCAGATGAATCCGCCCCGGTGCAGATGGTCGTCCCAGTTGGTTTTCTTCACCACGTCGCTTATCTTGCTCACGGCAAAATACTGGTAGCTGCGCAGCACCTTCAGGGTCTTGTCCTTGTCGTCGGCAATGGTGTAGAATCCCACCATCTGATGGGCCATAGGGATGGAGAGCAGATTGGTAGCCACCTGCTTCCAGTCGCTCACTATGGTGTTGTTGAAGTCTTCCCAATGGAAGTAGAACTGCTTCTGGAATCGGTCTTCCGTGCCTGGGTTGGCAAAGTAGAGGGTTTCTTCGGGCGTCATCGCCACATAGATCTGCACCATCGAGAAGATGCCGTTCTGGAAGATGCCCTCGTGTACGTATCTCTTGATCTGATAGCAAGCCTGACTTACGTCTATCTTGCTTCGCTTCAGTTCGATATGGATTACGGGCATTCCGTTGATCAGGAGCATCATGTCTCCCCGTCGGTCGCCCAGCATCGAGTCGGCAGTCTTGAATTTAGGCTGTCGTGCTATCTGGTAGCGGCTCTGTCCGGAAGAGATTTCCATGGGGTCGAAAATCTTCAGATACACTTCTTTGCCGAAGTTGTTGGTGTCGGCTTCATTGTCGCGCTTGATGCAAACTTGTTTGCCGTTGATGAATCGGTTCATCTCGTAAGGTGAACTTATCATGTTCACCTGATCCATCACCTGCTTCATTTCCGAGGCGGTAAGTGGGTAGTTGCCCAGCTTGTCTATCTCCCGGTTGTTGCCGTAGATGATGTCAGCCCAGTTCTGCACCAGTTGCTCTTCGGTAGGGTTTTTGATCACCTCGTTCCAGCCGTGGTCGAGGAGGTGCTGGGTCAACGCCTCTTCAAAGGCGAGTTCCTTGATGAACCCTTGTATATTGTCTGCCATAATTTTCTGTTGTTTTAATTGTTGCTTGGTTTATCTATTTAAGTCCCAATGCTCAGCCAATGATTTTGTATTTAATGCGACATTTTCTGCGTTTAATGCGACATTTTCTGCGTTTAATGCGACATTTTCTGCGTTTAATGCGACATTATCTGTGTTTAATGCGACATTTACTGCGACATTCTCTACATTTACTGCGACATTCTCTACATTTACTGCGACATTTTCAGCGTTTACTGCGACATTCTTCACAAAGTCGAAGGTCTGGTCTTCTTTTCTGCTTCTTATTTCTTCTATTGTCATGATGTTATATTCTTTAAGTATTATACGAACATTTTGTCAAGACACGCAGACTTGATCTGCTTCAGCTTCTCCAGACGCTGAGATTGGAGGGAGATTTGGCGGTCGAGAGAGGTGAAGTAGGTGGCAATGGCTTGCTGCTCGGCTTTTGACTCTGGATATGATACTTCAATTATGCTAAAAGCAGGATATTTTAGATTCCATGTGTCTTTTGTTAATCCTTGTGAATGCAATCTGAAGAGATTTATCATAGGAATTGTTTTAAAAAGATAAGCAAAGAACAAAGAATGAATATTAGCATTAGGTACAACGACTGTATAAGCAGGACTTACTATTCCTTCATATTGAGAACAACCACTTGCACCTTGCCACATTCGCATGGAATTATAAGCAATATCTCCAACTTTGACAACCTTATATTTTGATTTATCACTATTGGAATTATCAAAACGACCGTTTTCAGCAGCTTTAATTATACCATTATTCATGGTTACAGAAAGCATTTCTCCATCTACGTTGTTTTCTATACGTTCTGAGAAAAGCTTTCCTAACTTAACTTTCTTCCATTCCCCCTCAAACCCCTTGAATCTTATTTTAGGCACAGCTTCCCCTTCCTGCGGGAACATAGCCTGCAGGCTTGCCGCATTCATCTGCTTTAATGAGGCAAGTCGGGAGGTGGAGGCGGAAATCTGAGAGTCGAGAGAGGTGAAGTAATCTATAAGAGTTTCTCTTTCCTCTTTTAAACCATAACGAACTGGCATCTTTTTTAACATACCACCAGTTATAAGTGGTTGACCTGAACCATAAATAAATCGATTCAAATTAAAAAACTTGAAGTATTGAAATAAATAATTATCAGTCACAGGATCTTTAGGCTTAACAATAAGTGTATTATCAGAAACTCCACACTTTTCATTTACCAGCTGAAGAAAACCTGCATTTGCTCCTACACGTGCAACCAAAAGCATAGGTCCTTCATGATATGGTTTATCTGTTGTACCTATGATTCCTGTTGAACCGTATAAAGGATACGGGCCCTTATGGTCGATATTTTTTCCAGAGGCAATGGATGATGATATTTCAGATAATCGTTCTTCCTTCCATCCCCCCTCAAACCCTTTAAATCTTATTTTTGGTTCCATCATATTATTCAATCTTCTTGTTCATAATAATAAGAATAGTCGATACCTTTCATAAAGGTCTCTCTATCATTTATTTTGTCTGTCAAAGCACCTTTGAGCAACCTTTTGATGGGTGCGCTGTCAGCCACACTCGCGGTCATGGCAGCCAGATAGTCTGTCTTGTTCACCAGGCTCCAGTCTATACATTGCTTCAGATTCTTTTTCAGCATGAGGTCGAGCCAGATGCGGGTGCTTCTGCCGTTACCCTCACGGAAAGGGTGCGCCACATTCATCTCTACATATTTGTCGGCTATCTGCTCAAACGTATCTTCAGGCATCTGCTCTATCTGCCGGAGCGTAGAAGGCAGGTAGGCTGCCATGGCAAACTGAAAGCCGCCCTTGGCAATATTCACTGTGCGGATATTGCCAGCGAAGTCGTACAGACCACCAAACAAGTAGGCGTGAATTTGCTGGAGTCCCTTTACCGTGCCCACCTCAATGCTTTCTATCATGCTGCTTTCAAACAGGGCATAAGCCTTAGATTTGCTCTTGCCGTCGATGCTCTCTTCACTGTTCGTAAGCCAAGCTACAAAGCGCGAAGCCTTGGTGTTGGGAAAGCAGGCTGCCAGTTGCAGAATGCCTTCTGTATCGAGAACATCGGTTTTATAACGTTTACCATCTTGTGCCAGAAGTTTCAGTTGGTTAGTGGCACTAACCAACTCGTTTCCTTCCTTCTTCAGTTTCGTTTTCAGATACTTTCCAATAGTTTCTGTTCTTGGTATAATCGTCTTGGTTGTTGAGCACACCAACAACATCCAAAACGGAAACCACCATTCGGATAGTGTCTCGTCCCAAACGGCACGCACTTCGCGGTCGTTGAAGAAACGGATGGATACCTTCTGTATATTGTTACTGCACATTGCTTTCTGTCTTGATTTCTTCTTTATCGGCCATAAATTCGATAATATCGGCCAATTTGCCTGCTAAAGTAGGCTTTATCGACCATTTGTCGACCATTTCCTGCTGTATTCTCGTTTTATCGACCATTTCTTCAGATGTTGACCGTAGGAATTGGTCGATATCTTGCTGTAAATATTCGCTATGCAGTTTTTCCTTTTGCCGTAATGCCTTCGTCAAAGAGCAGTTGTGCTTCCACCTCTGTCACAGTACTGTCTTCTATGGCTGTACTATGGGTAATGATGGAGTACAGATAGGACTTTTCGTAGTCTATCTGATCTGAGATTCCTAACTCCTTATGGCGTTTAAACAATCTATCCATGATGTCTTTTATCTCTTGTTTCATTACTTTCTTGATTTAATGTTAATGTATATCCTTTCTTAGTACCACTTTTAGTATCACCCAACTGGTACTGGAGTTTATCTTATGTGGTACTGGAGTATCAGTTAGCTGACACCGGAGTAACACTTATGTGGTACTGGCAAAGTACTCTGAAGGCATCAATCAGACATCCCAATTGATGTGCTCCTCGTAGTTATCGAACTCCATTTTGGAGTCTGCTCCTACCTTTTCGAGCATTTGGCGTATCACTTCTTGTTCCTCAGGAGGAAGAAGAATGTCACCACGCCTGCGCTTGAAATATTGGTTGCGTCCGAAGTGGAAACAGAGGGTTGTCATGAACTGGTCATACTGCTGTGGGTACATCCGCTTTTGGAAGTTGGTGAATCCTCTGGCGAATATCACCGGCTTTTTGTCGCGATAGTATATACACGATTCGTCTTTGCTGCATCTGGCGGGATTAATCAGTTGCAGATATTCTTCGTTCTGCTCCATCATCATGGTGTAAGCAATATGGTGCAAGCAGGTAGCTGCCATAGGGCAGCTGCTATGCTCACATACTGGATAATTTGTCGGTAAAGATGTAGTTTCTTTATTTTGCTTTGGCATAATGTGCTTGGTTTTGATATTGTTGTTATTTTTTTGATTTGTTCGGGATGCCTTCGGGATTTGTTCGGGATGAATGCGATTATTCCATCGGCTTGATCATTTTCTCGATAAAGGCAATCTCATTCTCGGAGAGCTTGTACATGGAGTAGAGTTCATGAATGTGTATCAACAATCCATGTGCCGTTTAGGTTGCTGCCCATGCGCGACAGTAGAGCGGCTGCTTCCAGGGTAGCATGTGTTTTCTCACCATGCGTTCCGACATGCAAACGGGCTGAAAGCCCAATGAGCGCATAGCCCAGGGCAAGCGAAGCGACACCCTGGGTATTATCGTATTATCATTGGTACGCCCTGTAAGGGCAAAAGCATTAATCCTTAAATACATACTCCTTGCTGTATTCTACTCCATAGGATTCTAAAAACTTTTGGTACTCATCTTGAAACGACATTTTTTTGTGATGTATGCCTTGATTCTTTACATATTCCAATGTTTTTTCGACGACAGACTGGCTGACAGAGAAAACACCATATCCATTCTGCCATGCGAATGTTCGATAATATGGTTCTATTGTTTTCATCCATCTACTACTGTTGCGTTTTACCTCCTCCACCACATGTGATATAGCGACATCCTTTGATAATAGAAATAATATATGTATGTGGTCGCAGATGCCGCCTACCTGTATTACTTTGCAACCTGTGGCATTCACCAATTGTCCTATGTAGGAATGAATGCGGTCGAGTTCCCTTTCACGAATAGGAGGACTCGTGGTCTTGATGTGGAATATCAAATGTATGTAGAGTTTACTTAATGACTGTGTCATGTTTTTTACGCTTTTGCCCTTTCAGGGCGTTGATGATTTGTTGTTTGTTACCCAGGGTGTCGCTTCGCTTGCCCTGGGCTAAGAGCTTATTGGGCTTTCAGCCCGTTCCTGTCTGAATCCGAAGCTCCTGTTTGCTGTTTTCTTGTTTCGGGATGCCTTCGGGATTCGTTCGGGATGGGTTTACATTTAGAAGCTATGGGTGCTCACAGACAATCCATTTGCCGTTTTTGTTGCTGCTCATGCGTGACAGTAGACCGACTGATCAGAATCTGTTATATTAGGATATTTATCGTGAACTTTATCGTGAACTTTATCGTGAACTTTATCATGAACTCTGTTCAATTCTTCTCCTTGATGACATTCTTCACCTCTGGTATTTCCCTGATGGGCGCAACGATGTTTTTGCAAAATTATCTTTCCTTGCCAGCGAAAGTGCGATAGAGCAAATTCAATGGCTGATGGTTCAATGCGGACTCTATCAGTTCTCCCAAGAACTCTGTTCCCTTCAGCAGATCATTGTGGTCAAACGATACGATATTTTCTGTATTGGGCTTGACTCCAAAACGGAATTCAAGATTCGAGATGACATCTTCCAACCATGCGTTACTCGGCACACCACGGAAACGACTTAGTAGGTCGATAGTGGAGCGGGAGACGCTACTTCTTCTGCTGTCAACTCATTATTAAAGATGGAGAAGCTTGGGTCTGAATAACGGTAGTAACTCTTTCTTCCATCGAAACGGACGCTTTTTATAAAAAAACACTCCCTCAAGCAAATAAATAGAAACAGGCTACGCAGTCTTTTTGCGCAACACAGAAAAAAATCAGTGAAAACGATGAAAAAGCGCATTTTTCATCTACCGCGCAAATAGACTGCGTAGGAAATGGGAGATCAGTCGATGTCGATCAGTTGGAAATGCTTGTTGAAGGTGAATTCCATGCCATTGGCCAGTTCCACCTCATACTCCTTCTTGCTCATCTCCAGTTTCTTGACCGCCTTTCCGGGATAGTGGAGGCGCAGGTAGCTTCGGATGGGGTAGGGGATCAGCTCCGCAGGCACCGAACCGCGCTTGCAGTCGATCTCTGTCAAATTGCCCCTTTTGTCAAACTCGAGTTTGGTGCCATTGCGCAGCACGACGTCATAGCTCTTGCCGGCTCCCGACTCCTTCTTGGCCAGCACCACTCTTTGGTGGCTGAAATGGCGCATGATCACGGCCTGCGCCTTGGCGGGAAGCATGGCGACGGAGATGGGCTTGTCGTTGTCCACATGGGCAGAAATAGCGGAGGAGACGATGCAGCAGATGGCGATCATCAAAAATCTCATTGTTCTTTTCATAAACTTCAAATCTATTGTTTTATTATACTTATATACGGATCGTGCCGAGACACGATACACTGTTTTGGACGGCTAAGGGTCGCAATGGTTTAAGGCCGCGCTCCACCTTGACAGAAAAAACCACCCCCGGGGACAGCGAGGGTGGTAATGGTCAGGTCATTGGGCTTGGCGTGTGGCAAGAAAGCGCTCCGCCCTGTGGAGGTCTTCGGGCGTGTCGATGCCGACGGTCTCGACATCGGTCAGTCCGACCTTGATCTTGTAGCCGTTTTGCAGCCAGCGCAGCTGCTCCAGGCTCTCCGCCAGTTCGAGCGACGACTGGGGCAGACGCGTGACCTCGCGCAGCACGTCGGCACGGTAGGCATAGAGGCCGATGTGCTTGAGGAAGGGGTAGGCCGCCAGCCACTCGCCCCGATCCTTGCCCCGGACAAAGGGGATGGGAGACCGGGAGAAGTAGAGGGCGAAGCCGTCGTTGTCGAGGACGATCTTGGGTGAGTTGGGATTATCTACCGCCTCGATGCTCTCGAAGCGCTTGCCGAGGGTGGCTATCTGCGTGGCGGGGTCGTCGAAGGCCTCCATCACCGTACGCAGTTGCGAGGGCTGGATGAAGGGTTCGTCGCCCTGGACATTGATGACGACGTCGGGAGATCCGCCGACCAGGTCGAGGGCCTCGCAGATGCGGTCGGTGCCGCTCTTGTGGTCGGATCGCGTCATGACGGCCTGGCCGCCAAACGCGGTGACGGCATCGTAGATGCGCTGGTCGTCGGTGGCGACATAGACGCGGTCGAGGACCGATCGTACCTGCTCATAGACGCGCTGGATGACGGGTTGGCCGCCCAGGATGGCGAGCGGCTTGCCCGGGAAGCGCGTAGAGGCGAAGCGCGCGGGGATGATGGCTATATACTCCATGGTGTGATTACTTGATGATGTGGAGCCACTTCAGCGGCTTCTTGACCAGTTCGCTGAGCTTGCTGTCCTTGTTCTTCTGCGGCAGCGCGTAGTCCTCGCGAATGTCGTACTTCGTGGAGTGGACGGGAGCCTGGTCGCCACCCTGCTTGCAACGGCCGCGGCCGCGCTTGCGCGAACTCTTCTTCTTGCCCTTGGGGGCGTCGGCCTGGGACTGGGCCTGCTGACCGCCCTGCTGGCTGCCTTTCTGACCTCCCTGCTGGCCGCCTTGCTGGCCGCCGCCCTCGGTGCCCTTGTCCTTGCCACGGCCTCGGCCGCGGGATCTGCGTTCCTTCTGGTCCTTTCGCTCCTTTTGGTCCTTCTGGTCGCGGCTGGCGTCGCTCTGCTGCTGCTGCTGATCGCGGGCCTCACGGGCCTCGCGCGGCTCACGGCGCTGGCGTCCGCGGCGCGACTGCTTCTCCCTGGGCTGCTGGTCCTGGGGCTGCGACTGCTGCTGGCCGTCCTTGGCCACGGACTGATCGGCCTTGTCGGCCTCACGGGGCTGCGGCTTCGCGGCCTTCTCGGCACGCTGCTTGTTCTGACGGTTGCGGCTCTTCTTGTCCTTGTGGCTCTGCTGGTCGCGGGCCTCACGGCGGCGGCTCTTCGCACTCTTGCCCTTGGCGGGGCGCGCCGACTGGCTATACTCGGGTGCCTCGCCGACGTCCTCGGGCAGGGGTACCTTCTCCACCGTCTTCTCCAGGAACTTCTCTATCTGCTGGAAGTAGTACTGGTCCTGCTCGCTGACCAGCGTGATGGCCACGCCGTCGCGGTTGGCACGGGCCGTACGGCCGATACGGTGGACGTAGTCCTCGGCGTCACGGGGCACGTCGAAGTTGACGACCATCGCGATGTCGTCGATGTCGATGCCGCGGGAGATGATGTCGGTGGCGACGATGACGTCGAGCTGGCCGCTCTTGAACTGGAACATCATCTCGTCGCGCTCGGCCTGGTCGAGGTCGGAGTGCATCTCGCCGCAGTTGACCTTCATGCGCTTCAGCGAGGCAGCGATCTGCTTCACCTTCTGCTTGGAACCGGAGAAGATGATGACGCGGTTGAGGTCGCCGGCCTTGAAGATGTCCTTGAGGATCGCCATCTTCTGCGTCTCGTAGCAGACGTAGGCCTTCTGCTGGATCTTCTCGGCGGGCTTGCTCACGGCGAGCTTCACCTCGACGGGATTCTTGAGCAGCGTCTTGGCCAGGTCCTCGATCTTGTCGGGCATCGTGGCCGAGAACATGATGGTCTGGACGTTCTGCGGCAACTTGCGGGCGATGGTGAGGATATCCTCGGAGAAGCCCATGTCGAGCATGCGGTCGGCCTCGTCGAGGATGAAGAAGCTCACGCGCGAGAGATCGACGTTGCCCAGCGACATGTGGGAGATGAAGCGGCCGGGGGTGGCGATGACCACGTCGGCACCGAGGGAGAGGCTCTTGAGCTCCTGGTCGTAGCGGTTGCCGTCGTTGCCGCCATAGACGGCCACGCTCGACACGCCGTCGAGATGGTAGGCGAAGCCCTGCATGGCCTGGTCGATCTGCTGGGCCAGCTCGCGCGTCGGCGACATGATGACGCAGTTGATGGCGTCGGCAGGATAGCCGCCGTCGGCCAGCTTGGAGAGGATGGGGAGCAGGTAGGCTGCCGTCTTGCCCGTACCGGTCTGGGCGACGCCCAGGATGTCGCGGCCTGCGAGGATGTGGGGGATGCAGCTTTCCTGTATGGGAGTGCACGTCTCGAACTGCATGTCGTCCAAGGCGTCGAGCACATAATCGTTCAAATCTAATTCGTCAAAATACATCTTTTCTGAAAGATAAAAATGGTGAGTGATACTACCTTGGCGCGTGCCTATAGCAGAAGTAGGCTATGAAGGCAAAGATAAGGTTCGGAATCCATGCGGCCAGCACGGGGGGCGTGCCGGCATTGATGGCAAAGGTCGAGGAGACGGTCTGGAGCATGATGTAGCCGAAGCTCAGGCCCAGGCCGATACCCAGATAGAGGCCCATTCCTCCCTTTCGCTTTCGCGCCGAGAGCGAGAGTCCGATGATGGTGAGGATGAAGGAGGAGAAGGACATGGCGATGCGCTTGTGGAACTCCACCTCGTACTGCACGACATTGCCCGAACCGCGGCTCGTCTGCTTGGAGATGTAGTCGAGGAGCTCGGGCGAGGTGAAGGTCTCCTGCTGGCCCTTGGAATAGACCAGGTCGGTGGGCTCCATGAGGATGACCGTGTCCTTGACGTCGCCGGTGACGATCCGCTCGCGCAGGCCGACCAGCGTGCGCGTCTTCCAGTTGGTGGCCTTCCAGTGGTACTTCGCGTCGGCGATCGTGTCGTACTGGATCTCCATGGCCGTCATGTGGCTGACCAGCTTCTTGCCCTCAAACTTGTCGAGGGAGAAGCCGTAGCCGCGCTTGTAGCGGTCGTCGTAGTGCTGGATGTAGGCCACCGTCCCCTTGCCCACCTGCAGCTGGACGTTCTCCGCCGAAGTGTTCTTCTTGGAGTTGCGGTAGAGCGACTCGAAGTTTTGGCGGATGACCGTGCCGTGGGGGATGACGAAGCTGTTGAGGTAGAAGGTGACGCTGGCGATGAGCACGCACGAGATCATGTAGGGGCGCATCAGCCGCCGGAAGGAGACGCCCGAGGAGAGCATCGCGATGATCTCGGAGTTGCCGGCCAACTTCGAGGTGAAGAAGATGACGGCAATGAACACGAAGAGCGGGGAGAAGAGGTTGGAGTAGTAGGGGATGAAGTTGGCGTAGTAGTCGAAGACGATGGCACGCCAGGGCGCATGGTACTTCGTAAACTTCGAGAGGTTCTCGTTGAAGTCGAAGACCAGGGCGATGGAGATGATCAGCACGATGGAGAATATGTAGGTGCCGATAAACTTCCGGATGATGTACCAGTCGAGACGACCGAAAAGGTGCTTGGGCGACAACTTGCGCAGCACACGCGCCACCCTGGCCCCCGCCCGGCGAATCGTCTCGGGCTGGGGCATCCTGCGCCTCATCTTGTCTATGGTCTCTCCCATCTGCATGTCGAAAAATTTGTTTTTAGAGTCTGTCCTGCGAACGTAAAGGAGCCGGGCCTATATCCTCCGCCCGAGCTGGTCGATGACGGAAGACTTCCACTGGGTGAAGTCGCCCTGGAGAATGTGGGCCCTGGCGTCGGTGACGAGCCGCAGGTAGAAGGCGAGGTTGTGGATGCTGGCTATCTGCATCGCCAGCAGCTCGCCCGCCTTGAAGAGGTGGTGGAGGTAGGCCTTGGAGGTGATGCGGTCGATCTCGCAGCCCGTGGGGTCGAGGGGCGAGAAGTCGGCCTCCCACTTCTTGTTGCGCATGTTCATCGTGCCCTCGTAGGAGAAGAGCATGGCGTTGCGGCCGTTGCGCGTGGGCATCACGCAGTCGAACATATCGACACCGCGCTCTATGCCCT
>OIWK01001797.1_pt1 | contig 18868 bp, 18 predicted proteins | sample 1587401 | NCBI WGS metagenome assembly OIWK01 (sample SAMEA3888911, study PRJEB22519) | human gut metagenome | biome: human gut; feature: human-associated habitat; material: faeces | place: Denmark | collected 2009
TACCTTGCCACCTTCAGTCTCGCTCCAATGACCAAGGAAGCAGAAATAAACAATGATGGAACCAACGATACCACCTGCAGTCTGAACCAAAGTGGTTGCAACAAACTGTGCAGGAGTATAAATACCGAGGTAAGTCTTAGCGATAGTAACAGAAGGGTTAATATCAGCCTGTGGTGCACCCAGTGCAACAGAAGTGTAAACACCTAAGAGTACTGCGAGACCCCAGCCCCATGCAGTACAAATCCAGCCAGCGCCCTTTGCGTAGGACTTTGCCAGGTTCAGGTTAGCGTTAACGCCAACACCGAAAACCATCAGAACCATAGTTCCCATGAACTCGCCTAACAGATTATCCATTTTACATCCCTCTTTCGTATAACATATAAAAAATTTCTATACCGGATATGTTCCCTACACATATCCGAATCCATATCCGCTGCCAGCTTAGGCCGCCGGCAGCGAATAGTGAATCCTGTCATTTAACCCACAACTTTATTGTTTACGCAGTAAGGATTACTCCTCGTCATCCAGCCAATGCATAGCGTGCTTAACAGCCTTTCTCCAACCCTTGTAGAGCTTGTCAGCCTCTTCCTTAGCCATTACAGGCTCGAAGCGAACATCCAGCTTCCAAGCGGTCTTCAGCTCTTCCTTGCTGCTCCATACGCCTACAGCAAGACCTGCCAGATAAGCAGCACCCAGAGCAGTAGTCTCGATAATCTGAGGACGATCTACAGGTACGCCCAGAATATCAGCCTGGAACTGCATCATCAGGTTGTTAGCAACAGCACCACCGTCTACCTTCAGGGCAGCCAGCTTAATGCCGGAATCAGCTTCCATAGCACCCAGAACATCCTTAGTCTGATATGCCAGAGATTCCAGAGTTGCACGAACGATATGAGCCTTGGTAGTACCACGGGTAATACCGATAATCATACCGCGGGCATTAGAATCCCAATATGGAGCACCCAGACCTACGAAGGCAGGAACCAGATATACACCGCCGGTGTCACGAACCTTCTTAGCAACCCACTCGGAATCAGGAGCAGAGTCTACCATGCGAGCACCATCACGGAGCCACTGAATAGCGGAACCTGCTACGAAGATGGAACCCTCGAGAGCATACTCAACCTTGCCATCCAAGCCCCAAGCAATAGTAGTTACCAGACCATTCTTGGAATCATAGATGTCAGTACCGGTATTCATCAGCATGAAGCAGCCAGTACCATAGGTGTTCTTAGCCTCGCCTGGGTTGAAGCAGTTCTGACCAAAGAGGGCAGCCTGCTGGTCACCTGCAGCACCTGCAACAGGGATTGGAGCACCCAGAATAGCTGGATCAGCATAGCCATATACGCTGGAAGAAGGACGAACCTCTGGCAGCATGGACTTAGGAACTCCAAGATAGCCCAGGAGAGCGTCATCCCACTTCAACTCCTTGATATTGTACATCAAAGTACGGGAAGCGTTGGAATAATCAGTTACATGAGCCTTGCCGCCGGTCAACTTCCAGATCAGCCAAGTATCAATAGTACCGAAAATCAAATCGCCAGCCTCTGCACGAGCCTTGGTGCCCTCAACATGATCGAGAATCCAAGTAATCTTGGTGCCGGAGAAGTAAGCATCAATGGTCAAACCAGTCTTGTCTTTGAACTCCTCAGTGAGACCCTTAGCCTTCAGGCCATTTGCAATGTCAGCGGTCTGACGGGACTGCCAAACAATTGCGTTATATACTGGACGACCAGTATTCTTATCCCAAACTACAGCGGTCTCACGCTGGTTGGTGATACCCATGGCAGCGATGTCGCTAGCCTCCAGACCACTCTGCTCCAAAGCGCCCTTCATTACTTCACACATGGTGCTCCAGATCTCATCTGCATCATGCTCAACCCAACCAGGCTGAGGGAAGTACTGAGTGAACTCCTTCTGTGCAACGCCTACAATCTTGGAGTTCTCATCAAAGATGATTGCTCTGTTGGAGGTGGTACCTGCGTCTAACGCCATTACATACTTCTTTGCCATTTTGAAAATCCCCCTCTTGAATAGTAAATAATAATTGCTTTTTACTGAAACGCCCCTCTCAAAAAGCATTTCGTTTTATTTATGAATGATACCCCTATCTGGAAGTAAAAACACTTCACAACCCCATCAGATTTGGTATCGTTCACTTCACATTTGTTATTATAACACACAATTGAAATTTTGTTAAGCTTTTTTATAAGCCTTTGCTAAAATTTCTATTGGATGTACAGCTTTGGTATCTGTGCCATGCTGAATCTGCATACGGCAAGTACCGCAATCACAGATTACCTTGTGATAATTATCAGCATTGATAGCATCAAACAAAGCCTGACCTATCTTCATGGAAGTCTCATAGTTGTCCTTATGGAAGCCATAGCTGCCGGACATACCGCAGCAGCCAGCATCAGCATTAACAACATTCAGACCGGCAGCCTTCAACAAGTCAAAGGCAGGCAGTCCCATACCCTGTGCCCGCAGATGGCATGGTGCATGATAGATAAACTTATGATCGCTGTTGATGGTTACCTTCTTCAGCTTGCCTTCTTCAGCCAGCATAGTCAGGAACTCAAAAGCATCCCATACATTCTTAGCAGCTTCCTTCATCTCAGACTGAGCGAAGAGCTCGGTATACTCGTTCTTCAGCATCAGAGAGCAGGAAGTACAGCATGCTACTACAGGAATGCCCTTCTGAGCATATTCCTGAATGATAGCTACATTAGTGTCTGCATGCTGACGCGCCTCATCCAGATAGCCGCCTACAACCAGTGGAGAACCACAGCATACAAAACGGTTATCCATGAGAACCTCATAGCCATTTTCGTTCATTACCTGAACAAAAGCAGTACCTACCCAAGGCTCATTGGTATCAATGTAACAGCCTGGGAAGAACAGGACCTTCTTGTCAGAGGAAGGCTGCTTGATGGTCTTAAACAGATCACGGAAATATACAGAAGCATAACGAGGAGTCTTGCGCTCTGGAGCCATCCCCATAGCTCCCATTACGCCTAAAGCCTCGCCAATGCTCATGCCCAGATTAGCCAGAGACTTGCCGAAAGGAATCTTATTCAGCATATCAGCCATCTCAAAGCCATGACTCAGCATCTTATCCTCAGGCTTGTGAGCCTCTGGATGTGCCTTCAGATATCTGCCTCTCTCCAACATATTCAGAGTAGAAACAGATACACCATTAGGGCAGGTAATATCACAATTCTTACAGTTGGAACACAACATCAAGGTGTCCTCATAGTCGCTTGGATCGGAGAAATGCATACGGCTATGAGCAGGACCTACCAACTTTGGTCCCTTGTATTCAGGATTGGCCTTGGTAACTGGGCATGCTGCAATACAGGATGTGCAGGCAATACAGTTGTCCGCCGAATCTCTAGCTCTTTCTTCTAACTCCATAATATAATACCCCTTTCCATTACGCCTTGGCAGCCTTGTATGCGGAAGTCAAAGCTACGCCATTGCCGGAATGCTCAAAGCAGAAATCATAGCCACTCAGGTTGCGGCCGACAACATATACATTCTTCAGAATAACATTGCCAGACTCATCCACAGCACGGAGGGAGTCATCTACCCGTACACCAGCCATAGAGAATGCCTGCTTCTTATCAGAGAAGAGCTGCTTATTTACCCACCTCTCCTCTACGCAGTCACCCTCAACAGGCAGTCCGAATACCATTTCCTTGTATTCGCCAAAGTCACGCATAGTGATACCGCCGCTGTAGAAGCCACCAGTAGCCAGGATGAACTTATCTGCCTCATAGGTCTGGGTACGAACCTCGCCGCCAGCCTCAATAGCAGTAACCTTATCACCCTTTACAATAGCCTTTTCGGCCTTGGCATTCTCAACCACACGAATGCCCTTCTTCTTCAATGCACTCAGGAGCACATCACGGAGACGGATGCCGTTTACGGATGGAGGCATGCCAGTAGTCTCTACTACAGTGCAGCCAAGATCCTTGGACAGCTTGTTATATACAACATAGTCACCCTTGGTGCCAAGAATCTGAGGAACAATAACAGCCTTGCCAGCACCAGCCTGGCCCTTAATCTGCGCCAGGAACTCGCCATAGCCCTTATCGCTCTCTACCCACTTAGCTACATCACGGGTAGTCAAATCACGGCCAGTAATATAGGTGTCAACAGTGATAGTTGTATACTTCTTGTCAGCACCCAGCTCCTTGGCCAGATTCTCCTTAACCATATCTACATAGAAATCCTTCAAGCCCTTAACGCCTACAATAACAATCTCGCTGGCGTCAAAGCATCTGGAAGCCTGCAAGGACTCAGGCAGCAGGCAGGTTGGCTTCAAAGTACCGATACCGGTAATCAGCCACTGCTGCTCCTTGAGGGAACCAGTGTAAGCAAAGCCCTCATCTGCTACAGTCTTTTTGAAGTACTTAATAGCATCCTCAATAGCAGCCATGCCAATTTTCTTATATGGGTGAGAATCAGGCACCTGGCCAATACCAGCAATTGGACTATTTACAGCCTTGCCCTGCTCATCATAACCCAGTATATCAATCACACCGCTGTTCAATGGAAAAGTACCAGCACCGTAGGACAGCAGAGTCACCTTTTTTCCTTCATCAGCACTTACCAAAGCAGCCATCAGGCCAGCCACGCCATTGCCGATAATAACTACATCAGATTTGCTCATCCTCGTCTACCCCCATTTACGTTAAACAACAGCTCGTACATGCCTCTTGTCATTTCTGCTTCCCGGAGGGTCTTGCCTGCCATTACAGGAGTAATCCCCTTCCATCTTGCCTGGAGGAAGTTCTTCATATCGGAAAGTGAATCGCTGCAGCCTTCAAACTTATTCTTGAAGAGCTTGTTAGCAACAGCAGCACTACGAATAGCACAGTAGTTACCCTGACAGGTACCCATACCCAGACGAGTTCTTCTTCTTACATCTGCTACGCAATGGCTGGTAGGCTCAGCTGCAATGCGCTGAATCTCTGCCATAGTAACATTCTCGCACTCGCAAAGAACCTCTCTGGTCTCAGGCTGTTCCTTCAAAGTCTTAACAACATCGCCAAACTTCTCTACGCCCAGACGAGTAGCAGCCAAATTTACACCATAAGATGGGAAATACTGACGAGCAGCCTTCTTCTCTGCCTCTGGAACCTCTGGAACCAATTCCTCCTCAGCAGTACGGCACTTAGCAGTATTGTGGAGTTTTGGAGCCAAAACATCACAGAACTTCTCAGCCATGAGACGATAGGTAGTGAACTTACCACCACAAATAGTCATCATGCCCTTCAAGCCATCTTCCTTCTCATGGTCGATGGTAACAAAGCCACGGGATGCATTACGGCCGCCCTCAGCACCCTTTGGTACATACAGAGGACGGGAACCAGCAAATACGCGAAGGATACGATAATCCCGGAGATGCTCAAATACGCCAACACCGGTCTTCATCAGGTCCTCAACCTCTTCCCAAGAAGTGGAGGTATCCTCTGGATCTGGAATAGTTATGGAGGAAGTACCAAGAATGGTAATAGAACCATGTGGCACGAAAATATCGCCATTGGATGGCTTACGGAGACGGTTTACAACATGGTTGGTAATACGCTGATTGAAAGCAATCAAAGTACCCTTGGATGGGCTTACATTACATTCCAAACCAGCCAGTTCTGCAACCTTGCCAGCCCAAGGACCAGCTGCATTTACCAGAATCTCGCACTCAATGTCATACTCTTCCTTGGTAACATTGTCACGAACGGTAATGCTCTTTACAGTAGCATTTTCAATGTTTACCTTAATCAGCTCAGTATAGGTCTTGTAACGACCGCCATAACGAGCTGCAGACTGCAGATTCTGCCAGGACATACGGAAACCATCAATAGCTCCATCTGGAACCTCATAAGCAACCTTCAGCTTGCGAGACAGATTTGGCTCTAAACGAAGAGCCTCCTCCTTGCTGAGCTCACGAGTGGAAATGCCGCTTTCAGCGCATCCCTTGAGCCAAGGAGCAACAAAGTCAGGATCATCACCCTCAACCTGAACAAACATACCAGTAGTAGCCTCTACACAGGACTTACCGATGCGGCGCAGGATAGTGTTCTCCTCAATACACTCTTTTGCTGCTTCCTGATCTTTTACAGCGTATCTTGCACCACTGTGCAAAAGACCATGATAACGAGAGCTAGCACCATTGACCATATCAAGTTTCTCGATCAAAAGTGCGTCGATACCGCGCATGGACAGGTCGCGCAGGATACCAACACCTGTAGCTCCGCCGCCTACAACGACAACCGTAGCCTTGTCCTTTACCATAACAATCCCCCATTTTCTATAATACACACAGAAGCTGTGCTTCACTATGAGATACAGCGGAAATACACGAATAATCAATAATGCCTATGTTTTACCGGTACCTCATATTTGAATTTTCCTCCGATTGCACATTATAAAAATCCAATCGCAACAAAATTTCATTGATATGTTTATAATACCCTAACACATTTAAGAAGTCAACAGAAATAATAAGAAAAAATAGATTTTTCTTGTAAATTGCAAGGACTCCTTCTAATAATGCTTTTTATGGGTAAAAACTGTCTGTCAACTGAACAATTTGTTATAGCGTAATGAAATTTGTTGTACAAATTATTTACATCAATTACCACCGGCAAAATATCTTAAAATGTAATTCTAGCAATCTCAAAAAAAATAGAACTGCCCCATTTTGACCAATGAGACAGTTCTACAATTACTATGAAATTAGAAGGTTGCTACAACAGCACCCTGGTATTTCTCCTCGATGAACTTCTTAACCTTCTCGGACTGGAGAGCCTTGATTAATGCCTTAATCTCTGGACGCTCCTCATCACCCTGACGAACAGCTACGATGTTTACATATGGAGAAGTAGCATCCTCAATATACAAGGAATCCTTTACTGGATTCAAAGGTACCTGCATAGCGAAATTGCTGTTGATAACAGCCAGATCTACATCATCAATGGAACGTGGCACCTGAGCAGCCTCCAGCTCCTGGAACTTTAAGTTCTTTGGATTAGCTGTAATATCATTTACAGTTGCAGCAATATCGTTGTTATCCTTCAGGGTAATCAGACCAGCCTTGCTCAAAAGAATCAAAGCACGGCCGCCATTGGTAGGATCATTAGGAATAGCTACAGTAGCGCCATCCTTAACCTCGTTCAGGCTCTTTACCTTGTGAGAATAGATGCCCATTGGCTCAATATGAATACCGGCAGCGTTAGCCAGCTTTACCTCTGGATGCTCCTTTACGAAGTTCTCCAGGTATGGAGCATGCTGGAAGTAGTTGGCATCCAGCTCCTTGTCGTTAAGAGCAAGGTTTGGCTGTACATAGTCATTGAACTCAACAACCTGCAAATCAATGCCCTCTGCCTTCAGATCATCCTTAATCTGCTCCAGAATCTCAGCATGAGGAACTGCGGTAGCGCCTACCTTCAGTACCTTGGTTTCAGTGGCAGCCTTCTTATCATCAGTGCCGCCACAGCCAGCCAAAGCCAGAACAGCTACAGCCATTGCTGCCAAAACTGCTAATACTTTCTTCATAATATATATTCCTCCTTTTTTATGTTGGACAAATAAACGCATTTAGGTTGCACCATTTGTCATAAAAAACTTATCGCTTATCCAGTTTTTTGGCCAAAGCATTACCAGCAAACTGCACAACCTGCACCATGATAATCAGCACTACTACAGTGGCAATCATAATATCAGGGCGGAAACGCTGATAACCATAGCGAATAGCCAAATCACCCAGTCCACCGCCGCCAATGGCACCAGCCATAGCAGATTCACCTACCAGACTGATAACAACGGTTGTGAGCTGAGCCACAATATTAGGCATAGCCTCTGGCAAAAGCACCTTGGTAATAATCTGCATAGGGGTGGCACCCATAGCCTGTGCTGCCTCCACAATTCCCTCTGGAATCTCTCGAAGAGAGGTTTCTACCTGACGTCCGATAAAAGGTACAGAAGCCAGTACCAATGGCACCATAGCAGCCGTTGTACCAATAGAGCTGCCTACCAACAGACGAGTCAAAGGTATAATTGCTACCATTAATATAACGAAAGGAATAGAACGAACAGCATTTACTACTGCACCTAATATCTTGTTAATTACCGCACATTCCAAAATCTGATTTTTGGCTGTGGTGTGCAGCAACACCCCCAGAGGAACACCGATTATAGAGGCTATCACCATAGACAGAGCCACCATATAAACGGTTTCTCCCATAGCCTTAGTGATGAGTGGAATCATGTCTGCTGACATAGCCAATCACCTCCACTTTCAGTTCTTGTTTTTCTACATAGGCCATAGCCTTATCGATTTCCTCCTGGCTGCCATCCAGACTGATAATCAAACGGCCAAAAGGCACATCCTTGATATCATCCAGACTGCCAAAGAGAATGCCAACCTCCAGGTCGAAATTCTTAATCAGCTTGCTGATAACTGGTTCATTGGCAGATTCTCCAATAAAGGTTAGACGAATTAACAGCAGGCTATCTGGGAATGGCTCTGCCTTAACCTCCCGCTCACGGAAGCCTACCGGCAAATCATTACTGAGCAGCACACTGATAAATTCCTTGGTAATAGGCTGCTGGGGATTGGTAAATACATCCAGCACTCTTCCCTTTTCCGCAATAACACCCTTGTCAATAACGGCTACTTTGTCGCAAATATCCTTGATAACCTGCATTTCATGGGTAATAACCACTACAGTAAGTTTCAGCTTAGCATTAATATCCTTGATAAGCTGCAGAATAGCCTTGGTGGTCTGTGGATCCAAGGCTGAGGTAGCCTCATCGCACAGCAAAATCTTTGGCTCGCTGGCCAAAGCTCTAGCAATGCCCACCCGCTGCTTCTGGCCACCAGATAGCTGGGATGGATACTGATCTGCCTTGTTAGCCAGGCCTACCAGCTCCAAAAGCTCCATAACCTTCTTGTGAATCTTTTCCTTGGGGGCATTAACCAACCGCAAAGGAAAGGCAACATTGTCATATACCGTTGCCGAAGACAGCAGATTAAAATGCTGAAAAATCATACCAATACTTTTGCGAGCCTGCCTAAGCTGGCTCTCGCTCATGGCTGTTATATCCTGACCATCCACTGTTACCACACCACTGGTAGGGCGCTCCAAAAGATTGATACACCGTACCAAGGTGGATTTGCCAGCACCGCTAAGACCGATGATACCATAAATTTCTCCCTTATTAATATGGAGGCTGATATCCTTAATAGCCTTTACCGGGCCAGAGGGACTGTCATAGATTTTCTCAATATGGGATAAATCAATCACAGGCTTCAACTCCTAAAAACATTGTTTTCCTGTATGTTTTGCATGATAACACATTTTCCTCCAAAGGTCAAGAAAATAGTATTCTGTCAATAACATAACAATGATATTATACCTACTTTTGCAAGAAAAATAAATAAAAATCATTTTCGATGTAAACCTGCTAATATATTTACTACTCCCCTGCTGGTATCATCAGATTGGTAGCAATAAAAAACATCCTGCACAAAATCAATTTCCTTTTTGTGCAGGACGCCTTTCCAACCTTCTATTTCATTAGTTTGGCAAAATCCTTGGCAAAATTAGCACATATACGTGCATACATGTCCTTGCCCTCATAATCCTCTCTATCCCTAGCGTCTACTCGGCTAAAAATTTCCTTGCCAGTTTTGGTATCATAGGCCCGAAATTCTACTGTTACATAAAATTGAGTACTATAATATTCAGGATGATATACAGGTTCATCATACTCTATTTCTACACGGCGGGAGTTACCGTCTAATTCTTTAACTGTTATATATTTAGTTCGCCGTTCCCAGCTGGTATAGGCTGGATGAAATATTTTGCTGGACTTGTATTCCTTCACTTCACTGGTAATATATACATCAACAACCTCTGGTAATTTTTCCCAATAAACTTGTTCATATTCTTCCGGGTTACTCTGATACAAAAGATCCATATCCTGACCAGAAAGCAAGGATATTTTTCTCAACAACATTTCTTCATCTACTATAGGTAGCTTGGCTGTATGCAGCTTGTCCTGATATACAGCCTGCATAGACTTAGCCTGTACAGAATCCTCCTCCATATCTATTTTGGAAAAATCCATCTCATAAACAGCTACAGACTTGACTTTTTTAAAATTGTAAGAACTATCCTTAAAATCAGTCTTTTCCGCCCAAGCACCAACAGGCATTATAACCAACATCAGCACTACCAAGGCTAACATTCTTTGAAGCACTCTCTGCATATAGTTCAACCTCCAGCTTATTTTAACGCTTCCTTTGTTGTACCATACCCCCCCTACTACCTGCTCCATATCCTTATCTGACATTTCTCTCATCCTTTCCTATAAACCTTAGCGAATATTTTCTTTTGTCTATTATACGCTATCCTGAAATAAATATTACATAATTTACTAATTTTTCTATTGTTCAAATCAAAATCCCTTATCTCCCATATGTCACATAAAATTTAAGTAGAGAATATATCAATGTATCCACGTATACAATACCTTTGTCTATTGACATTCCCAAGCCATGTGACTATAATAAATTACATCAAACGGACAACGAAGTCCCGGAAAGCCAATCAGGTTTTTCGGGACTTTTCTGTTTTCCGGGCGAATGATATATATATCACAATTTCATCTGCCGAGACAATGTCGTCTCATGGTTATTTAGACAAATAGCTATGGGACGGCATTTTTTGTTAAGGCAAAGCCGTTCTTATCTATTATTTAAGTAGTTGTGTATGTGTGGAGAAAGGATTTGATTAAAATGATTGATACTGGCGATACTGCTTGGGTCCTGATTAGCGCGGCCCTAGTATTCTTTATGACACCTGGCCTTGCCCTGTTCTACGGCGGCATGGTTAGAAGCAAAAACGTACTGACCACTATTATGCAGAGCATGTTCATTCTGGCCATGATTTCTGTAGAGTTTATCGTTATTGGTTACACTATGGCCTTTGGCACTGATGTAAATGGCTTTATTGGTGATTTCAGCAAGGTAGGCCTAACCGGCATTGGCATGAAGGTTTTGGAGGGTGGCACTATTCCAGAACTGGCCTTTGTAGCCTTCCAGTGTATGTTTGCCGCATTGACTCCAGCCCTGATTACTGGTGCCTTTGCTGAAAGAATGAAGTTCAAGGCTTTTGCCATTCTCATGCTGCTGTGGGCTGTATTGATTTATAACCCAATGGCTCATTGGGTATGGGGCGGTGGCTTCCTGGCCGAGCTTGGTGCTTTGGACTTTGCTGGTGGCCTGGTTATCCATATTCTCTCTGGTGTTTCTGGTTTGACTCTTTGTATTCTCCTTGGCAAGCGCAGCGGCTATGGCAGAACTGCCATGCTGCCTCATAACCTGCCAATGACTGTTCTGGGTGCTTCGATTCTGTGGTTTGGCTGGTTCGGCTTCAATGCCGGCAGCGCCCTTGGTGCTAACGCACTGGCTGCCAGCGCCTTTGTAGTATCTCAGGCTGCTGCTGCCGCTGCTACTGTTTCCTGGGTACTTATGGAGTGGAAGTTTAACGGCAAGCCAACTGTTCTGGGTGCTGTTTCCGGTTGTATTGCAGGTCTGGTAGCTATTACCCCGGCTGCTGGTTTTGTAGAGCCATTACCTGCCATTATCATTGGTCTGATAGGCGGCGGTATCTGTTACTTTGCCGTAGCTGTTCTCAAGGACAAGCTGGGTTATGATGATTCCCTTGATGCCTTTGGTATTCACGGTATCGGCGGTACCTGGGGTTCTCTGGCCACCGGTCTTTGGGCTACCACTGGTGTAAACCCAGCCGGTGCCAACGGTCTTTTATATGGGGAAACTGATTTGTTTGTAGCTCAGGTTATTTCCACTGTTGTAGCCTATGCTTTGGCTATTGTAGGTACTTTCATTCTCTTCAAGATTGTCAGCGCTATCTGTGATGTGCGTGCTGATGAGTCCGAGGAGCTGGCTGGCTTGGATATCGTGGAGCATGGTGAGCGTGGCTATGGCCGCTCCGTTGTAGGCGGTACTATTATGGGCAGCTTTGAGGATTCCAGCGAAATGCTGGCCAATACTGTCATGAAGGTTAATGCCAAGGGAGGTACAGTATAATGAAGATGACCAAAATTGAGATTATCACCCGCTCCAACAAGCTGGATGAGCTGATGGAAGCATTAAATGATATTGGTGTGCTGGGTATGACTGTCAGCCAGGTCTTTGGCTGTGGCCTGCAGAAAGGCCATGAAGAGGTCTACCGTGGCAAAAAGTATGATGTAAATCTGGTTCCAAAAATTAAGCTGGAAACCGTTGTCTGTGAGATTCCTGTTGAGACTGTATTGGATGTGGCAGAGAAAGCTCTCCGCACTGGCAACTACGGTGATGGTAAAATTTTTGTTACCGAGCTTACGGATGCTGTCCGCATTCGTACAGGCCAGAGAGGTCCAGAGGCTATAATGGACATTACTGGAGAAAAGAAATAGATATCCACACAACATACACTATAGACAGAGGGATAGCTGCTAGTTGGCTATCCCTTTGTCATTGCTAAATACATACTTATTTCAACAGTTTTTACTTAATTTTACTTTAACCTATTAAAAGGTAAATATAATTATGGATTTTTGTATCTTAATAATGTATAATACTATTTAAGTTTTTCTATAATGTTTAAGGGGTGGTTTTAATGATTTTCGGTAAGAAAATAAAGGCAGCTGCTCTCTGCGCCGCTGCTATTATGTCCTTTGGCCTGTTAGCTGGCTGCGGCTCTGACAAGGCGGCTGACAACTCTGGCGACAAGCAGTACAAGGTAGGCATTGTTCAGTTAGTTGAGCACAATGCTCTGGATGCTGCCAACAAGGGCTTTGTAGATGGTCTTAAGGAGCGTGGCTTTGAGGAAGGCAAGAATCTGGTAATTGATCAACAGAATGCTCAGGCCGACCAGTCCAATCTGCAGAATATCGGTCAGCGTTTTGTTAATGACAAGGTTGATTTGATTTATGCCATTGCTACACCTGCAGCTCAGACTGTAGCCAATCTTACCAAGGATATTCCTATTGTAGCTTCTGCTATTACTGACTACGAGGGTGCCAAGCTGATTAAAAGCAACAATGAGCCAGGCGGCAATCTGACTGGTACCAGCGATATGAATCCTATCAAGGAGCAGATTGATCTGCTGCTGAAGATTACACCAAATGCCAAGACCATTGGCTGTATCTATACCTCCAGCGAGGCCAATTCTGAGATTCAGTTCAAGGCTATGAAGGAATATGCTGAATCTAAAGGTCTGAAGGTTGAGTCTGCTACCATTTCCAATGTAAATGATATTCAGCAGGCTGCTCAGAGTCTGGTAGGAAAGGTTGATGTTTTCTGGGAGCCAACTGATAATGTAATTTCTTCTGCAATTCCTACTCTGGTATCTGTTACCGATGCGGCCAAGAAGCCTGTTATCTGCGGCGAGCCTAATCAGGTAAAGAATGGCGGTCTGGCTACCTATGGTATTGATTACTATGAGCTGGGCAAGCAGTCCGGCCATATGGCTGCTGATATTCTGGAGGGCAAGTCCAAGCCTGCCAATATGCCAATTCAGTTTGCCAAGGTTCTCAAGGCTATGTTTAACAAGACTGATGCTGCTAAGTTAGGCATTACCCTTAGCGATGATCTGCTGAAGGATGCCGACGTGGTAGAGTAATATTTATAGGTAAGAAAATATTTGCTCCGGGCGTTCCTGCCGCTGATTTATTTCCCGGCAAAGCAGCCCGGAGCTGTTTTTTAGAATGGAGAATTGACTTTGGATCTGATAATTCCTACTATATCTCAGGGACTGCTGTGGTCCCTGCTGGCTATAGGCGTATACATTACTTTTAGGGTACTTGATATTGCTGATTTGACTGTAGAGGGCAGCTTCCCTCTAGGTGCTGCTACTGCCGCTGCCTGTCTGGTAGCGGGCTGGAGTCCTATTCCTGCCATGCTGGCTGCTGCCTTTGCTGGTATGCTGGGCGGTATTATTACCGGTATTCTGTGTACCAAGCTAAAAATACCTGCTCTGTTGGCGGGTATTCTGACCATGATTGCCCTGTATTCCGTCAACCTGCGGATTATGGGCAAGGCTAATATTTCTCTGTTGCAGGTTGATACCGTATTTTCTCTCTATGCCATTTCTGGGCTGGAGCTGTCCCAAATGATTTTGGTTATTGGTCTAATTGCTGTTATTATTACTGCTGTAGGCTGCTATCTTTTCTTTGGTACAGAAATCGGTGCTGCTATTCGTGCTACTGGCTGCAATCCTCATATGATTCGGGCCAACGGCGTCAATACTGATATTACTGTTATTCTGGGCCTTTTGATTTCCAATGCTTTGGTAGCCCTGTCCGGTGCCTTGGTAGCCCAGGCCAACGGCTTTGCCGATGTAGGTATGGGTGTTGGCACTATTGTTATTGGCTTGGCTTCTGTTATTATCGGCGAGGTGCTCTTTGGCACCCGCAGTTTCAAGAACTGCCTGCTGTCTGTTATTCTTGGCTCCATTGCTTATCGTGCTGTTATTGCCATTGTTTTGCAGATGGGTATGCCACCAAATGATTTGAAGCTCTTTACAGCTATTCTGGTAGCAGCCGCTTTGTCCATGCCTCTGTTCCAAGCGAAATTAAATAAGAGAAAGGCGGCGAAGGACTAATGCTGAGAATTGAAGATATTGCCAAAACATTTAACCCAGGTACTATTACCGAAAAAAAGGCTCTAAAGGGAGTTACCCTTCACTTGGAGCCAGGTGACTTCGTTACAGTTATTGGCGGTAACGGTGCTGGTAAATCTACTCTGATGAACTCCATTGCTGGTACCTTTCCAGTAGATAGAGGCAAAATTGTTATTGATGGTCAGGATATTACCAAATGGCCTGAGCACAAAAGAGCCAAATACATTGGCCGTGTATTCCAGGATCCTATGATGGGTACTGCTGCCAATATGCAGATTGAGGAGAATATGGCTATTGCTGCCCGTCGTGGCAAAACTCCTACCCTTCGCTGGAGTGCCCCTGTGGCTCAGAGAGAGTTTTTCCGGGAACAGCTAAAAACCCTGAATCTGGGCTTGGAAGATAGATTGGAATCCAAGGTAGGCCTGCTGTCTGGTGGTCAGCGTCAGGCTCTTACTTTGCTGATGGCTACTCTGGTGGAACCAAAGCTGCTGCTTTTGGATGAGCATACTGCAGCTCTTGATCCTAAGACCGCTGCCCAGGTATTATCCCTGACTACGGATATTGTCCACAAGCGCAACCTTACTACCTTGATGATTACCCATAATATGAAGGATGCCTTGGCCTGTGGCAATCGCCTGATTATGCTTCATGATGGCAAAATCCTGATTGATGTTAAGGGCGAGGAAAAGAAGCATCTTACTATCAAAGACCTTTTGGCTATGTTTGAAAAAGCTGCTGGCAGTGAGCTGAACTCTGATGCGCTACTGCTTAGCTAATTAAAAATTTCCATAAAAATTGGCAGGTTAGAATTATCTCTAGCCTGCCAATTTTGTTTTACCTATAAATTCTCTATTCCTTGTCCAAATCTACATCAATGGTGCCTGTAGCATAAGGGGCCAGCACATAGGTCTGAACGATTACATGAATATGCTTGTTTTCATCTAAATAAATATCCTTAGGTATTTCCTCTAACTTAACTACCCGAGAGTAAAGGAGATCGCCATAATCTCTTTCTATGGCCCTAATTGGTGATTTATCCTTACGCAGTAATACCGCTTGTCGCTGAGCCAATTCACAGAGACCGTATTGGTAGAGAGTGCCACCGGGGCCACTTTTGCTGCGCAAAAGCAGGAGTCTCCCGACACAAAAGTGTTATGCCCATACGGCTGTTGCCGAATCATCAAGGCTTATCGATATGGTCAATCCATAATAATTCTGCCATCTTCGTAGGGAATAAGTCATTCCAAACAGTGCCAAAGCAGGAATATGCAATGAATACGCAAAGTAGAAGGCATGACATATACCCTCACAGGTATATCGATGTGCCTGAAAGGGTACTCCACCTCACACTCCTGTAATATTGATAATATTATGGTATCACAAAACTCCCCACCATTCCAGCAATACAATCTAATTACTACCTGCTAAAAAATTGACACAACCTCTCTAGTTGCCTTTCCGCTATATAGACTTTTTACATTTTCATCATCTGATTCCCAGGCCTCGCTAAATTCCTCAGTAGAAGAAAATCTTCCCAGCAAATTTCTTCCTCGCTCAATTAGTATTTCCTCTGAAAACCAAATATCTTTTTCAAATGATATTTCTTCTCCATCCTCAAAATAGAATATTATTCCCCTTGTAACCCAGTTATCATAAAGTACATCACCAGCCTTATACTGTATTTGATTTTCATTTATAACTTCTATTTTTTTGATTATTCTTCCAACAGGAATATCAACCATTTCTTCATTTTGCACAGCGGAAATAATTTCATTTTCACTAGCTTCTTCTAATTTAAACACCGCTACATCTTCCAACTTGCCATAATAATCTATTGCATCTACAAAATTTGTTACCTTGTAAATAAGTTCCCCTACATAAATGCCAACTATTCCATACACTGAATTAGAATATACAAATTTATTACATGCTATTTTTGCAAAATTTTTTCCTATCATCTCATGTAGGAATTTATATGCATTTTTTGAAAAGGCTATGTTTACTGATTTCATTTTACTTATCCTCCATAACAAAATGTATTTTCTGATTCTTTACACCTGAACTATTTTTACTCCTTCTTATGTTTATTTCTATCACAGGCGTTCCATCTGATACAGATTTTATTCTATACGATACTATTGTGCCATCTGACATTCTAGTTATCCTATGATTATCATTTATCTTTTTTTCAATACCTCCTTTCGCTATTTTAGCATAAAAATCATTTGCTGCCTTCAAAGGATTTGACGAAATGATATTTCTAGTGTTATTTCCCGTACTTGGACTACTTACACCAAATCTTCCATTATGATATTTATATACTTTAGAGACTATCATTATATTTTGACCTACACTGTGAAAATGTATTGCATTGCCCTTAAAACGTCCCAATTATTTCACCATCCTTACATGAGTGCGCTCATATTGACTTGCATAGCGACGAAATTCTATTTGGTTGGTATATTCCCCAAATATACTACTAGGCATCCGTCCATGCACCACAACTGCTGTAGGATGCAATTTTTCAAGCATAACTCCAACACCAAGACGCATCATTTCATAATCATCCTTTGTCTTCAAGCAACCATGAGTGCTTATTGCTACTATTGTATCCTTAGGAACTCCTAAAAAACAATATTCGAAGCTTTCCTCATCACTCCATCTTATATTAGGAATTACAGGTACACCATGTTGCTGCAGATAAAATCCTACTGCCCTATTCATATAAGTATTAGCCTGTTGCAAACACTTCGCCTGTCCGACAGCCATACTGCAATCGGGAGATATTACACCGTCAAATTCTCTTAATAGGGTTAAATAGCGATTTGTAGCTGTTAATACATGTGAAAATTCCTTATCATGCATATAAAAATGTACATACTTATTTCTATTTTTACATCTTTTAGCCTTATCAAATGGTATGATATCCAGAGGTAATTCTGTATTATGCAGGTTCATCATCATAGGGATTCCCGGTTCCCCCACCAAAACTGCATCCTTTGTCAAGTATGCCTGAAAATCATCATCGAATTTAGTTTTTTTTATTATCATTTTCATGTTCCTCTCAAAAAAAAACTAGACTGCAGAGAGCATATCACTATACTCATCTGCAATCTAGCACATCATAAGTGGCTTATTTGCAAGTTTGACTATTTAATCCTAATATTGGAATTTCTATTTCTTGTTTTCGAGCTTTACATTTGAATAACACAGTAAAACCATTTCTAATTTTCTTTGTTGTTTTAAAAATAAAGCACTTCTTACCAATAGGGCAACAATAGTTACATCTATAAATAAATGAATCATTTTTATTGATAGCAATCACCTCAAAATAATTTTCTATATTGATTTGATGCATTATACATGATATACTTTATGTAGGTATGTATTTCGTGCATCACGTGCGATTCACCCGCGCCAAATAGCTCTGCTACAGCTATTTGGCGCTATTTTTTTGTTATTTTATCACCCCTAATACATGTTTTTACTCAGACTCTTTCGTATCCCCTCCTTGCTGTAAATTCACTATCAAGTATGAATTTTTTTTATCGTATGTAGCAACATATCTACAAGCACTGGTATAGCTTCATTAGCTGGGCCACACATTCAGATTCTGTATTCAGCTTGCCCCAGAAGCCGTAGGCTTCCATTTGCAAAAATCATTAAACCATTTTTCGAGATACAGTCACAGTCATAACGACATGGAAATTTACCTGTTAATCAAAAAACGGTTAAAAAAATTATTGACAAATAGAATATATTGTATTACTATAAAACCAATAATTAAATTAAGTTGATGTAATTAATACAAATTTCAAAATTAAAAAGGAGTTGATTAACGATGAACAAATTAACTAGTAAAAATGTGCGTCAGGATCCGCTATTTTTGAGAAACGCCTATGAAGGCCACGGAAAATGGGGAATCCCACTAGTAAGAAAGCAAAATTTGCCTCTTGATAATATTGCCTTAATAGCGTGCGCCGATACAAAAGCTAAAGACAGTCCCAAAAACAAGGCAAAGGGAGTACATTTTTTTGTGGATGATTATCGCTTCAATGGAATCTATGTAAATCCCCAAAAATCATTGCATAAATATTCTCAATATGCTTTCCTTCTCGTATAATAAGTTTTGTAAGCAAGATATCCGCCTTGTCTACAAAGCTTATTTT
>OIWK01001811.1_pt1 | contig 18732 bp, 14 predicted proteins | sample 1587401 | NCBI WGS metagenome assembly OIWK01 (sample SAMEA3888911, study PRJEB22519) | human gut metagenome | biome: human gut; feature: human-associated habitat; material: faeces | place: Denmark | collected 2009
AAGAAAAACACCTGGGTGGACAATGTCATCAGCGGTTTTGCCTACTTTGGAATGTCCATCCCTTCCTTCTACTTTGGAATGCTGATGATCATTCTTTTCACTGCGACCCTGCACATCCTGCCTTCTTCGGGAATGCACACAGTAGGAGTGAACACCCCACTGGACACTATCCAGCATATGCTTATGCCGGTGATGACCATGGCGCTGGGAACGATGGCGTCCAAGACCCGCTATGTGCGCGCCAACACCATCGGTCAGCTCAGTGAAGAGTATGTTCTGGCTGCCAAAGCAAAGGGAACTTCTCCCTGGCAAATTTTGCGCAAGCACGTTTTGAAGAACACCCTGCTGCCCATCATCACCATCCTGGGTATGAACATGGCTTCGCTGGTGTGCGGCTCCTTCATCATCGAAAGCGTCTTTGGCTGGCCGGGTGTCGGCAGCTTTGCGATGGAAGCGATTGGAAAAAGAGATTACCCAATCATCATGGCGTATGTTATGTTGTCCGGCTTCATTCTGGTTATGGGCAACTTTATCGCCGATGTTCTGTATTCCTTTGCAGACCCAAGAATCAAAAGGGGGATCGATGCAGCCAATGGAAAATAAAATTGTTTTTGACGAGCGCTCCTTTCAGCGGATAGAGAAAAAGGAAAAGGACCTCGGCACCGTTTATCACCGCAGCTTGTGGAAGGACATCGTTTCTGAAATCAAGAGCAACCCGGTGGCAATTTTTGCGGTCATCTTTCTGATTATCATCATTGTGGCATCTTTGCTGGCTCCTTTAAGCCCGTATGACCCGAACAAGCTGGATCTGGCAAACAAATTCGCCGCTCCCTCGATGCAGCATCCGTTCGGCTGTGACGAGTACGGCAGAGACTACTTTACCCGTGCGTTGTACGGCGGCAGGGTTTCGTTGATGGTAGGCTTTGCCGCTATGCTGGTCACCGTTTTCATCGGAACGACCATCGGCATCTTTTCGGGCTACATCGGCGGCAAACTGGATATGCTGCTGATGCGCTTTACCGATATTTTCCTGGCGCTGCCGAGTATGCTGCTGATGATTGTCCTCAACACCATCCTCAAGCCGGGCATGACCACCCTGATTTTGGTGCTCAGCCTGTTCTCGTGGGCATCGGTTGCACGAATCACCCGCGCAGAAACGATGTCCTTAAAAGAAAGGGATTTCGTGGTTGCATCCAAAAACCTGGGTGCAGGCAATGTTTTGATTGCAGTGCAGCACATCCTGCCCAACATCCTCGGACCGGTCATCGTTGCAGCCAGCTTGGGCGTTGCCAGTGCAATTTTGACCGAATCTTCCCTGAGCTTTTTGGGACTGGGCATCTCTATCCCGCACGCTTCCTGGGGAAGTATGCTTCAGGCGGCACAGGCGCACATTCTGGATAAGCCGATTCTGGCAATTTATCCGGGACTGCTGATTCTGCTCACCGTACTGAGCTTTAACATTCTGGGCGACGTACTGCGCAGTGCGCTGGAACCAAAGATTGTAAAATAAGGAGGAAATTATGAAGACACTGGTAAACGTGAAGGACCTTTCCGTTTCTTATTTTACCTATGCCGGAGAAGTGCAGTCGGTGCGCGGCGTCAGCTTTGACATCGAATCGGGCAAGACGACCGCGCTGGTAGGAGAGTCCGGCTGCGGAAAATCGGTCACCTCCAAGGCGCTGATGGGCTTGATCGAGCGTCCCGGCGTTGTAAAGGAAGACAGCCAAATCTTTTATGAGGGCAAAAACATCCTCGATTTTAAAGAGAAGGAATGGCTGGATTTCCGCGGAAAAGAATGTTCGATGATCTTCCAGGATGCGTTGGTTTCCCTCAACCCGACCATGATGATTGGAAAACAGATTATGGAAAATCTGGAAAATCACAACCATGAAAAATTAAGCAAGACCGAAATCAGAAAAAGAGCGCAGCAAATGCTCGAGCTGGTCGGCATACCGGATGCGCCTGCCTGCCTGGACAAGTATCCGCACGAACTTTCCGGCGGTATGCGTCAGAGGGTTATGATCGCCATGGGTCTGATCTGTCATCCGAAGCTTCTGATCGCCGATGAGCCGACAACCGCTCTGGATGTAACCATTCAGGCACAGATCCTGGAGCTGATGAAAAAACTTCAGAAACAGAATCACATGGGTATTATCTTTATCACACATAACCTTGGTGTTGTTGCTGAGGTCTGTGACAAAGTATCCGTTATGTATGCAGGTAAAATGGTAGAACAGGGACCGGTGGATGATATTTTCTATAATCCGGGTCATCCTTATACAAAAGGTCTGCTTCGTTCTATGCCGCGTGTAGATGCTGAGAGTTATGAGCGTCTGATTCCAATTGAGGGTTCACCGGTCGATATGTTAAATCCGCCGGAAGGATGTCCGTTTGCACCGCGTTGTGAACATGCAATGAAGATCTGTCTGCAGCAGATGCCGCCATATGTGGAGATGGGAGAAAATCATCGTGCTGCATGCTGGCTGCGTGTGCAGGACTGTCTGGAAGAAAACAAAAAAGGCGATACTCAGACAGAAAATATTGAAAAAACGGAGGTAGACAACCATGAGTGAGAAAAATGATGTACTTATTCAGGTTGATCACCTGAAAAAATATTTCCCGGTAAAGGGATTAAAAGGACCTGGTGTGCAGGCGGTAGAAGATATTTCTATCTTTATCAATCGTGGTGAGACACTTGGTCTGGTAGGCGAGTCCGGATGTGGTAAAACCACTCTGGGACGAACCATCCTTCAGTTACACGAGCCGACTTCCGGAAAAATTGTTTACGATGGTGAGACAATTTTTGAGAGAGAGGATCCGTGGCAGAGAGATGCAGAGGGAAATCTGCATCCGGTAAAAGTACCAAAAGCAACACAGTTAAACATGCTTCCATACAGACGGAAAATGCAGATTATTTTTCAGGATCCATCCGCAAGTCTGGATCCGCGTATGACAGTCGGAGAGATTATCGGAGAGGCACTTGATATTCATAAGCTTTTTCCGAATAAGCAGGACCGTACAGATCGTATCAAAGAGCTGCTTGGCAGAGTAGGATTGAATACAGAGCATGCAAATCGTTATCCGCACGAGTTTTCCGGTGGACAGCAGCAGCGTGTCGGTATTGCCCGTGCACTGGCTGTAAATCCTGAGTTTATCGTATGTGATGAGCCGATTTCCGCACTGGATGTTTCCATTCAGTCACAGGTAGTAAATATGTTGGAAGATATGCAGGAAGAGATGGGACTGACCTATCTGTTCATCGCACATGATCTTTCCGTTGTTCGTCATATTTCACACCGTATCGGCGTAATGTATCTTGGAACTATGGTAGAGCTGGCTGAGAGCTATGAGCTGAACCGCCATCCACTGCATCCGTACACACAGACACTGCTTTCTGCAGTACCTGTTCCGGATCCGGAAGTGAGCAGAAGCAGACAGCGTATCGTTCTGGAGGGAGATATTCCGTCTCCGATGAATCCGCCAAGCGGATGCCGTTTCCATACACGTTGTCCATATGCAATGGATAAATGTAAAGAATGTGTACCGAAATTCAAAGAGTATGAAAAAGGTCACTGGGTGGCATGCCACCTCCTGGAGCAGTAGAAAATTGCTTTTGTCTCAGTCGAGACGGCTTTCACTTTTATAAGTGAGAGATTTGGAATTGGATAACACAGGGAAACCTGTTTATCAATAAAATTTTAAAGGAGAGTACTATGAAAAAGAGATTGGTATCAGTTGTATTAGTTGCAGCTTTCGCTTTTTCCATGCTTGCGGGCTGTGGAAGCGACAACAGCGCATCTAAAGACAACAACAAAACATCTGCAGAAGCAGAGCAGACAGCAACCAACAGTGGTGATGGATTCAACATTACTGTAAACTTCGCATCCGAGCCGATGACAATGGATCCGGCACTGAACTCCTCCGTAGATGGAGCTATCATGGCAAACCATTTATTCGAAGGTCTGATGAAATGGGAGAGCACAGGTGAGGAAGTTGAAGGTTCTGACGGAACATGCGATAGTGCAAAACTTACTTACGGTCAGGCTGAGAGCTATGACAAAACAGCAAATGATGATGGAACTGTAACATACACCTTCCACCTTCGTGATGGCATCAAATGGTCTGACGGAAAAGACGTTACAGCAGGCGACTTTGAGTATTCCTGGAAACGTCTGGTTACCCCGGCTACAGCAGCAGATTACAACTACATGCTTGACTGCGTTGTAAACGCAAAGGAGATCATGGCAGGTAAGAAAGATCCTTCTGAGTTAGCTGTAAAAGCAGTTGATGACAAGACATTTGAAGTAACTTTAACAACAGATCTTCCATATTTTGACGAGCTGTGTGCATTCCCGGCTATGATGCCTGTACGTCAGGACATCATCGAGGCAAATGGAGATCAGTGGACATTTGATCCTTCTACATACATCTCCAATGGTCCATACAAACTGACAGAGTGGACACATAACTCACAGATTGTAATGGCTAAAAATGAGAACTACTATGATTATGCAAATCTTGGACCGGATACCATTACATTTAAATTAATGGATGATTCCAATGCTATGCTTTCCGGTTTCAAATCTGGCGAGCTTGATTACATCCAGAATGTTCCACAGGCAGAACTTCCTAGCCTGATCGCTTCCGGCGATGTGAAGATCGTAGATTATCTTGGAACCTACTATGTATGCTTCCAGACACAGAAAGCTCCATTTGACAATCCGAAAGTACGTGAGGCATTCACACTTGCTGTTGACCGTAACTACATTGTTGAAAAAGTAACTCAGGCTGGACAGGTTGAAGCTGGTGCTTATGTACCAAGCGGTATCTCTGATGCTGAGGAAGGATCTGATTTCCGTAAAGTTGGTGGAGATTACTATGATCCGACAAAGGATGCTTATGAAGCAAACTGCGAGAAAGCCAGACAGCTCCTTGCAGAGGCTGGTTATCCGAACGGTGAAGGATTCCCGGTTGTAGAGTACCTGTACAACACAGATGATGCTCACAAAGCTGTTGCTGAAGCACTTCAGAACATGTGGGAGCAGGAACTTGGCGTAACAGTTACACTGAACAATCAGGAGTGGAATGCATTCCTTCAGACACGTAAAGATGGTGATTTCTCTATCGCACGTAACGGATGGATTTCTGATTACAATGATCCGGTATCTTTCCTTGATATGTGGGTAACAGGTGGTGGAAACAACGATGCTCACTACTCTAATCCGGATTACGATAACCTGATCAGTCAGGCGAAAGCTGAATCTGATCCTGCTGCACGTATGAAACTGTTACATCAGGCAGAGGACATCTTAGTAGGTCAGGATTACGTAGTTGATCCGCTGTACTTCTATACACAGAAATATATGCTGCGTGATGGAATCGAAGGCATGTACTACACACCACTGGGATACTTCTTCTTTGGATATTGTACACAGTCTAAGTAGTAAATGACATGAAAAGGAATCCTGCTTGCAGGATTCCTTTTTTAAAAAAGAAAAAATTGTTTTGGTGTTATGAGGAGAATTTTTTCAGTGAGAAGCACGCAGACATGGACAATTGAAAATTCTCATCTATGCAATGGCAATATTTTCCATTTAGCCAAATAAATTTTATGATAAGATTTTAGTGAAAAGTATATGAAGTGAAATAGCGTATCTTTTTCAATGAGATTTTATTTCCAAAGAATATAGAGATAAAATTACTTTACATATAAAGGTAATTATGCTAGGAGGTATACAATGCGAGCTTATGAAAGATTATTAAATTATGTGAAAGTCTGGACGACCAGTGATGAGGAGAGCACAGCTTCTCCGACTACTGCGCGTCAGTTTGATCTGGCAAAAATGCTGGTGGAAGAAATGAAGGAAATGGGCATCGAAGATGCCATGATGGACGAGTATGGTTATGTGTATGGTCATATTTTGGCAACTCCGGGATATGAGGATCGTACAGCAATCGGTTTTATCGCGCATATGGATACCGCGCCGGATTACAGCGGAGAAAATGTAAAACCGCAGATCATCGAAAAGTATGATGGAAAAGATGTGGTTCTTGGAACTTCTGGCAGAACACTGAGTACAAAAGATTTTCCAATGTTGAAAACTATGGCAGGGAGAACACTGATCACGACAGACGGAATGACACTTCTGGGTGCCGATGACAAAGCAGGTATTGCTGAGATTCTGACTGTTGCCGAAGAATTATTAAAAGGTGATATCCCTCATGGAAAAGTATGTATCAGTTTTACTACCGATGAGGAAGTTGGAAGCGGCGCGTGTCATATGGATCTGGAGCGTTTTGGTGCACCGTATGCTTATACGGTAGACGGCGGTCCGGAAGGTGAGATTCAGTTTGAAAACTTCAATGCAGCTTCCGCAGAATTTGCAATCCATGGCGTTAACGTACATCCGGGCGAGGCAAAAGATATCATGGTTAATTCCATGAAAATAGCAATGGAATTACAGAGCATGCTGCCGGAACAGGAAGCACCGGAGCATACCGAAGGTTATGAAGGATTTTTCCATCTGATGGAAATGAATGGCAGTGTGGAAGAAACAACCATGAGCTATCTGATCCGTGAATTTGATGCAGAAAAATACGAAGCGCGTAAGGTGCTGATGCAGGAAATCACTGCTTCCTTAAATAAAAAATACGGTGATGGAACTGTAGAACTGAATCTGAAAGATTCTTATCGCAATATGCGCGAGAAAATCGAACCATGCATGCAGCTCATTGATTTTGCAGTTCAGGCTTGTAAAGATGCGGATGTTACACCGGATATCGCACCGATCCGCGGTGGCACAGACGGTGCGCGTTTAAGTTTTGTGGGACTTCCGTGTCCGAATCTTGGAACCGGCGGTTATGGATTCCACGGTGCCTATGAGCATATTACGGCAGAAGGCATGGACAAAGCCGCTGCGATTATAAAAAATATTGTATCCCGGTTCACACATCACATGTAGCAGAGGGAATGATCATGCCTGCATGAGGAATTTTCTTGCTGCATAGTGATGAAGGGAGCGACGTTTTATGAGCCAAAAGAGCTGTGTAACAGCGAAGGAGCACGATAGTGCGTCTGGCGAATGGAGCGTGTGAACTGTTGTTGAGAAAAAGAGAAAGAGTAGGAAATTTTATGGGTGCATTATTGTATCAGACGTTAAGAGAGAGCATTGTGGATGCCATCCGCAGCAAAATTTTTAACCATGAGATCAAACCCGGACAGCGTATCGTGGAATTGGAGCTGGCGAAAGAATTTCATACAAGCCGGGGACCGATTCGTGAAGCACTCAGGCAACTGGAAAATGAAGGAATTATTGTGTATACAAGAAACGTAGGATGTTCTGTGAAAGAACTTTCCTTTCAGGACTCCTATGAGGTGTATTTACTGAGAACCAATTATGAGGTTATCAGTGTGCGGTTCCTGCAGGGAAAAATTCCGGAGGAATCCATGCAACGTCTGGAAGAAATTTTGAGTCGGATGAAAAATCTGACGGCAGAAGAATTTGATCAGGTATTTGAATGTGATAATGAATTTCATGAGGAACTGGTAAAGATGTGTGGTATGCCACGGGTTCAGAAAGCATGGAAAGAACAGTATTACGGAAATCTGTTTGCCGGATATGATCTGGTGCAGGATAAAGAAGCCATTGCAAAACACCAGTATGCGTCACATAAAGTAATATTTGATGCATGTGTGTCCGGAGATTGCGAAGCAATCTGCAAAGCTATCAAGGATCATTATTGGAGAACCATTGCCGGAATGATGCGCGATCAAAATGTGGATGCACCGCACCTGGAGACTGGTTGGGACTGTTTGTTTTAACAAAAGTTTCTTTTGTGGTGAATATTAAGTAATGAAGGAAAATCAGCTTTATTTTGTCTTGTAAGCTAACAATCGCTTTTCAAGAAAAAATAAAGCTGATTTTTAATTTTAGTTACCCATAAAACGTTCGTCTTGCATATTTTATAGTATATCAGATACAAGTCTTGAAAATTTGCATGTAGTTTCACATGCGTTCGACCTGATCTGATATAAGCTTCGACAGACTGGCCGAAGAAAGGATGGTAAAAGTATGGCAAGATTTACGAATCAGGCTCAGTTGCGCTATGGAAATTCCGTAGCGAATTCAAATATTGCGGTAGGAGAAATTCTGGAGGTGTTGTCTGCGACAAAGACTGCGGTTCGAAAAGTATATGAACAGGATGACACGATAACTTACGTGATCAGTGTGGTAAATTCCGGGACAGTTCCGTTAAATGGCATGACTGTGACCGATAATCTGGGCACATATGCCTTTGATGCAACAACGTTGACACCGCTTGTCTATGTGACAGATACCGTAAATTACTATATCAATGGTGTATTACAGCCAAAGCCAACGGTTACACCGGGAGCACCACTGGCAATTTCCGGTCTCAATATACCGGCAGGTGGAAATATCGTACTGGTGTATGAGGCAAAACTGAACGAATATGCACCTCTGGCAGGAGAATCCGAGATCACAAATACTGTAACCATTTCCGGCGGTGGTATTACCCCAATCCAGGTAGAAGAAACCGTTCAGGCATTGAGTAATCCGGTTCTGACAATCACAAAATCCATCAGTCCGGTTCCTGTAACAGAAAACGGCACACTGACCTATACGTTTCTGATTCAGAATAACGGAAATACCGCAGCAGAAGAAGGTACCGCGGCAGTGATCACCGATGATTTTGATCCAATTTTGAATAATCTGACGGTATCTTTCAATGGAACTGCATGGACAGAAGGTGTGGATTACACTTATGATGAGACAACCGGAAGTTTTGCAACCATTGCCGGAAAAGTAACCGTACCGGCGGCAGAATATGTCCAGGATCAGGTCACCGGAGCCTGGATCACAAATCCGGGAATCAGTACCCTGATCATAACCGGCACAGTGTAAAATGTTTCTTGATTAGAATTTTTAGATAATGAAGCGCCCCCAATTGATTTTGTCTTTCCGCCTAGGAAGCGCTCGTCAAGAAAAAATAAATTGGAGGCGCATTTACGTTGAGATGATATGTGTAAATAGCGGGCTCAGAGCAAATTTTTTCTGACGGCGATTGTTAGCTGACAGAACAAATTTGTCTGAGTCCGCTTTTAAAAACCGATCGTATAATCACAGCGGCATGAAGTAAGGATAAGCAGTGTGGTTTTATTCACTGTGCAGAGTCCCTTTTCATAACTTATATTTAAACCACACAATTACCCGTAATAAACCCACGATTTTGAAAAAACGTTGTTTTTTGGACGAAAGTCGAAGATTGTATGGTTGACTGTTAAAATCTGCTTTCGTATAATGATTGTTACAGCTTAAGCATAACAAAAAAACAGCTTCCTATTAAATGGAGAAAAACAGGAGAATGCATAGAAGTATGAATAATATACTGAAAATTTTTAAAAGAGATCTGAAGCGTCTGCTTCGGAATCGTGCAGCGGTACTTGTAATTGGCGGTGTGTGTCTGCTTCCGTCTCTGTACGCATGGTTCAATATTGATGCAAATATGGATCCTTACGGAAATACACAGGGAATCAAGATTGCAGTGGCAAATTGTGATGAAGGTGCCAGCACTGCGCAGATGACGCTGGATGCCGGCGAAACGATCATTGAAAATCTGAAAGAAAATAAGCAGCTTGGATGGACTTTCGTCGATGAAGACGAAGCGAAGGAGGGCGTAAAATCCGGTGAATATTATGCAGCTATCGTTATTCCGGAGAATTTCAGTGATTCACTGCTCAGCATTTTGTCCGGAGATATCAAAAAGCCGGAATTAGACTATTATATTAATGAAAAGAAGAATGCCATTGCGCCGAAAATCACAGATACCGGTGCAACGACTCTGCAGCAGCAGATCAATGATACCTTTTCTTCTGTTGCATCGGAGGCAATTTCAGAAGTGATCAGTTCTTCCGCAGGAAATCTGACGGTGGATGTGGATCAGACGAATTCAGAATTGTTGCAGACGATTCAGGAAGTACGGGAGAATCTGTCCGGTTATCAGGGCGTTTTGACAGATTTTCAGGATACCGTAAAACAGTCTGACAGTCTGATCAATGATACGGTAAAGACACTGGATCAGGTAAAAGATTCTGTAGAATCTGTATCTGATACGTTAAATACCGGCGCGGACCTGTTAAAAGAAAGTCGTCTGGCAACCGGTTCTTTTGCTACCCAGATTTCAAACAGTTTATCGGATGGGGAAAGTTTCATAAATGATGCCTATATCAATGCGGCAGTAAAATTTGGAAAACTGGAAACACAGGCAGAACAGATCACAACCTCTGTGTCTGGCAGCATTGATTCTGTAAATGAATTAAATCAGAAAAACAAACAGATTCTGGACGAACTTTCCAAACTGCATGACAGTATTGGTGGGGATTCTCAGATTTCTACATCCATCGGAGAGCAGATTACAAAACTGCAGCAGCAGAATCAGGAATTTTCGCAGCTTCTGGATTCCTTAAACAGCGGAAATTCAGCAATTGCAGACAGTATGAAAAATGCCCGGACGACACGTACCGATCTGGAGCAGATTGCGGGAAACAGCAAAAATTCCTTGCGCGATTATAAAAATTCTCTGTGTCAGGATGTTCGGCCGAAAGTGGATGAATCTCTGGATGCGGTAGCTTCCGTCAGCGGCAATTTTTCTGCAATTTTATCCGGGATCACGCCGACGGCAGATCAGTTAAAAGCAATGCTGCAGCAGCTGCAGACCAGTCTGGATGACAGTGTGAATGCTTTGACAAAGACGGGAGAAGCACTGGAAAAAGTTGACGTACAGCTTGCATCTACAGCGACAGATGTACAGGCTTTACAGAGTTCCGAAGCATATCAGCAGATTTTGTCTCTGGAAGGTATTGATGCAGAAGCAATTTCCGACTTTATGTCCTCACCGGTTTCCATCACTTCAGAAGTACTGTATGATGTGAAAAATTATGGTTCCGGCATGACACCGTTTTACACCAATCTGGCATTGTGGGTTGGTGGTCTGATCCTGGTTTCTATTTTGAAACAGGAAGTAGACAAAGATGAAGAAGTATCCGATTTTTCTTCCACCAGTGCATATTTTGGCAGATGGATGCTGTTTGTTGCCCTGGGGCTGATTCAGGGATTTATTGTGTGTCTGGGTGATCTGATTTTGCTGAAAGTGCAGTGCGTTCACCCGGTCGTATTTGTCTGCACAGGTGTGTTCTGCTCCTTTGTGTATGTCAATATCATTTATGCACTGGCATTGACCTTCAAACATATCGGAAAAGCACTGGGTGTATTTTTCATCATTTTACAGATACCGGGATCTTCCGGAACGTATCCGATTGAGATGATGCCGGGATTTTTTCAGAAACTGAATCCGTTTCTGCCATTTACCTATGCGATTCGGGCAATGAGAGAATGTATCGCGGGATACTATGACCATACATATGTGAAAAATCTGAACGTCCTGTGGGTATTTGTTATGCTGGCACTGTTTATCGGTCTGGTGCTTCGTCCATTGCTGATGAACCTGAACCATCTGTTTGATCGCAGACTGGAAGAAACAGAAATGATGGTGGGCGAGACTGCCACCAGTGAAAAGCAGCTGCCACAGGCTCAGCTGATGCTGAAAACATTGATGCAGAATGATGCGACCAAGAAGAAATTTATAGAAAAATCCGGACAGTTTGAACAGCGTTATCCGAAGATGATCAAGATGGGATTTGCCGGAATTATCGTAATTCCATTGGTATTTTTGATCTTATCCTTCAGTCTGCAGGCAAAATTTGTGTTCTTGATTTTATGGATCTTATCACTGATCGCACTGGTGGTATATCTGATCTGTGTAGAGTATGTTCATGACAGGATCGTGCGCCAGCTTGAAATGAGCGGATTATCATCAGAAGAACTTGTGAATATGATAAAGGAGGGGAATGACAGATGAAAAACATTTTGAAGATTTTTCAAAGAGATATGATGCGGATCCGAAAAAACGTCATTGCCCTTGTTGTTATCGTTGGTATCAGTGTGGTTCCGTGTCTGTATGCGTGGTTTAATATTGCGGCAAGCTGGGATCCGTATTCCAATACCGGTAATCTGAAAGTTGCGGTTGCCAGTGTGGATGAGGGATACGAAGGAAGCCTGATTCCATTAGAAATCAATATCGGTGATCAGGTGCTGTCTGCTTTGCGGGATAATACGCAGATGGAATGGGTATTTACCACGAAAGACAAGGCGACTGCCGGTGTGAAATCCGGAAAATATTACGCAGCCATCGTGATCCCGAAGGATTTCAGTGATAAAATGATGAGTGTTTTTTCCGAAAATGTGGAGAAACCGGAAATTACTTATTATTCCAATGCAAAGGAAAATGCCATTGCGCCGAAAGTTACAGATAAAGGAGCCAGCGCAGTGCAGCGTCAGGTAAATCAGGTCTTTATTGAGACAATTTCCGATACAATACTGACGGTATTACAGGCGGTTTCCAATATGACAGAGGCAAGCGGTGCAGAGACCATCGTAAGTAATTTGAATACAAATCTGAACCGGATTGCCGGAGACTTAAGCGCGTCTGCAGGTCTGCTGCAGAGTTTTTCCGACATGACAGTATCGGCGCAGAACCTGTTGGATTCAACGACTGAATTTATGCAGAGTGCACAGACACAGTCGCAGGAAAGCAAACAGACTTTTCAGAAGAGTAAGGATAGTTTCTCCGATATTGACAGTGCGCTGGATGCGGCGACAGATAACGTAGAAACAGCTTTAAATGCGACACAGTCTGTATACGATGAGATGAATCAGACGATCACAAAAGCTTTTGAGACGCAGAGTCAGGATACAGAGACGGTTGCTTCTACGTTAGATATGCTGGCAGCAAAAGTGCAGAAGATCATCGACTCCTATCAGTCTGTCCGTGATGCGGTGGCATCCATTTCTGACAGTCATTCAGAGCTTGCTTCAGCGGTAGATGCGGTGGTTTCCCGCATGGATACGTCCATCAAAGCACAGCAGGAACTGCATGATAAGCTGCAAAATACAGCAAAGTCTTTGCGTGATACGACAACAGATATTGCGACTGCGAAGAAAGAACTGCAGGATCTTTTTACAACGAGCGGAACGCAGATCGCAGATGCGACCAATGAGTATCATTCTTCCATGGAGTCTTCTTTAAAGAAACTGACGGATGCACTTGACAGCTCAGAAACCAAGATTTCCGGTCTGTTGTCCCAGTTGGAAAAAAGCACCGACGGCATTTATTCTCTGACCGATGCAGCAGATTCGGATCTGACGCAGATCCAGAGTGTACTGGCAGATTCCGGAAAATTGCTAAACGATGCGGCAGACAAGATTTCCGATACGACGGCGAAACTGGATGAGATGGAACAGAGTGGAGATTTTTCAGAACTGGAATCTGTTATTTCCGGAGATCGGAGTTCTATCAGTTCATTCCTGGCAGCGCCGGTTTCGTTAAATACCCATAAGGTATATGAGATTGCCAATTATGGTTCTTCCATGGCACCGTTTTATTCCGTCCTTTCCATCTGGATCGGCGGCATTGTGTTGGTTGCCATGTTAAAGGTCAATGTGTCGGAAAAATGTACTGAAGGTATGGAAAATGTAAAACTGTATCAGATTTACTTCGGTCGGTTTATCACATTTTTGATCGTAGGTCTCTTCCAGAGTACATTGATCGCGTTGGGAGACTTATTATATCTGGGCATCCAGTGTGAGCATTCATTTTTGTTTCTGCTTGCCTGCTGGTTCTCCGGTATTGTATTTGTCAATATTATTTACACCCTGACGGTTTCACTGGGAGATATTGGAAAAGCGGTCAGTGTCATTTTGCTGGTTGTGCAGGTTGCGGGAACCGGTGGTACCTTCCCGATTGAAGTTGCACCGAAATTTTTCCGGGCGGTTTATCCGTTGCTTCCGTTTACCCACAGTATGGCAGCACTTCGTGAGACCGTAGGCGGTATGTATGGCATGAATTATTGGATCGATCTTGGAAAACTTGCCATTTTCTTGGTGATTTCCCTGATCGTTGGTCTGGTTCTTCGAAAACCGATCATCAAGCTGAACGACGCATTCACAGAAAAACTGGAAGAAACAAAGTTGATGTAATAAAAAACGCATCCCACAGGAAAAATGTTCCTGTGGGATGCGTTTTTTGTGTACAATCGAAAATTACAAAAAATCTGTCTGTATTTATCTTTGATAAGACTTACATATTTTCACAGATATGTCTGGCAACATAGACACCGCTGGCAGATGCATGGGACAGGGAATGTGTCACGCCGCTGCCGTCACCGATGATGTAGAGACCTTTGTGGCAGCTTTCCAGATGCTCATTCAGTTCTACTTCCATGTTGTAGAATTTTACTTCTACGCCGTAAAGCAGAGTGTCATCATTTGCAGTACCCGGTGCAATCTTGTCCAGGGCGTAGATCATTTCCATGATACCGTCCAGAATACGTTTCGGAAGTACCAGACTTAAGTCACCCGGAGTCGCGGAAAGGGTAGGACGAACCAGACCTTCTTCAATACGTTTTACGGTACTGCGACGTCCACGGACTAAATCGCCGAAACGCTGTACGATGACACCGCCACCAAGCATGTTGGACAGTCTGGCAATGCTTTCGCCGTATCCGTTACTGTCTTTGAACGGCTCAGAGAAATGTTTTGCAACCAGAAGTGCAAAGTTTGTATTCTCTGTCTGTTGTGCCGGATCTTCGTAACTGTGTCCGTTTACAGTAACGATACCGTTTGTATTTTCGTTTACAACGATACCATACGGGTTCATACAGAACGTACGCACGTTATCTTCGAATTTTTCTGTACGGTAAACAATTTTGCTTTCATACAGTTCATCAGTCAGATCAGAGAAGATAACAGCCGGAAGCTCCACGCGGACACCGATATCCACACGATTGGATTTTGTCGGGATGTTCAGCTCTTTGCAGACACTCTCCATCCATTTACTTCCGATACGACCAACAGAAACGATGCATTTGCGGCAATCAGCGGAGGTATCGCCGTAATGTAGACGGTAGTTGTCGTCCTCAAGGCACTCGATTTTTGTAACCGGTGTCTGGAAGAAGAAGTCAACCTTCTCTTTCAGCTCATTGTAAATATTCTCCAGAACGACATAGTTGATATCTGTTCCAAGGTGACGAACGGACGCATCCAGAAGTTTCAGTTTATTCTGCATACAGATTTTTTTGAAATGAGTACCTGCGGTAGAGTACAGTTTTGTATCCTCACCACCGTGTGTCACATTGATCTCATCCACGTAACGCATCAGATCCAGTGCTTCTTCTTTTCCGATATATTCAAATAATGTACCGCCGAAGTCGTTTGTGATATTGTATTTTCCATCGGAAAAAGCACCGGCACCTCCGAAACCGCTCATGATCGCGCAGGTCGGACATTTGATGCAGGATGGAACTTTCTTGCCGTCGATCGGGCAGTGTCGTTTTTCCAATGGATAGCCTTCCTCAAAAACGGCGATCTTTAAATCTTTATTCTGGTGAATCAGTTCGTAAGCAGAAAAAATACCGCCGGGACCGGCACCAATGATAATAACGTCATATTTCATAGTGATATAACCTCCAATAGTAAGACATGAAAAATGCAGTGCAACAAAATACAATAAATTACAATAGCTGAAAAATAGATCTTCGCTTTGAATTATATGTAACTGGCACTGCTTGTAGTTACTATTTATTTTATCGCGGAAAATAATAGCATGTCAATAAAAAATGTGTAAAATTTTTTGAAGTTGTATAACAGTAGCAAAATGTAACTACCAGAAATTGTATGTTTTTAACAAAGTTGAAAACGATACCAATTAGTATTGCTTGCAAGCGACTGCGTTCATGTGTAAGTAGCGAAAGCGGATTGCGAAATACAAATTGCTTGGACGTAAGAAGTGGACAGCAACCAAACTGATCCTGTATAAGAAGTTAGTGCAGCTGCGCCATGAAGTGCCGGTGATTACAGATGGTGTATACAAACTTCTGGACGCGGACAACGAAATGGTATATACTTATCTCCGAAAAAATGAGGATGAGACATTACTGGTGATCTGCAACTTTACAAAAGAGACCATCGATTATCCGGTGGGAGATTTTGTGAAAGCATCTCAGGGAACATTGCTCATCTCCAATTACGACGATGCACCGCAGCAGTATGCGGATGCAATCGAACTAAAACCATACGGAGTATATGTATATGAAATCAAATAACAAAATCAAACTTCTGGCACTGGATGTAGATGGAACACTGTTTGACGATGCGGGACATATCCCGGAGCAAAATATCCGTGCCATTCAAAAGACACAGGAAGCAGGCGTGACCGTGGTGGTCGCTTCCGGCAGAGATTATGACGGAGTGCCACACGACCAGTTAAAAGAAGTTGCCATGCCATACCTGATTACCACAAACGGAGCAGCCGTTTATCGAACCACAGACAGAACCTGCCTGGATGAGCATTGCCTTCCGGCAGAAAAGCTTCTTTCCATTTTTGAATTTATCCTTCAAAGAGAAGTCTATATGACAGTGTTTATCGATGGACATAACTATACCCCGGTTTCGGTGTATGATTATGTGTGGAGACTGGGACTTCCGGAGCATATCGTAAATCATTTCCTGGAAGGACGTCATGAATTACCGGATTTACTTTCCTATGTAAGAAGTGGAAAAGCCAAGATCCAGAAAGTGACATTGAATTTTATCCCGGCAGAAGATGGCACATTTTTACATCGTGATGAAATCTGGGATATGCTGAAAGCCTGCCCGGATATCTGCGTGGTAGATGGTGGTTTCCATAATATCGAGTTTACCGCTGCAAATGTTAATAAAGGACTGGGCTTGAAATTTCTTGCAAAAGAACTTGGCATTTCTATAGAAGAAACAATGGCAGTGGGCGACAGTGGAAACGATGAGGAGATGCTGATGGCAGCAGGACTTGGTGTTGCCATGGGAAATGCATCGAAAGAAATCAAAGAGATTTCGGATGTTGTGACTCTCACAAACGAAGAATGTGGTGTGGCACATGCTATTGAGCAGTATATTTTGAACGCAGAATAAGCATTCCCCCGCTTCAAGTGCGATGGCGTCTTTGGTTTAAAGCAGAAACAGTTGGTATATCAGATGACAGCTGAAAAAAATCAAGCCATTCACATTTTGTTGAAGAAGCACCTTGGGAGACAAGGTAAGAGATAACTTTATCTGGCGGTAGCTTTCGAACCCGGGAATAATCTTTTCCAGGATTATAAACAAAAGAATTTATATTAGAGCAGACATTGTAAATAGAATTATTAAAAATTTCTTTGAGTTTTAAGTGAAACAGAATAAAGAGCCTCCTGAATTAGAATAGATTTAGTTCTAATTCAAGGGTCGCTCTCGCTACCACAAAAAATATCAGTAGCGAGAGCGACCGCACGTTTTGGCTCATATGTCAAGTGTTATATATAAATTTTTGTTAGACCTTTATAATATTAAATCAGGAGTCATTATCTAAATACTATTGATGAGTGAACTGTAACACCAACATTTTTATTTCCTTGGTTTTGTTACAAAAAATAGTATATAAAATAAGAAAAATATTGTAGAATGAAGAGGTGGAAGCAATTTCATCTCTTTTTCTAGTTGCTTTCATGTAATATAAATAAATGGTAGGAGGGCATGTGATGACGACTGCAGAATTACAGGAACAAGGAGCAATTTATTTTGATAAAATTACGGATGGTTTCCGAAATTATAAAGATATTAAACTGGTGATGGATGAAAAACGTGCACTGGCGCATTTTAAAAATCTGAAGAAGGAATATGGAAATAATAATGCCTTTGCCGATTTCTATTATTACAGACTCGATATGGATTCCCGTGAGATGGTCGATGAAGTTCTTACAGATGCAGAGAAGACATATCTGAATTTAATGATGCCGGAAGATCTGGACCAGGACATTATCTTCCCATTGGATGATAAACTTTTAAAAATTATAGTAAAATTAAATGCAGAGGAAATGTTATTTTCTACAATCTATTTTCTGCCGAGTGGAAAAGCAGATGGAAGAGGACGGACAACATGGTGGGGAAACTATGAGAAGGAATACATCTGCTTCTGCGATAAATAAGAATTGTGCAAATAATTTGCACAATTCGCACAATAACGATAAAAAACGGGAGATGACCTACTTTAGAAAAAGCGGCCAAAATGTGTTGACTTCTGCCGTATGCAGTGCTATTATAAGCAAGCTGTCGCTGATGCGGCGGCACAGAAAGAAGAAAAGTAAAGACACAGGCGGCATGGGATGCGACAGCCGATCTTGAAAAAACTTCTGGAAGCAAGAAAAAAGTTGTTGACAAAGATGACTGCCTGTGATAATCTAATATGGCTGTCGCTTGAGACGGCAACAAAGAAAAATAAAAAAGTTGTTGACAAGCACTTGAACATCTGATAAGATATAAAAGTTGCTGAACGGCAACGAACAAAGAACTTTGATAACTGAACAGTGAAATAACCTTGAAAGATTCATTGAGAACAGCGAAGCAATTCGCATTAAAATGAGTTCGAGAGAACAGCAGAGACGAAAGTCAAAGCAACCTAAAAAACAGTAAAACGTTTAGGATTGACGAATGGTTAAAATTAGCCAGTTGATCCTGGAACGGGAAAAACTTTTTATGAGAGTTTGATCCTGGCTCAGGATGAACGCTGGCGGCGTGCTTAACACATGCA
>OIWK01001812.1_pt1 | contig 18728 bp, 17 predicted proteins | sample 1587401 | NCBI WGS metagenome assembly OIWK01 (sample SAMEA3888911, study PRJEB22519) | human gut metagenome | biome: human gut; feature: human-associated habitat; material: faeces | place: Denmark | collected 2009
CATCGCAAAGGAGGCTATGCGATTTTATTATGCTTCAAAAGTTGTAAAGTGCTGAAAATCTATTCGGAATGTCATTAATTTTTGTGATAAATTCGGCCAAGGGGTGGATGTTTATTTACCTCTGATGGGGACTGGATCATCTAGAATGAATTTGTCAGACGAAGATGCATTGCTACAGATGAAAGCAGGAGTTTTGGCGAACCTATCAAAGATACATCAAAAGTTTTTTATTGTAGTATATGAGAAAAATAAAGATAAGGTTTCTATCTTTTAGAACAGGAGGAATAAAAAATGGCATATCGGACTAGAACGTATATTGCTGGAGATTGGACTGGAGATAAGGATGCTATCGATCAGTTGTATAAATGGAATGATAGCAATTATTGGTCATTACATTTCATTGATGCACATGATTTAACACAGGCGAGAGACGGAAGCTTGAACTGCAGCATTAAGTCTTCCTTGCAGAAGCGATTGGATATTTCGAAGTGCTTTGTTCTAATTGTAGGTGCTCAGACGAGTACGCTGAGAGCTGGTGGTTGTCAATATTGTGCAAGCTATAAAGGCAGTGATGCTTCCTGTAAACGGGGATATTCTGTTGATTATCGAAGCTATATTGAGTACGAATGTGAACAAGCTGTAGCGGCGAGAATCAAGATTGTTGTCCTGTATAATTATGCAAGAGTCTATAAGGATAAATGTCCAATTGCCGTAAGAGATAAAGGACAACATGTTGCAATGAGAACGTATGTAGATGGTGTATATCAGTTTGATTATCAGACTGTGAAAAATGCACTTGATGCGTGAAAAGAGGAGTGTTTCATATAAATTTCTCAAACTTCGCACACCTGGAACTTCAGCCGAGCGTGAGTATGCAGAAGTCCTTCACGTACGTGCCGTTGACGTGATTGTAGAGGCGAGCCAGCCGCTCCACTTTCTTGAATCGGCTGCAGCTGAACAGCGGGTCGTCGATGATGAGGTCGTTCCTGCGCGCTTCACTCGTCAGCGGCGCGATGGCTTTCCGGATGATGGCCATACCCAGGAGTAGCGTGAACTTGCGCCAATGGGGGGCGTAGAAATTCAAGAAGCGGTAGAACGTGTCCCCTTCGAACGGGATGGAATCCGGCGCATTCTTCTTCCGCTGGTAGAAGGAACGCTGCTGGAACACCGCCTCAAACGCGACGAGGAAGATGGTCATGACGGCAAAGGCGCGCAGCTTGCAAGCATTACATCTCCGCAGGATCTGGCCGACATGGAACTCGGCAAAGAATTGCTGAATCTTGGAAGAAGCAGCTTCACAGGAGTGATGATGATGTGGTACAATATTCATAGCATAAGCCCTCCGTTTGTGTTGTGATTTGTTTGACGCTTTCATTATACAAAATGGAGATAGCTTATGCTATTTTTTTTTGCAGATTACTGCTAAGAATAAATCAGCGGCTTAGCAACTGCGAAGTTTGAGTATTTGATTTTCGTAAGGAGGGAACACTATGGGACTGTCAAAACCATTCTATCGTATTACACGTCCTGGAGTATTTATACCATCCTATGTCATGGATAAAAGATATGCTCCGGATCGCTTGCAATTGAGCAGAGCCTATATCAGTATTGAAAAGGATTTGCGGTCTATTTTTGATTATATTGAGCCTGATGATCAAAATATAAATGCATTTTCATTTGAATTATTCAGCTTATTATTACGTGCATGCACAGAAGTTGAGTTGAACTGTAAAGAAATAATGGTGGCAAATGGCGCAGTTCCAGAAGGCCGTCATTTTACCATGAAAGATTATAAGAAACTAGAAAAGGCAACATTGCTTTCAAAATATAAAGCTGCATTTCGGAATTGGAGAAGAAAGCAATCCGATTCAAAAGTAGTTTATGAAGAAAAGCTATTTCAGCCATTTATCAATTTTGGCTTATCTCCTCAGAAATCGCCAGATTGGTATGATGCCTACAATCAAGTAAAGCATAATAGAGAGGAAAACCTCGAAAAGGCTAGTCTTGAAAATTGTATGAATGCAGTTGCTGGTATTTTAATTTTACTTTATTTGCAATTTGGTTCACAGTGGATCGCTACATCTAAAACAGGTGATTTTCTTATACAGAAAGAGGATGAGGATGCTGATGATTCTTTGTTTCAGCCAGATGCATTATTTGTTGTCTATACTCCTTTAAAGTCTGATTGGAAAGCCTCCCAATTGTATGATTTTCAGTGGAATAATTTAAAGAAAGAAGAAAATCCGTTTGCTAGATTCTTTGAAGAAGAACTATCATGATTTTTTGTTAGAGTTATTGCAGGGGATTGCTTTAATTCGGTGAATACCTTTATAGGGGCGAATTGCCAAGCTAAGTGCAACACCTTTGAGAAATAGACTTCATATTGTGTTTTGTAACCAAGGCACTTCCTAGGGCGCAGGTTCAACTCATGGTACTTCCGTTGGATGTAATCCTCTGGCGTATCCGTGATGTCCTTGCCTTTCGGGAAGAACTCCCGTAAAAGGCCATTGGTGTTTTCATTGGTCCCGCGCTCCCATGGATGGTGTGGAGGTTGACTGCAGCGGCGGTCTTGCTCATGGTTTTTCCACTAAGCAAGTACCGGCTCTTCCGCTCCACCAATGTGACGAGGCATGCCTTTCCTTGCTTGCCCACCACGGTATCCGCTTCCCAGTGACCACGGACAGAACGGTTCGTCGCACTGGCAGGCTGATCCTCGATGGGATGCGATGTGACGAACTTGCCACGATGTTCTTCGCTGCCTTTCTTGTGACGCCGTTTCCCGTGTATTCATGAATCGCTGCCTATCTTGTTTGGCGGCAACTGGTTTGTTTCCTGCTATATCATCTTCTCGCTGTTCATCCCGTTTGAGAATCTGTTCCTTTCGCACTTGACGAAGGGGCAGTACCAGACATTTTTGGCACTGTTTTTCTTGTGCTATTCGGTACTGCCGACGGTCAAGGTCGTGACGTTCTTATCGAATGCGTCCATCCTGTTTTTTGCCTTCGTTTACGCCATCGGCGGTTATTTGAGGCTGCACGGTGCCTCGCTGCTGGAGGCGGGGCAGCATAAACGCTATCTGCGCTATTTCTTCGCGATGGTACTGCTCTTGCTTGTGTCGATACTGGCCTTTGACGCGGTGGGGCTTTTGCTGCATAAGGATGGTTTCCTGAAGGGATCCGCTCGCCTTGCCATGATCCTGACCATCCCGCTGGCGGTTTCGCTGTTCCTTTACTTCCTGACGCGGCCGTACTTCTTCAGAGCGATGATCAACCGCATCGCGGGGACAGTACTGGGCATCTACCTGATTCACGACAACCATCTCATGCGCACGCTCATCTGGGACTACATCTTCCCGAATCTCGATTACATCCACTCGTCGTATTATGTGCTGTTCTACATCGGCAAGGTATTTGCTGTCTTTGCCATCTGCAGTATCGTCGAGCTCCTGCGCAAACGCTACGTCGAGCGGCCTTTATCAGCAGCCCTTGACCGCTGCTGGCCGTCGCTCCGGCGGGCGGCGTGTGCTGTGCGGACGCGGCGGGGTTGAGGGACCACATCCACCGCTCCGCGCCACATTCTCCAGGGGAGAAGGCTTTGGTTTGTGGGATTTTGTCGCTTTAAAAGAATCGCCCTGCAGCTGCTGTGCTGCAGGGCGGTTCTTGGTATTGGAGTGGTTTTGCTCAGACGATGCATGGCTCGATTTTATCCAGTTCGTGCTGTATGTCGATTTTCTGGTTGCGGATGTCGATGTCGTTCTGGATGTCGATGAAATAGCGGTCGCTGACGCCGAAATACTTGCCGAGGCGCAGGGAGGTGTCCACGGTGACCTTGCGCTTGTTGCGCAGGATCTCCTGGATGCGCGATACCGGCACATGGATGTCTTTGGCCAGCCGGTAGGCAGAGATCCCCATCGGCTCCATGAATTCTTCCCAGAGGATTTCAGACATGGTAGGGGTTGGAATCATGTTCTTCATAAAGTTCACCTGCAGTTTCTTTATCGCGAAAATTTACTATCCTATTTTTATTGTACCTGTATGACAGGTATATGTCGAGTTCGCATAACTAGCAACACTGCTAGCATAGCAACGCACATCGGAAGATTCATCGCTGCTGGCTGTCGTTACGGCGGGCGGCGTGTGCTGTGCGGGCGCGGCGGGGATAAGGGACCACAGCCACCACTCCGCGCCACCTTCTCTTTGATAGCGGTCGTCTGTGGCATGTGGTATAATGGAGGAAAGTTGTACGGAAGGGGAATGCAGATGACGGCAATCAAGCATATACGGATACAGAATTTCACGGTCTTTGATTGTATGGATGTCTCGCTATCGGATGGTGTCAATGTCATCATCGGCAGGAATGGCACGGGCAAGACGCAGCTGCTGAAGCTGCTCTATGCTGGTACGCTGATGCCGAGCAGGGGACGCAGGATGTTTGCGCCTTGCTTTGGCCTGCGTGATGGTGATGATAATCTGTTGCGAGATAAGGCAAGGCTCTACAGTGATATCCGGCTCGATTCGGAGGAAGAGAGCCATGAGATGCTAACGGTGACGCATTTCAAGACGGACGCGCGCTATCGATTCGAATGTTCTATGGATCTTTTTGATGCTGAAGCACTGCCAGTGGTCTATATCCCGGTCAAGGACATGCTGACGCATGCCAAGGGGCTGCTGGCGATGGCGGACAAGTATCAGGATTTCCCGTTTGACCAGACGCTGCTGGACATCATCCGCAAGGCGAATCAGTGGAAACTGCGTGAGGTGCCGGAGCTGGCGACAAGGGTGCTGCCGCATCTGGAGAAGGCAATGGACGGCCAGGTAGTCATCGAGAACGAAGAGTTTTACATCAAGAAGCACGATGGGCGGCAGGTAAAGTTTTCGGTCGAGGCTGAGGGCATCAAGAAGATTGGCCTGCTCTGGCAATTGTTGATGAATGAGAGCATTACGAAGGGGAGTCTGCTGCTCTGGGATGAGCCAGAGGCAAATCTTAATCCAGATTTCTTCCCCGTGCTGGTGGAATGCCTGCTGGAGCTCTCCCGCCAGGGCGTCCAGATTGTCCTGAGCACGCATAATTACCTCTTTGCCAAGTACTTCGACGTGCGAAGAAAGCAGAAGGATTTGGTTGCATACCATTCGCTCTATGCAGATGAGACAGGGGCAGTGTCCTGCGAGACAAAGCCGCACTTTGCGGACTTGGAGCACAATGCCATCATGCAGACCTTTGACCGGCTCTTGGATGAGGTCTATCATTTACAGGTAGGTGAGTGAGATGGACCGCGTATTCTGGGATGAGAACAAGTCCTGCACGATCGACTTTTCGGCTGCAGAGTGGGCGACGGACGCCATTCACGATGTGTTTCAAGCGGCAAAGCTCTCCATCCTCTGTGATGTTGACTTCGTGGCCGAGACGGAGAGTGAGCTGCTTCTGGTGGAATACAAGAATGCCAACCTGCCAAATGCCGCTCATCCTGAATCATTCCGGCCATGGGAGGATAAGCGGCTTAACAACGTGGCACGGAAGTATTTCAACAGCCTGCAACTCTTGCAGGTCATGAATCATGGCACAGGCAAGAAGAAACGATATGTGTATGTCTTGGAGTGCTTGAATGGAGATCGAGTCCTGCGAAAGCGCGTTCGTGAACTGCTGGCCGCACGGTTGCCGTTCCTGCTGCAGCAGCAAGTGGATTTGCCAGAGCCAATGATAGATTCGGTAGATGTGCTCAATGTTGATGAATGGAATAAGGCTTACCCTGCTTTCCCGTTGCGCCTTCAGACGGAATAGACGTTATTATAATACGAGGGTGTACTCAAGAAATCTGCTTTCTTGAGCACACCCTCGATTTATCGTTTGATTACCGATGCGGAGCAGTTCCCAATGTCGGAGCTGGGCCTCGCGTGACGAACCTCTCTGTAGTTGCTGTGCTGCAGGGCGGTTCTTGTTGTGCACGTTTTGCGGAATCTGGACAATAGCGGTCGTCTCATGCAAAGGCCGCTGGCAAGGGCAAAGTCCAGGCGATAGTGGCCGCCGGTGAGGCTTCGGGCGAGATTGGCGGCTCGCATACGACCGGGGACAGTGTCCAGCGCAAAGTACTTCCTTGATCCGTTCCTGCTCTTTTATTTGCGATGAAGCGGTGTGTGGAAAAGGTAACCTTGGCATGACGGATTGACCACCACATCCGGCGCTGCGGCCCATCTTCTCCAGGGGAGAAGGCTTTTTGGGGATTGACATGGGGCGGGGAGTCTGGTATACTATTATACGTTAACGATGCATGATGTGTCGTTTTGCCGGAGTGGCGGAATTGGCAGACGCAGCAGACTCAAAATCTGCCGTTGGCAACAACGTACCGGTTCAAGTCCGGTCTTCGGCACCACTTGCTATGTGAGGCTTCGCGGGGTTCTGCGGGGCCTTTTTTGGTGTCTGCGCGCTGTGCGGCAGAGGAGGAATCGGGATGGAGAAGCAAGGTTGCTGGAATGATATGGGGCGGCGCGGCTGCATGGAGGCGGTGGCGGATCTCTTGCATGTGGAGCTGCGGGAGGTGTTTGCTGTCGAGGGGGTGGCGGAGTCGCTGTTCTTCCTGGCGGAGGACGGGCTCTACGCGATGGCGGTGCAGGCGGACCTGCTCGGCACGCTGTCGGCGGAGGAGCTGGAGGCGGCCCGGGCGGCGGCTGTGCTCGATAAGGGACACCTGGCGGACCTCCTGAGCGGGGCGGCGCGGATCCGCATGGAGCCTTTCGTGCCGGTGGAGCCGGATTTCTACTACTACATGGCGGACGACCATACGGTGCGCGGGTGCAACTGGCACGGCACGTTTGCGGACTTCGCGCATGCGGCGGCGGGCAACTGCTTCCGGACGGAGGCGGAGGTGCTGCGCTATCTGCCGCAGCTCGCGGAGCAGCTCAAGGCGCGTTACCGGGCGGAGCGCGGCCTGGCGGTAACGGAGGAGGCAGGGCCGGCGGATGAGCTCAGCCTGTTTGATGAGCTGCCGCATGACTGATGGCCGCTCCGTGGACATGAGGAAAGGAAAAGACCGCATCCGGCAGGGAACTGCTCGGATGCGGTCTTTTTTGGTGATGTGCCGTGATATCGCCGTGCGCTCACAATCGTGCGCGTGCGGTCTTATTCGTCGTCGCCGGAGTTGTCGTGGTCGGCGCCGGAGTAGGAGCCGGTGTAGTCGGCGGGGTAGATCGTGATGTCGTAGTGGTTGTTGTTCCACTCGTGGGAGAGGTGGTGCTTGAAGGGCGCGAGGGCTTCGAGGAGGACGCGGTAGGCCGTCGTGCCGGCGTAGATGCCGGAGTCGGAGATGTCGACTTTGTAGCCGTTCTCGTGGGAGTAGGTGCCGTGAGCGTGGTAACCGTATTCAGCGCCGCCCGTGAGGACGAAGGAGACGCCGGCCGACTGGGCGAGGGTGTTGAGCGTGTCGAGGAAAGCGACGGTCGAGCTCTTGAAGTGCTCGGTGTCGGTCACGTCGTTTGCATCCCACGGCGTGTCCATGCCGTAGACGCTGCTCCACTTGTGGAGGTTGCTCTTGCCGAAGTCGGTGCGGACGGCATAGGGGTCGGCGGCGCTGACGCCCGGCTGGGCGGGCTGTGCCGGGAGGATGGACGGAAGGCCCGTGGCCGGCGTGAGGGGCGCGGCAGGCGTCACAGGGGAGAGCGGGGAGATCTTGGTCTCGACCTTGCTGCTCTGGCCGTAGGCGGCCTGCTCGGCGTGCTTCGTCATGGCGGCGGGGGCGGTCATGGCCGTCTCGTGGCGGGCCAGCGTCCCGGTGCCGGGCAGCGGGGCCGCTTTGGCTGCAGCGCTGTGCGCGGCGACGGGTGCCGGCTTTACGACAGGCGCGGCCGAGGCTGCGGTGCAGCTGACGGCAGTGCACGCGAAGATCGCGGCGGCAAGGATTGTTCTCATGTTGTGACGACTGTAACGGCTACTCAATAGAAAGACCTCCCAGGTACTGGACACATATCACGATGTTGCGATTTCCACGACAAATTGAACGATTCGCCCTGGAATACGCGGATTAAACCTCTTAATAGTTCTTCATTATACTACTTTTGTCGCAATCCGTAAAGGCGGGGGGCTTGACAGAGAACTTCCCGCCGCGCGTGCGGGCAAAAAAAGAAGCGGCTGACAAATGGGGGAGTCAGCCGCTGTGGCAGTTGAGGAAGTGAAAGGATATCAACTGCCACATCAAAGGGATCGGATAGTCTATCACCACTATCCACTTTTGCACTTCGCCGCTCCGTCGCGAAATTCCTGCTGATTTCCGGATAAAATTCCGCAGATTGGTCCGTTTTCCAAATAGCGTACTTTGGTACGGCGGCCGCGCGATGTGGTATAATGGATAAGTTGATACGGTTTGGAGGGGGGATACGGATGGCAGTATTTTGGGAACAGCTGCTCGCGCTCGTGGCGGTGGTCTTCATCGCGTTCGGCACGGTCTACGGCTACCGCAGCTGGCGCAAGAACAAAATGCGCTGAAACCTCTGCCGAAAAGCAGGTGCACTTGCTTTTGGCGGGGCAATCATGATAGAATTCTCATGTATTTTAAAATTTCTATGATAGTTGTGAGTGGGGGAATCCTGATGAAGAAGACTTTGCTGGCCGGTATGATGGCGGCTGCGGCATCGGTCATGGTGCCGGGGCTGGCCGGGGCGGAAGCTGTGACGGCGGATGTGCCGACGGGGAGCGTCTATTACGACTATGTCGACAAGCTCAGCGGCATGGGCTACATCGATGCGCTGCCGGACGGCGCGCGCCCGTACAGCCGCATGCAGATGGCGAAGTGGGTGCTGCAGGCGGAGAAGAACGCCAAGAGCAAGCCGATGCCTGCTTACCTCGCGGATGAGCTCGCCTCGATGCGCCAGGCCTTTGGCGCGGAGATCGCGGTTCTGAGGGGCCGGAGCGACCAGGAGGATGTCGCGCTGCGCGGGGCTTCGGTGCAGCTCGCGAGCTACGACAGCGACCAGGCGTCGTACAAGGAGAGCAAGAAGGATGTCCAGCCGAATGCACATTGGCAGCCGTTTGGCCAGGGCACGAAGGGCTATGACTACGCGGACGGCTTCAATGCGGTCGCCAAGGCGGAGGTCTCGGGCAACATCGGCCACAAGACGGCTGTCTCGCTGACGCCGCGACTGAGCTGGAATGATGACGATGATCTGGAGCTCAAGCTCGAGGAGGGCTATGTCAAGACGAAGACGGGCATTGTCGAGTATCTCGCGGGACGCCAGGCGCTGCGCTACGGCCAGGGCAAGACGGGCACGCTCGTGCTCGACGACACGATGAAGCCGATGACGATGGTCCAGGCGCATCTCGAGGACGACATGCCGGTGCGCGGCTTCTTCCGCTTCCTCGGCAAGCAGAACTACCATGTCTTCTACGGCCAGCTCGAGGGCGACCGCGAGGACCGCGTGGCGAAGGGCCACACGGAATACGACCATGCGGGCCTTTTGGGGCTGCGCGCGGACTTCACGCCGTCGGATGCCTTCACGTTCGGCCTGATGCGCGTCTCGATGCTCGGCGGCGACGGCAATGCGCTCTCGAAGTCGGACTGGCGCCACTGGGTGACGGGCCACAACTCGGAGGCGGAGGGCGACCGCTGGAATGATATCGCGGGCGGCGACTTCCGCGTGCGCCTGCCGGGCGTGCAGTTCTACGGCGAGGTCTACGGCGAGGATGCGGGCGGCCTGCAGCCGACGGAGCGCGGCTACCGCTTCGGCACGTACCTGCCGCAGCTGACGCGCGACGGCTCGTGGGACATGACGCTCGAGTACGCCTCGACGAACCCGTTCTGGTACAAGCACCAGAAGTACCAGAACGGCTGGACGTACAGCGATGATATCATCGGCGATGCGATGGGCAACAACGCCAGGAAGTATTACCTCGGTGTCAACCACTACCTGCCGGGCGAGAACCAGATCGGCGCGTACTTCATGCGCACGCAGATGGACCGCGGCACGGCAAATCACCCGGATGTCTATGAGGCAGCGCTGACGGGCCGCCTCAAGCTGCAGGACCACTTCTTCCTCGACGGCTCGCTCGGCCTCGCGAAGATCGACCATGCGGACTACACGGACCGCACGGACCGCAATGTCTTTGCGACGGCGACGGCGCGCTGGCAGTACTGATGAAAGAGCCCGGATTTTGTTATGGCAAAATCCGGGCTCTTGCGGTATAATGAAGGCGTAGATTCTCGCAGTCCAATGGGCCTGCCTCGTTTATTGTGCGCCGAGTTCTGAAAAGTGATTGACAGCCGTTATCCTTTGTAGTAGACTGGTAACAATATATCTGAGGCAGGTCTCATAGTATCAAGAAAGAAGGGGTTACGTTGGCATTCTATTTCAAGGAACCATCACACACGTTTGGAGAGTATCTTCTCGTCCCAGGTTATTCGTCGGATAAGTGTATCCCGAATAACGTCTCTCTCAAGACGCCGCTGGTGAAGTTCAAGAAGGGTGAAGAACCGAAGATCTCGATGAACATCCCGATGACGTCTGCGATCATGCAGGCGGTCTCGAACGACAAGATGGCAATCGCACTCGCGAAAGAGGGCGGTGTCTCGTTCATCTACGGCTCGCAGAGCATTGAAGCAGAAGCTGCCATGGTATCCCGCGTCAAGAACTACAAATCCGGTTTTGTCAGCAGTGACTCCAACATCAAGCCGTCGACGACGCTCGGCGAGATCCTGGATCTCCTGCAGAAGACGGGCCACTCGACGATGGCTGTCACGGAAGACGGCACGCCGACGGGCAAGCTCCTCGGCATCGTGACGAGCCGCGACTACCGCATCTCGCGCATGAGCCTCGACACGAAGGCGGAGACGTTCATGACGCCGTTCGAGAAGCTCGTCTACGCGGATGCGGACACGACGTCTTTGACGAAGGCGAACGACCTCATCTGGGAGAACAAGCTCAACATGCTGCCGCTCGTCGACAAGAACCAGCGCCTGCGCTACATGGTCTTCCGCAAGGACTACACGGACAACAAGGAGCACGAGCTCGAGCTCATCGACGAGAACAAGCGCTACATCGTCGGCGCCGGCATCAACACGCGCGACTACGCGGAGCGCGTCCCGGCACTCCTGAAGGCCGGCGCGGATGTGCTCTGCATCGACTCTTCGGAAGGCTTCTCGGAGTGGCAGCGCATCACGCTCAAGTACATCCACGAGCACTTCGGCAGCGATGTCAAGGTCGGCGCGGGCAATGTCGTCGACGCTGAGGGCTTCCGCTTCCTCGCTGAGGCGGGTGCGGACTTCATCAAGGTCGGCATCGGCGGCGGCTCCATCTGCATCACGCGCGAGACGAAGGGCATCGGCCGCGGCCAGGCCACGGCGCTCATCGATGTCTGCGCCGAGCGCGACCGCTACTACGAGGAGACGGGCGTCTACATCCCGGTCTGCTCCGACGGCGGTATCGTCCACGATTACCACATGACGCTGGCCCTCGCGATGGGCGCCGACTTCCTGATGCTCGGCCGCTACTTCTCGCGCTTCGACGAGAGCCCGACGGACAAGGTCAAGGTCAACGGCACGTACTACAAGGAGTACTGGGGCGAAGGCTCGAACCGCGCCCGCAACTGGCAGCGCTACGACCTCGGCGGCGCGCGCAAGCTCTCCTTCGAGGAAGGCGTTGACTCCTACGTCCCGTACGCCGGCCCGCTCAAGGACAATGTCAACATCACGCTGGCCAAGATCCGCTCGACGATGTGCAACTGCGGCGCGCTGACGCTGCCGGAGCTGCGCGAGAAGGCGAAGATCACGCTCGTCTCGGCCACGAGCATTGTCGAGGGCGGCTCGCACGATGTCATCCTCAAGGACAAGTTCGGCCGCAACTGACGGCTTCCTGTCATACGGCAGCCCGGAATTCGCTTCCGGGCTGTTTTTTTGTGGGGAAAGGCGAAAAAGCAGGAAGTGGCGGAGAATTTACCAGAAATTTGCATGAAGTGGCAGGAAAATACAGGTGCTTGGACGAAAGAGTCTATATTGATTTTTTGATTTTGATTTGTTATAAGTCTGCGATGAGAAGACGAGAAATAGATGGTGTCCTGTACGGGAAGGCTATGAGGCGCTTGTATCAGACATGGTCAGAGGGGGGATTGCGCATGACGCTGCAATTCAGTGAGAAGGAAGTGAAGGGGGAGATCGCGCGGTTGTCGGAGGAATACGACATCGTGCGGCTCGTCGATCCGGAGGAGTGCCATTCCTTTGCGATCGGGGCGGACTGCTCTTATGAATACGGCCCGAGCTGCTACTCGGTCTGGCGCAGCACGAACCGCTGCCGCAACTGCACGAGTCTGCGCGCACTCAAGACGGGCATGGAGCTGCACAAGACGGAGATCAAGGACGGCGATCTCTACTTCATCACGTCGCGCCCCATCGAGCTTCTGCTCGCGGACGGCACGACGTTTTCCTGTGTCATGGAGCTGATTCGCATAGAGAGGGGCCGGGGCATGAAGAAGGACGGGCATCACGCGATGCTGCAGAAGGGATTTGACCGGAAGGTGTTTGAGGAGACGCTGCGCATGGCCATGCAGAACCTGCCGACGGGTGTCGTCTGGTTTGATATGAGCGGGCACTGCATCTATGCGAACAGCGAGGCGTTCCGCATCTTCGATGTCCCGGACAGCCTGGCAAAGCTCGAGGTCATTCTCAAGGACTGGTTCCAGGAGGATGCGCTCTCGAGCCCGGAGGCTACGGTCTGGCTGCAGCAGTACAGGGAGAAGGGGAGCCCGCGGTCGCTGCAGATCTGCCGCTACCCGCTCAACGACGGCACGGGCATGGATGTCGGCATGTACTTCCTCATCAGCGACTGCACGCAGGACCAGAAGAACCTCGACCTGGAGCACTTCGGCACGATGCACGACGCCCTGACGGGCATCTACAACAAGTACGGCTTCTACCGGCAGGCGCGCCACGTCATGGACGACAACCCGCAGGTGGAATACCTCATGGTCTGTCTGAACTTCGGGGACTTCAAGCTATTGAACGGCTTCTACGGCATGACGAAGGGCAATGAGCTCCTGATGCGCGTCGGCGGCATGCTGCAGCGCCGCTACGGGCAGGACCCGCGCACGGCCTACGGGCGCATCCGCGCGGACCGCTTCGCGATGATGATCCCGGAGGCAATCTTTGACCCGGACGACTACCTCAAGACGGTCGAGATGATCATGCACGGGCTTGCGGCCATCCGCTTCGACCTGCAGATCACGATCGGCATCTGCCGCGTCACGGACCGGCGCATGCCGATTTCGGTGCTCTGCGACCGCGCGTTTTTGGCGGCGAGCGTCTTGAAGACGCAGGAGAGCAACGGCTATGTCTGGTATTCGGAGAACATGATGTCGGACAGGATACGCGACCGCGCGGTGCTGAGCCGCTTCTCGGATGCGCTGGGCCGCGGCGAGGTGCAGCTCTATCTGCAGGCGCAGGTGGGGGCGGGGGACCGGCACGTGATCGGCGCGGAGGCGCTCTCGCGCTGGGTCTGCGAGGACGGGCGCGTGATCCCGCTCGCGGTATTCATCCCAATCCTCGAGGAGCACGGCAAGATCTGGCAGCTCGACTACCACATCTGGGAGATGGCCTGCCGCCTGCTGAAGTCGTGGAAGGATGACCCGGTCTTCGGCAGCTACAGGATCTCGGTCAACATCTCGGTCAAGGACATCTACTACCTCGACCTCTACGAGGTTTTCACGCATCTCGTCGAGGAGTACAAGATCGACCCGGGGCATCTCGAGCTCGAGATCACGGAGACGGTCTTCATGGACAAGCCGAAGGAGGCCATCGCTCTCATCCAGCGGCTCAAGGAGTACGGCTTCACGATCGCCATCGATGATTTCGGCAGCGGCTACTCGAGCCTGAGCTTCCTCAAGGACATCCAGGCGGACATCCTGAAGATCGACATGGAGTTCTTGCGCAAGACGGAGCATCAGGAGCGCAGCCGCATCATCCTGCGCTCGATCGTGGCGCTCGCGCGCGAGCTCGGCATGCCGACGGTCGTCGAAGGGGTCGAGACGAGCCAGCAGGTCCGCGATCTCACGCAGATCGGCTGCGACATCTTCCAGGGGTTCTACTACTCGCGGCCCGTCCCGGTCGCGGACTTTGAGGAGCGCTTCCCGGACGGCCTGGCCCGCCCGTGGAGCGAGCCGGTGCAGGCAGAGAAGTAAGAGGCTGGAGCCTGCCGCATCCTGGCGGGCTTCAGTCTTTTTTCACGGAAGGCGTGTATATATATAGAAAGCAATTGATTTTTGAGGAGTGGTTGATGATGCGGGTTTTGCTGGCAGAGGACGACAAGCGCCTGGGCAAGCTCATCCAGTACATGCTGGAGCAGAATGACATACAGGTCGAATGGGTGACGAATGGCAGTGATATCTACGAGTATGCGATGTACACGGACTACGACATCCTGATCCTCGACTGGATGATGCCGGGGGAGACGGGCGTGGAGGCGTGCAGCCGCCTGCGCAAGGACGGCTATGAGAAGGCCATCCTGATGCTGACGGCGCGCGACTCGGTCGAGGACCGCGTGACGGGGCTCGACGCGGGCGCGGACGACTACCTCGTCAAGCCGTTCGAGTTTGCGGAGCTCATGGCGCGCCTGCGCGCGCTCGGCCGCCGCAGCACGCAGAAGATCCAGCAGGATATCGTCGAGGTCGGCGAGTTCACGCTGAACCGCACGGCGAAGGTCCTCAAGAAGAAGGACAAGGTCATCCAGCTCTCGCCGCGCGAGTTCCAGATCTTCGACTTGCTCGCACAGAACATCGGCATCGTCGTGCCGCGCGACATCATCCTCGACCGCATCTGGGGCCTCGAGTCGGACGTCAGCTCGAACAACATCGACTCCTACATGAAGATCCTGCGCAAGAAGCTTGACCTCGGCGACGGCGGCACGGTCATCAAGACGGTCCGCGGCGTCGGCTACAAGCTGGAGGCCAAGAGCTGATGGCGCAGAACATCTTTGGCAGCAGCCGCCGCAAGCTCACGATGCTCTACTCGATCGTCATGATCATCTTCCTCGTCGTGCTGCTCTTCGCGATGCACAAGACGATGGAGTGGTCGATCACGTCGGAGCAGGCGCGCGAGCTCATGGACACGGCGAGCAATGTGGCGGAGGCGCAGGAGTACTTCAACCAGCACCCGGAGATCGTGCTCGACGATACGATCGCCTACAAGAGCACGAATGACCGCCTGTTCTTCTATGTCTTCGACAACGAGGGGCGCCTCTTGAACTTCGCGCGCGCCTCGTTCCGCATCGAGCCCTTCATCCTCGACACGATCGCGCAGGAGAAGGTGGAGCCGGGCGGCGTGACGGTCTTCTCGAAGCCCGGCTCGGAGAACACGCGCAAGGCCCGCATCATGCTGACGGCCCAACAGGTCCGCGACGATGAGGGCCGTGCGACGCAGACGGTCTACGTCGGCAAGGATGTCACGGCGATGTACAACGGCATGGAGAAGGCGACGTACGCGCTGGCCTTCCTCGGCGCCATCGCGCTGGTCATCGCGACGATCGTCGGCCACATCCTCTCGGGCAAGGCGATGATCCCGCTGCGGCAGGCCTACGAGAAGCAGCGCCAGTTCGCGGCGGACGCCTCGCATGAGCTCCGGACGCCGCTCTCCGTCGTCATGGCCTCGGCGGAGCTTTTGCAGAACGACCCGTCGATTAAGTCGCCTTTCCTGCGGCAGGTCATCGACGATGTGCGCGACGAGGTCAAGAAGATGACGAAGCTCGTCAGCGACCTGCTCGTCGTCGCGCGCAGCGACAACAAGGCGCTGAAGCTCAAGCCGCAGAAGTTCAATCTCTCGGCGCTCATCGAGCAGACGGCGCGCCTCATGCAGCCGCTCGCCGAGCAGAAGAAGATCGACCTGCAGGCGGAGAACCTGCCGAAGGTCGAGATCCAGGCCGACGAGCAGAAGATCCGCCAGCTCGTGCTGATCCTCGTCGACAACGCCGTCAAGTACACGCCGGACGGCGGCCGCGTCTCCGTGCGCTACGAGAGCACGGAGAAGGGCAGGGTGCGCTTCTCGGTCAGCGACACGGGCATCGGCATCGCGAAGGAGGACCAGGCGAAGGTCTTCGACCGCTTCTACCGCGTCGACAAGGCGCGCTCGCGCGAGATGGGCGGCAACGGCCTCGGCCTCGCCATCGCGCAGGAGATCGTCCACCTGCACAAGGGCCGCATCTGGATCCAGAGCGAGCTCGGCCAGGGCACGACCTTCTTTGTCGAGCTGCGCACGAAGTTCAAATGAGTCTGAGCCTGCCGGGCCATCGCGTCCGGCGGGCTTTTTTGCTGGATTTTTGCAAGAGAACAGGAGAAAAAATCATGGAGATGGAGAAAGCGAGACGGGAAGAGCGCATGGAGCGCCACGGACTGCTGATCGTGCACACGGGGGATGGCAAGGGCAAGACGACGGCGGCCATGGGGCTCGCCGTGCGCGCCTGGGGCGACGGCCTGCGCGTGCTCATCCTGCAGTTCATCAAGGGGGGCTGGCAGACGGGCGAGCGCCATGCCATCGAGGTCCTCGCGCGTGCCGAGGGCCGCATCGAGCTCCGGCCGCTCGGCCTCGGCTTCACGAGAAAGGGCGAGAAGCCGAAGGAGGAGCACCGGCAGGCGGCGGAGGCGGCCCTGAAGATGGCCGCGGACGAGCTGCAGAGCGGCCGCTGGGACATGGTCGTCCTCGACGAGATCAACTACGCCGTCAAGTTTGGCCTGATCACGGAAGAAGAGCTCGGCGCACTGCTCGAACGACGCCCGCCAGAAGTGCACCTCGTCTGCACGGGGCGCGCGGCCTGCCCGCTGCTGCTGGAGCGGGCCGACCTCATCACGGAGATGCGCGGCCTGCGCCATCCGTTCGCCGCAGGGATAAAAGCGCAAAAAGGCATTGAATTTTGATTCGTAATGTTGTAAACTAGGTATCACATGAATCTTTGCATCGGATTGTCTGCTGTGTGTAGACAGATTGCAGGCAGGCGATACAGAATAGATAGGAGAGTTGCTTTATGAGAAGTGATATTGTCAAAAAAGGCGCCACGCGCTGTGCACACCGTTCCTTATTCCATGCCATGGGCTATGGTCCGGAGGACCTCCAGAAGCCGCTGATCGGCATCTGCAATTCCTTCAACGAGATCATCCCGGGCCACATCCACCTGCGCGAGATCGCACAGGCGGCCAAGCTCGGCGTCGCGGCAGCCGGCGGCACGCCGATTGAGTTTCCGGCCATCGGCGTCTGCGACGGCATCGCCATGGGCCACACGGGCATGAAGTACTCGCTCGCGAGCCGCGAGCTCATCGCGGACTCGATCGAGGCCGTCGCGATGGCCTCGGGCTTTGACGGCCTCGTCCTGATCCCGAACTGCGACAAGGTCGTCCCGGGCATGCTGATGGCGGCGGCCCGCCTCAACATCCCGGCCGTCGTCGTCTCGGGCGGCCCGATGCTGCCGGGCCGTTTCCACGGCCACGATGTCAGCGTCAGCCAGGCCTTCGAGGCAGCCGGCAAGTTCGCTGCCGGCCAGATGGACGCCGCTGAGATGGCAGACCTCGAGTCGAAGTGCTGCCCGGGCTGCGGCTCCTGCGCCGGCCTCTTCACGGCCAACACGATGAACTCCCTGACGGAAGTCCTCGGCATGGGCCTGCCGGGCAACGGCACGATCCCGGCTGCCTACACGGGCGCACGCCGCCTGCTCGCCAAGCGCGCCGGTGAAGCCGTCATGAAGCTCATCGAGAAAGACATCCGCCCGCGCGACATCATGACGCGCGAGGCCTTCGAGAACGCCATCACGGTCGACATGGGCATCGGCGGCTCCTCGAACACCGTCCTTCACCTGACGGCCATCGCGCACGAGGCCGGCATCGAGCTGCCGGCACCGCTCTTCGACGAGATCTCGCGCCGCACGCCGTACATCACGAAGCTCAGCCCGGCCGGCAAGCATCACATGACGGACCTCAACGAGGCCGGCGGCATCCCGGCCGTCATGCACGAGCTCGCCAAGAAGAACCTCATCCACCTCGACGCCCTGACGATCACAGGCACGGTCGGCGACCGCATCAAGAACGCCGAAGTCCTCGACCGCACGGTCATCCACAGCGTCGACGACCCGTACCGCAAGGAGGGCGGCATCGCCATCCTCAAGGGCAACCTCGCACCGGACTACGCCGTCGTCAAGGCATCGGCCGTCGCACCGGACATGCTGACCTACACGGGCAAGGCGAAGTGCTACAACTCCGAGACGGAAGCCTGCGACGCCATCATGGCCGGCGACATCCACGACGGCGATGTCGTCGTCATCCGCTATGAAGGCCCGAAAGGCGGCCCGGGCATGCAGGAGATGCTCAACCCGACGGCCGTCATCACGGGCCGCGGCCTCAAGGTCGGCCTGATCACCGACGGCCGCTTCAGCGGTGCCAGCCAGGGTGCCTGTGTCGGCCACATCTCGCCGGAGGCCATGGAAGGCGGCCCGATCGCCCTCATCGAGGACGGCGACGAGATCACGATCGACATCCCGAACCGCAGCCTCACCCTCGCCGTCAGCGACGAAGAGCTCGCCAAGCGCAAGGCGAACTGGAAGAAACCGGAACCGAAGATCAAGACGGGCTATCTCTCCCGCTACGCCAAGCTCACGACGTCTGCCAGCACGGGCGCTGTGCTCAAGTAATCCCATAAGCGACTCTACAGGAGAAGCAGCCGAGGCTGCTTCTCTTTTTGTATATAGAAAACCCCTGGTTAGACCAGGGGTTCGATAAAGCTTTAG
>OIWK01001816.1_pt1 | contig 18667 bp, 15 predicted proteins | sample 1587401 | NCBI WGS metagenome assembly OIWK01 (sample SAMEA3888911, study PRJEB22519) | human gut metagenome | biome: human gut; feature: human-associated habitat; material: faeces | place: Denmark | collected 2009
ACTCGCTACCTCCACCTTGGCAAGGTGGCGCTCTACCAGATGAGCTACGGCCGCACATTTCATGTGGTCTGCCGGGGTTTCGCTCCCGGCGACGTGGGTTATTATACCGCACGGCGGGGGCTTTGTCAACCATAAATTTTCAATTTCTGCAAGTTTTCTGGTTTTACACCAAATAACATCAAAAAATGAAGGCCGAGGTTATCCCCGGCCTTCGCGTCCAGCTTCAAGAAATCATTTTCCAAGACACACTTCTGGGCCTCTGCCGCAAATAAAATCGGCAGATATCCTTTACCCTTACTGCTTGGTCAGAATATAAGTTCCATTCACAGGTCTCGTTGCATCAGACATATTGATATCAGTCAGAACATAAGATTTGCCATCTTCGACTGTTCCGTTGGCGTATGTTCTTTGTGGGCAATGATCCGGAAAAACATAAATTCCAACTGTCATCGGATTGCTCCAGAAAGAGTCAAACGTGTCTTCACTGGAGTACTCTGCATATCTTGTTTTTTCAAAAACGATCTCTATCCCGTAATAATCCGATTTCCAATCTTCATATACCACATAGACCGGAACCGGCGTTAATGTATCATATCCTCTGGAAATCATTCTAGAACTCCAGCCATATTGTGGCATTCGGAACTGCGCTTGATATTTCACATACGCTGTATCACCTTCAATATGGTCGATCACAAATTTGTAGGAATCTTCTCCATTCGAAGCGACCCAGGTTCCGCACAAATCATCTGTGATCTGAACCTTTACATCATCTTCATTTTGCCCGACCAGTTCCCATCCATCCAAAGTATACTGATAAAAAAGCTGGTAGTCTCTAGTCGCACTCATATACTGTGTATCCGAACAAAGCTGTACATCTACCGTTATGTCCTGTTCTAGCGCATTGCTATATCCACAATATCCTGGTGTCAGATAGTATCGCACATTTTCCTTTTCCTGCAAAAGTTGCGCTACATCAGAATCCACAATACCTTGCGGCAGTGATTCTTTCGGTAATACGGTTGTGTTCATTTCCTGCACACTGGTTACATCCCAGTCGCCATTCTGGCGACTGCCCACAACGGCATACGCCACTTCATAGGCAGAATCCGCATTTTCTGCCCGGACTTCTACGGTCACGCTCTCTGTTTTATAATTGCTGTCGTAGTTTCGGTCTTTTACAGAAAAATCTTTGAGTTCCAAACCGTATTCGCCGTAATTTCCATCCTCGTTCTGGATTGCCGTTTTTAGCAGATCATTCGGCATTTGTTTCGAACCGCTGCAAGATGTGCAAAAGCACAAAGCAATCAGCATCATGCTGATTTGTATAATTTTAAGCTTTTTCATAAATTTCCCCTCACTGTTTATAATAAGTGATATATTCGCCGTTATTGTCCACTACAATTTTATTTCCATTGATTGTGCATTTGAAGCTCGCCCATACCGCATTACCCCAATAAAAATAGAGCGTTCCATTTTTATATTCATAGGTGCAGGTAAAACTTCCGATATCGCAATATCCGTTTTCAAAAACAAATTCTTCCGGGAGCATATAAATGTATTGCGTAGATTGATCCGTCTTATATCTGCCTGAAAGCTTTGTTTCAGATTTTTTCCATGCCATAAGCCCCACCATCAGCACCAGCACAGCCGCCACAGCCACAATGATTTTCTTTTTTTGTTCCATGATATCTCTCCTTTGTTTGAGTTCATCAGACACCTGCCCGTTTTTTTCATTCTATCACACATTCGCAGCTCAATCAATATCATTTGATATTATTTTTGATATTTATAGAACATTGAACTGGCAATCATTCCTGTGTATCCTTAACTCAAGGATAATACTTTTTGATAGCAAGGGAGTGACGATTTTGAAAAGTTCCGCAATAGAACGTCAGGCACTTTCCTTGCAAGTAGGCCAGCGGATCCGCTCCATTCGCAAACAGCGCGGTCTGAGTCTCGAAGCATTAGCACTGAAATGTGATATGAATGCCGCCTTTTTGGGGCATATTGAACGTGGCCTGCGCTGCCCCACCCTTTATACTTTGGAACGCATCAGCACCGGCCTTGAAATCAACATTGTAGAATTATTTCTCGATAATAGTGTCACACTTTCAAACGCTGTTGCTGTTCAGCACTTTTCCGATGCCATCGCTTCCCTTTCGCCATCACAGGTTCAACAGATTCTGAGTATCGTTGACCATTCCATTGCTCTTACAAAAGCGTCTGAATCCTGACTTTTTTGATGAAAGCAAACCTCCATGTACAGCCGCAAAACTGCACATGGAGGTTTGCTTTCGTTTCTTTGTACAGGTAGATACCATTCTTTGTTTCAGCTTTGCGGCGGCAGACACAAAGAAAATTCGGTTGCGTTCCCTTCTTAAAGAGGTTATAATAAACTTGTCAAAAAGTTGCACAAAAACACGTCTGCTGTGCCGCGCGGGCGGGCAGACATGTTTTTGTGCCGAGATTTTGCCAGAAAAAGGAGCAACCGCAATGTACAAGATCACTGAAAAGGTCGCGCTGAACCCCACCGTGACAAAGATGGTCATTGAAGCCCCGCTCATTGCCAAAAAGGCAAAGCCGGGCCAGTTCATCATTGTGCGCCCGTTTGAGGACAGCGAGCGCATCCCCCTGACCGTGGCCGGTTACGACCGCGAAAAGGGCACTGTGGATATCATTTTCCAGATCGTAGGCGGCACCACCATGGAGCTGAACAGCCTGAACGCAGGCGACAGCGTCCATGACTTTGTGGGTCCCTTGGGCCGCGCCACCGAGACCGAGGGCCTGAAAAAGGTCTGTGTTGTCGGCGGCGGCGTGGGCTGCGCCATCGCCCTGCCCATTGCCAAGGAGCTGCACGACCAGGGCTGCACCGTCCACAGCGTCATCGGCTTCCGCAATAAGGATCTGCTCATCCTCGAGGACGAGTTCAACGCCTGCAGTGACGAGCTGCGCATTATGACCGATGACGGCAGCTACGGCACCAAGGGTGTGGTCACCGCCGCTCTGGACGAGCTGGTAGCCGCCGGCAACCAGTATGATCTGGTCATCACCATCGGCCCGCTGATCATGATGAAATTCGTCGTCAAGACCTGCCAGAAGCACGGCCTGAAGAGCATCGTCTCCATGAACCCCATTATGATCGACGGCACCGGCATGTGCGGCGGCTGCCGCCTGACCGTGGGCGGCGAGACCAAGTTTGCCTGCGTGGACGGCCCCGACTTTGACGGTGATCTCGTCGATTTCGACGAAGCCATGGCCCGCGGCACCATGTACCGCCCCTTTGAGGCAAAGGCCCGCGAGAAGGCCTGCAATCTGTTCAAGACTGAGGAGGCAAAGTAAGATGGCTTTCAATATGGATCCCAAAAAGTGCCCCATGCCCACCCAGGACCCCAACGTCCGCAACAAGAACTTTGAGGAAGTTGCACTGGGCTATACCGAAGAGATGGCCGTGAACGAGGCAAAGCGCTGCATCCACTGCAAGAACAAGCCCTGCCAGACCGGCTGCCCCGTGGGCATCGATATCCCCGAGTTCATCGGTCATGTGGCCGAGGGCGACTTTGAAGCCGCCTATCAGGTCATTGCCCGCTCCTCTTCCCTGCCCGCCGTCTGCGGCCGTGTCTGCCCCCAGGAGAGCCAGTGCGAGGGTAAGTGCACCCGCGGCATCAAGAACGAGCCCGTGGGCATCGGCCGCCTGGAGCGCTTTGTGGCCGACTGGCATCGTGAAAACGTCCACACCGCCCCCATCGTACCCGATTGGAACGGCCACAAGGTCGCCATCATCGGCGCTGGCCCTGCCGGTCTGACCGCCGCAGGCGACCTGGCCAAGCTGGGTTATAAGGTCACCGTCTACGAGGCCCTGCATGTGGCCGGCGGCGTGCTGATGTACGGCATTCCCGAGTTCCGTCTGCCCAAGGCCATCGTGCAGCAGGAGATCGACGGCCTGAAGAAGATGGGCGTGGATTTTGAGTGCAACATGGTCATCGGCAAGGTGCTGACCATCGACGAGCTGATGGGCGAGTACGGCTACGAGGCCGTGTTCGTTGGCTCCGGTGCCGGTCTGCCCCGCTTCATGGGCATCCCCGGCGAGAGCCTGAAGGGCGTGTACTCTGCCAACGAGTTCCTGACCCGCTCCAATCTGATGAAGGCCTACCTGCCCACCAGCAAGACCCCCATCCGCACCGGCAAAAAGGTGGCCGTTGTGGGCGGCGGCAACGTGGCCATGGATGCTGCCCGCAGCGCCCTGCGTCTGGGTGCTGAGACCGTGTACATCGTCTACCGCCGCGGCATGGCCGAGCTGCCTGCCCGTAAGGAGGAGGTCGAGCACGCCGAGGAAGAGGGCATCATCTTCAAGACCCTGTGCAACCCCGTGGAGATCCACGCCAACGATGAAGGCTTCGTCAAGTCCATCACCTGCATTGAGATGGAGCTGGGTGAGCCTGATGCTTCCGGCCGCCGCCGTCCCATTGAAAAGAAGGGCAGCGAGTTTGAGCTGGATGTGGATACTGTGATCATGAGCCTGGGCACCAGCCCCAACCCCCTGATCCGCTCCACCACTCCCGGCCTGGAGACCAACAAGCACGGCTGCATCGTCACCGAGGGCGACGATGGCAAGACCAGCCGTGAGGGCGTGTACGCCGGCGGCGATGCCGTGACCGGTGCCGCCACCGTCATCAAGGCCATGGGTGCCGGTAAGGCAGCCGCGAAGGCCATGGACGAGTACATCCAGAATAAGTAACCGTGATCCCTGGCTCCCCTATTAGGAGAGCTCCGCAAGGCGCTGGCACAGCCAGACCGAAGCGGTGAGAGATTCAGCCGACATTCCATCGTGGAGTGTCGGCTTTTTTGTTGTATCCCACTCTTTATGCATCCTGCCCAAAAAGCAGAGCAATATTTTGTCACTCAAGCTTGGCGGAATCTGATTGATTTTGACTGAGATTTTGCTATAATAAGGGGGCGATGCGGTCAGAACCCGCCAACGTCAATCAAAATCAATCACATAAATCGAACAAGGAGGAATGTTCCCGATGCTGGCAGAAGAACGATTCAGCCTGATTCTGGATCTGCTGGCCCGCCAGCGCACTGCCACCGTGCAGGAGCTGTGCGAGGCGTTGAACGCAAGCGAGTCCACCATCCGGCGCGATCTGAACGAGCTGGACAAACTGGGCAAGCTGAACAAAGTCCACGGCGGAGCCACGCTGCCGGACAGCCCCTTCCGCACCGATGAGCCTACCATGGCCGCCAAGGAAGAGCTGGCCGTCAGCCAGAAACAGAGCATCGCCCAGGCGGCGGCAGAACTGATCCTGCCGGAAGATTTCATCTATCTGGATGCAGGCTCCAGCACGCTGGCTCTGGCACGGGCGCTGAGCGGCCCGGCCCTGAACGCCAGCTATGTGACCAACGGCGTGGCCCACGCCCGCCTTCTGGCCCAGAAAGGCTGCCGGGTGTTCCTGCCCGGCGGGCTGCTGCGGCCCCAGACCGAGGCCATCATCGGGGCGGCTGCACTGACTGCCATCCAGCAGTACAATTTCACCAAAGCCTTCATGGGGGCCAACGGCGTGGCGCTGGATTCCGGCTTTACCACCCCAGACCCAGAGGAGGCCGCCGTCAAAGCTGCGGCTCTCCACCGGGCGCGGGAGGCGTGGTTCCTGGTGGACGACACCAAATTCGCGCAGGTCTACCCCGCCGTCATCTGTGATCTGCACAGCGGTGCCATCCTGACGAACCGATGCCCCAACCCCAAATACCGGCAATACACTCTGATAAAGGAGACCGAGGTATGATCTACACTGTTACATTCAATCCTGCCATTGATTATGTCGTCCGTCTCGACAGGCCCCTTGAGGTGGGCGAGGTGAACCGCGCCGCCGGGGAGGACTGCGTGCTGGGCGGCAAGGGCATCAATGTTTCCGGCGTGCTCCGGGAGCTGGGCTGTGAGAGCGTGGCTCTGGGCTTTGTGGCCGGTGAGACCGGTGCCTGGCTGGAGCGTGGTCTGGCCGCGCAGGGGCTCCGGACCGATTTCATCCATCTGGCCGAGGGCATGACCCGCATCAACGTCAAGATCAAGGCAGGCACCGAGACTGAGCTGAACGGCGCAGGCCCCAGCATCCCGGAAAGCGCCATGCAGCAGCTGGAAGCCCAGCTGGACACCCTGCTGCCTGACGACATCCTCATTCTGGCGGGCAGCATCCCCAAGAGCCTTTCCCAGAGCACCTACGAGCGGCTGCTGGCAGGGCTGGAGGGCCACGGCGTGCGGGCCGTGGTGGATGCCACCCAGGATCTGCTGGTCAACGTCCTCCCCTATCATCCCTTCCTGATCAAGCCCAACGATCACGAGCTGGGCGAGATCGTGGGCCGGGAGCTGAAAACGGACGAAGAGATCACCGCCGCCGCCCGCGCCCTGCAGGAAAAGGGTGCCCGGAACGTGCTGGTGAGCATGGCCGGGAACGGCGCTCTGCTGGTGGATGAGCACGGCGAGGTGCACCGCATCGGCTGCCCCAAGGGCAAGGTCGTGAACAGCGTGGGCGCAGGCGACAGCATGGTGGCCGGTTTTGTGGCAGGTTATCTGCAAAGCGGCAGCTATGAGCAGGCCCTCAGGCTGGGCACCGCCTGCGGCAGTGCCACCGCATTCAGCCTTGGGCTGGCAACGAAAGAAAAGATCGAAGAATTGTTTGGTCAAATTTAAGGCAGCTCACCCTCTCCGTCATTGCTGACGCAATGCCACCTCCCCCAAAGTGGGAGGTCTTGACAGTCATTGCTATGTTGATGGTTTTGCCAAGGGCTCTCCCTTCGGGAGAGCTGGACGCGAAGCGGCCTGAGAGGGTGAGGACGCTACGAGAGAAAGGAGAACCCTTATGCGCATTACGGAATTATTCACCGCAAAGTCCATCGAGCTGGATTCTGCGGCCTCCAACCGGGACGAGATCCTCTCCCGGCTGGTAGAACTGCAGGCCACCCACGGCAACATCACCGACACAGAAGCCTACAAGAAGGCTCTCTACGCCCGGGAGGATGAGGCCTCCACCTACGTGGACAACGGCATCACCGTTCCCCACGCCAAGACGAATGTAGTCACCCGGCCCAGCCTGGCCGCCCTGCGTCTGAGCACCCCGGTGCAGTACAACGCCGAGGATGACGGCAAGACCGACCTGCTCTTTGCCATTGCAGCCCCCGAAAACGGCAGCCTGCATGTGGATATGCTGGCCCGCATGATGCAGATGCTGATGAACGAGGACTTTGTGGAAAAGCTAAAGGCCGCCAAGACCCCCGCCGAATTCCTTGCCCTCATCGACGCACAGGAGGAGGCCCAGTTCGGTGAGGAGAGCTTCACCCAGCAGGCCATCCCCCAGAGCGGCTACCGCATTCTGGCCGTGACCGCCTGCCCCAACGGCATTGCCCACACCTACATGGCCGCCGAGGCGCTGGCCAAGGCCGGTGACAAGCTGGGCCTGCCCACCAAGGTGGAGACCAACGGCTCCGATGGTGCCAAGAACGTGCTGACCCGCGCCGAGATCGCAGCCTGCGACGGTATCATCGTGGCAGCAGACAAGAATGTGGAGACCGCCCGCTTTGACGGCAAGCCCGTGCTGTTTGCCCGGGTAGATGACGGCATCCACAAGCCCGAAGAGCTGCTGAAAAAGGTAGCCCACGGCGAAGTTCCTGTTTATCATGCCAAGGGCGGTGCCGCCACTGCCGAGGAGGAGACCTCCGGCGACAGCTTTGGCCGCAAGGTGTACAAGGACCTGATGAACGGCGTGTCTCACATGCTGCCCTTTGTGGTGGGCGGCGGCATTATGATCGCGCTGGCCTTCCTGCTGGACGATTACACCATCGACCCCTCCAACTTTGGCATGAACACTCCCATCGCCGCCTTCTTCAAGACGGTGGGCAGCGCCGCCTTTGGCTACATGCTTCCCATTCTGGCAGGCTTCATCGCCATGTCCATCGCCGACCGTCCCGGCCTGGCCGTGGGCTTTGCGGGCGGCGTGCTGGCCATGAACGGCACCAACTTTGCAGGCCTTGCCAATGGTGAGACCACCGGCATTTCCGGCGGCTTCCTGGCCGCTCTGCTGGCCGGTTTCGTGGCCGGTTATGTGGTCGAGTTCCTGAAAAAGATCACCGAAAAGCTCCCCGCCAGCCTGAACGGCATCCGCCCCATGCTGATCTACCCGCTGGGCGGCATCCTCATCATCGGTGCCGTGATGTGCGGCATCAACCCGGTCATGGGCATGATCAACACCGCCATGACCAACTGCCTCAACGCCATGGGCGGCACCTCCAAAGTCCTGCTGGGTGCCATCGTTGCCGGTATGATGAGCATTGACATGGGCGGCCCCTTCAACAAGGCTGCCTACGTCTTTGGCACTGCCGCACTGGCCTCCGGCAACTATGAGGTCATGGCTGCAGTCATGGTGGGCGGCATGGTTCCTCCCATCGCGATCGCCCTCTCCACCACCTTCTGCCCCAAGAAGTGGACTCCTGACGAGCGCCGCAACGGCATCGTGAACTACGTCATGGGCCTGTGCTTCGTCACCGAGGGTGCCATCCCCTACGCCGCCACCGACCCGCTGCGCGTCCTGCCCAGCTGTGTGGCCGGTGCCGCGCTGGCCGGTGCTCTCTCCATGACCTTCGGCTGCGCCCTGCGCGCTCCCCACGGCGGCATCTTCGTGTTCCCCGTGGTCGATCATGCCCTGCTCTACTGCGTGGCTCTGGCCGCTGGCAGCGTGGTGGGTGCCGTGATCCTGAGCCTGCTCAAGAAGAACCGCACCGACGCTGCCTGATCTGCCATTCTCCTTCTTCCTTTACCATATAAAAAGGGCCCGTCTGCGCGCACCAAAATGCGGCAGGCGGGTCCTTTCGTGTTTATCCCTTGATGATCCGGAGCAGGGTCTTGTCCAGCTGGATGGTGCGGTTCCATGGGTTCAGGATGATGCCCTGGATCTCCGGCACCTGCAGTGCGGCATCCAACAGCTTTTCAAGCTCCACCAGAAAGGTGGACTGCACCGCTTCCGCGCCCTTCATCTCCTCTTCAAAGCTGGTAAAGGCATACCACCAGCTAGCCCCATCGGCCGTGCGGAGGGCCCGCAGCTGCATCTGCTCACCGGCCGGGTTCGGCTCCACCGCCACCACGACCTGTCCGTTTTCCCGCATCCTCCGCCGGATCACGGTCAGGGTATGCGCCAGCTGCTCCTGTGTAGGCTCCTGCTGTAACTGGCAGACCGCCTGTTCGATCTTTTCGTTGCCGTTCAGGCCCTCGTCCTTCTTCTGTGCCATAAGCTCTCCCATTCTTTTTGTTGTATTTTATGCTTGTATTATATCCGGACTTTACGAAAAATGGAAGCGCAGGCCAGAGATTCTTTCTTTTTTCGTCTGCTTTCGGGTGTTTTTTCAAAAATCGGTAGCCCCCGCCCCGAAAAAGTGTTACAATGTTTTCGTCTGGTATCATTTCAGAAACGACAGGACGCGCCGTTTTCCGTGAGCCGTTTTGTCGGAATGGGAGAGATAAGTCAATGAAACGAATCCTTCGTTCTGCCGTCAGTCTGCTGCTGTGCGCCGCCGTGGCGCTGGGCGGCACTGCCTGCGGCCGAAGCAAGCTGCCCACCACCATCACGATCTGGACCTATTACAACGGCGATCAGCTGGAATGCTTCAACCAGCTGGTGGAGCAGTTCAACTCCACCGTGGGCAAAGAGAAGAACATCCGAGTCGAAAGCTCCAGTCAGGGCAGCGTGAACGACCTGGAGACCAGCGTGCTGGCCGCCGCCAAGGGCAAGGTGGGTGCCGAAAAGCTCCCCAACATCGTCTCCTCCTACGCGGACACCGCCTTTACGCTGGATCAGATGGGCCTTGCCGTTGACCTGAGCCCCTACCTGACCGAAAAAGAGAAGTCTGCCTATATCGCCGGTTTTCTCGAGGAGGGCGACCTGATGAACAACGGGGAGCTCAAGGTCTTTCCCATAGCAAAGTCCACTGAGCTGCTCTACCTGAACGTCACCGACTTTGTCCCCTTTGCCGAGGCCACGGGCGTGACCTATGCGGATCTTTCCACCGTGGAGGGGCTGAACGAGGCCGCACACAAATACTACGACTGGACCGATGCCCAGACGGCTGCGCCCAACGACGGCAAGGCCCTGTATGGCCGCGACGCGCTGACCAATTACCTGCTCTGCGGCGCACAGGAACTGGGTACGACCATCTTTGATGCCGAGAACGGCGTGATGACCCTGCGCTTTGACAAGCCGACCCTCCGCAAGCTGTGGGATAACTACTATGTCCCCTACATCAAGGGCTGGTGCAGTGCCAGCGGCAAGTTCCGCAGCGACGATATCAAGATCGGCAGCCTGCTGGCCTATGTCGGTTCCTCCTCCAGCGCTTCCTTCTTCCCCACCCAGGTGCTGACCAGCGACACCGAGAGCCACGGCATCGAGATGGCCGCGCTGCCCTGCCCCAGCTTTGCAGGCTGTGAGCCGGTGGCCGTCCAGCAGGGGGCCGGCATGGTAGTCATCCCGGGCACCGAGGACGAGATCAGCGCCTGCGTTGCCTTCCTGAAATGGTTCACCCAGCCGGAAAACAACCTGCAGTTCTCGGTGCAGTCCGGCTATATGCCCGTGACCTATGCCGCCAACAGCATATCTGCCCTTGAGAACAGCGGCCTGACGGTCTCCGAGCGCATCCACAAGGTGCTGAGCCTGTCCATTGATGCCATCGATCGCAGCAAGCTCTACACCACCCATGCCTTCCCGGATGCCCTGCGCGCCCGCAATACCCTGCAGTACGCGCTGGAGGACCGTGTCACTGCCGACCGTGCCACGGTGCTGGAGCGGCTGGCTGCCGGGCAGACCCCCGAGGAAGCCGAAGCCGAGTTCCTGACCGATGCCTATTTTGATGCCTGGTACGACCAGACTCTGGCCGCTCTCAGCGCCTTTGCGGGCTGAGATGCCCTTGGAACAACCACAAAAGGAGAGACCCTCAGATGCAGAACCGCAAGCCGCACAGCCAGAAGGCCCCTCAGACGGGCCATTCTATCTTCGGCACCATCCTTTTCTCCCTGCTGGCTGTGCTGGCGGTGGAGTTCCTGCTGCTGACCTTTGCCGTCCACGCCACCCGGCTTGGCCCCCAGCTGAACCAGAACGCCGAGGATATCCTTGCCATGCAGGTGGACAACCGCAGCCGGTATCTTCAGTCCATCTTCCACGATGCACAGGAGCTGACCAGCCTTTCCGATGCCATCAATGGCCTGACCCAGCAGCTTCTGGACGAGGGAGAGATCAGCCTGAGCACGCTGGACAGCAGCAGCGACGCGGCCTATCCCCTGCTGGAAGCCGCCGCGCCGGAGCTCATCAGCACCCTGCGCATCAAGTCGGTGACCGGCGTGTTCCTTATCCTGAACACCCATGATCTGGATAAGCGGAAGCAGGACAGCCTCATGCCCGCCATCTACCTGCGGGATCTCGACCCGGATGCCGCTCCCTCCCAGCGCAACGCCGACCTGACCTTTGTGCGGGCACCGGCCCAGCTGGTGCAGTCCCTCTCCATTGCCACGGACAACAGCTGGGCTCCCACCATCCGTTACCGGGCACTGGGAAACCGTGGCTTCCTTTATCCCCCTTTCCAGGCCGCCTATAAAGACGGAGCCAGCCTTGCTGCCTCCGATTATGGCCACTGGACCTCACAATCCTATCTGGTGCCCGGGGACACCCACGAGGCCATTGCCTACAGCCAGCCCCTGATCCTGCCGGACGGCACCGTTTACGGCGTGATCGGCGTGGAACTGCTGGCCGACTACCTGTGGGAGAACCTGCCCTGCTCTGAGCTGCAGAACAACGGCACCTATTTCCTTGCCACGACCGATACGGAGGAGCTCTCTGCCTCTGAACTGCAGCTGCGTCCGGTGCTCCGTTCCCACTGCGACGGGCAGCCGGGTTCTGCGGACGAAAGCCTTACGCTGCGCCTCCACAGTGCCCATACCCACCGCTACCTCTTCAGCAATGCCCTCTACATTGCTTCGGTCTCCCCCTTGAACCTCTACAGCCGGAACGCCCCTTTCTCGGGCAAGCACTGGCTTCTCGTGGGCTCCGTTCCCGCGGTGCAGCTCTTTGCTTTCGCCCAGCGGCTGAAGCAGCTGTTCTCCTTCATCATGCTGATCACGCTGGCCGTTGGCTTTGTTTGCAGCTGGCTGATCAGCAGGCGGCTGGCCCGGCCCGTTGCCAAGCTCTCGGCCGAGGTAGCCGCTGCCGAAGCGGATTCCTCCGCCATCCCGCATCTGTCCGCCACCGGCATCAGGGAGCTGGATCAGTTCTCCTCTGCCTTTACCCAGCTGAGCAAAGACATGCTGGACTCCTCCACCCGCTTTTTGCGCATTATGAAATTGGCCAGTGCGGAGCTGGGCGGCTATGAGCTGCGCGATGACAGCGTTTATGTGACCGATAACTTCTTCTCCATGCTGGGCCTTGCACAGGAGCAGCCAGATCCGCTCACGCCAAAGGCTTTCCGCGCCCTGATGGGCACACTGGAGCAGCGGTGGTTCTACCGCCTGTCCCCGGCCAACAACAAGGTCTTTGCCATCCCCCAGCCCGACGGCAGCACCCACTACATCACCCTGCGCATCACCCATATCCTGGGCGAAAGCGTCTCCGAGGTGGGTCTGGCTGAGGATATGACCACCACGGTGCTGGAGCAGCAGCGCATTGAGCACGAGCGCGATTACGACACCCTGACCGGCCTGTACCGCCGCCGTGCCTTTGACCGCGCCTGTGACGCGCTGTTCCAGCAGCCCGAAAAGCTGGGCTGTGCTGCCCTGCTGATGATGGATCTGGACAACCTCAAGCAGATCAACGACACCTACGGCCACGACTGGGGCGACCAGTACATCCGCCAGACCGGCCAGTGCTTTGCGGCCAACACGCCCGCCAGCACCATCTGCTCCCGCCTTTCGGGCGATGAATTCCTGATCTTCTTCTATGGCTATCCGGATCAGGCACAGCTCCGCGCCCAGCTGGAGCTGCTGAGTGCCGCCCTGCAGCGCAGCGTGTCCATCCTGCCCAACGGCAAGCAGCTGCACATCAGCATCTCGGGCGGCATTGCCTGGTACCCCACGGACGGCCACGACCTGCTTACCCTGAAAAAATATGCCGACTTTGCCATGTATCAGGTCAAGCATTCCCACAAGGGCCGCATGTGTGATTTTGATATCGGCAGCTACCATCAGGAGGCATACGCCGCCCAGACCCAGCAGGACTTTGAGCGCCTGCTGCAGGAGGAGCTGGTGTCCTACCACTTCCAGCCCATCTACTCTGCCCGCAGCGGCCGGATCGCAGCCTACGAGGCCCTCATGCGGGTCGATCTGCCCACCCTGCACTCCCCCGCTCAGGTCATGCAGCTGGCCCATGAGACAGGCCGCCTGTATGAGATCGAACGGATCACTGTGTTCCATTCCAGCGAGATCTTCCAGCGCATGCAGGCACAGGGCCTGCTCCAGAGCGATGCCCTGCTCTTCATCAACTCCATCGCCAATGTCAGCCTGACGGTTGAGGATGTGGAGGAATATGCTCAGCGCTACCCCGAGCTGCTCAAGCGGCTGGTGGTGGAGATCACCGAACAGGAAGATCTGGACCGCGCATGTCTGGAACGGAAGCGGAACGTTCCGGGCTTCTCCGGCTCCTTTGCGCTGGATGACTACGGCAGCGGCTACAGCAACGAGCTGAACCTGCTGGAGCTCTCGCCCCGGTATATCAAGATCGACATTTCCATTGTGCGCGGGATCGACACCGACCGTGATAAGCAGCAGATCGTCTCCAACATTGTGGCTTATGCCCATGCCCGCAGTATGCAGCTCATCGCCGAGGGCATTGAGACCGAGGCCCAGCTGCGCACCGTCATCGGTCTGGGCGTGGACCTGCTGCAGGGCTACTACCTCAGCCGCCCCGCCGCAGTGCCCGCCCCCATTGCACCGGCAGCCCAGGCGGTGATCGACCAGCTCGAACACCAGCGATTCAATCCTCTCGGTTTATGATCTTTCCGGCTCCCCTGTGGGGGAGCCTTTTGTGACCCCATTCAGAGAAAGGAGACACGATGAACCACGAATCCAGTTCCGCTCTCCCCGCCGCCATCCGGGTGCGGGGCGCGCGGGTGCACAACCTGAAGAACATCGACGTAGATGTGCCGCTCCACAAGATCGTCGGCATTGCGGGCGTGTCCGGTTCCGGCAAGTCCTCGCTGGCGCTGGGTGTCCTCTACGCCGAGGGCTCCCGCCGCTATCTGGAGGCCCTTTCCACCTATACCCGCCGCCGGATGACCCAGGCCGAAAAAGCACAGGTGGACGAGATCCGCTATGTTCCCGCCGCACTGGCCCTCCACCAGCGGCCCGGCGTGCCCGGAATGCGTTCCACCTTTGGCACCATGACCGAGCTTTTGAACAGCCTGCGCCTGATGTTCTCCCGGCTGTCCCACTACCCCTGCCCCAGCTGCGGCTGCATGGTGCCGCCCAGCCTGAACATTGCGGCCGAGATCCCGCTCTACTGCCCCCGGTGCGGCGCGCAGGTGCCGGTGCTGGGCGCGGAGCAGTTCGCCTTTAACAGCACCGGAGCCTGCCCAGACTGCGAGGGCACCGGCATCGTGCGGGTGGTGGACGAATCCACTCTGGTGCCGGACGAGAGCCTTTCCATCAACGAGGGCGCGGTGCTGCCCTGGCAGACCCTGATGTGGTCGCTGATGAAGGAGATCGCCGAAAAGATGGGTGTGCGCACCAACGTCCCTTTCCGGGAGCTGACCCCGGAAGAGCGCGACATGGTGTTCCACGGCCCCGCCAAAAAAGTGCACCTGCTCTACCAGAACAGCAAGACCGGCGCGGCCGGCGAAATGGATTTCACCTACTTCAACGCCGTTTATACCGTGGAGAACGCTCTTGCCAAGGTGACGGATGAAAAGGGCATGAAGCGGGTGGAGCGGTTCCTGAAGCAGGGCCCCTGCCCCGCGTGCGGCGGCTCCCGCCTGAACGCCGCGGCCCGGGCTCCCCGGCTGCGGGGCATCGGGCTGGCCGATGCCTGCCGCATGACGCTGGACACGCTGGTGCAGTGGGTGGAGGGGGTGCCCGCCTCCCTGCCCGTGGAGATGCGCCCCATGGCTGAGAGCATCTGCGAGTCCTTTCAGGCCACCGCCGCCCGCCTGCTGGATCTGGGGCTGGGCTACCTCTCCCTTGACCGGGAGGCTGCCACCCTTTCCACAGGGGAGCGCCAGCGGGTGCAGCTGGCCCGCTCGGTGCGCAACCGCACCACCGGCGTGCTCTATGTGCTGGACGAGCCCTCCATCGGCCTGCACCCCTCCAACATCGAGGGCCTGCGGGGCGTGATGCACGATCTGATCGCGGATGGCAACTCCATTGTGCTGGTGGATCACGACACTGAGATCCTGCGGGATGCCGACTGGCTCATTGAGATGGGCCCCGGTGCCGGTGAAAACGGCGGCACCATCCTGACGCAGGGCACTGTGGAGCAGGTAACCCAAAGCCCGGCCTCCCGCATCGGGCCCTTCCTTGCCGACCTGCACACCCTCTCGGCCCGCACCCGCACCCCGGAGGCGGAGCTCTTTGCGCTGGGCACCATCACCCTGCGCACCCGGGCCATCCACACCGTCAAGCCGCTGGAAGTCCGGCTGCCCAAGGGGCGGCTCATTGCGGTGACCGGCGTGTCCGGTTCCGGCAAGACCACGCTGGTGCTGGAAAGCCTGATCCCCGCGCTGGAGGCCGCCGCCAAGGGCGAAGCTCTGCCCGCCCATGTGGAAAGCATCGATGCACCGGGCATTGCGCAGGTCAAGCTCATTGACGCAACGCCCATCGGCATCAACGTGCGGTCCACGGTGGCCACCTATGCCAATGTCCACGATGAACTGCGCAAGATCTACGCCCGCTCTCCCCTTGCCAAGGAGAAGGGCTACAAGGCGGGCGATTTTTCCTACAACACGGGCAGCCTGCGCTGCCCCGGCTGTGACGGCACCGGCACCATCAGCCTGGACATCCAGTTCCTGCCGGATGTGGAGATCACCTGCCCGGATTGCGGCGGCTCCCGCTACCAGAAGGATGCCGCCGCCCTCTACCGCACCCGGAAGGACGGCACCCAGGCCGAGAGCCTGCCCCGCCTGATGGAGATGAGCGTGGACGAAGCCCTTGCCGCCTGTGCCGACCTCAAGCTGGTGGCCAGCCGGCTGCAGACCCTTTCCAGCCTGGGGCTGGGCTACCTGACTCTGGGCGAGGCCACGCCCAGCCTTTCGGGCGGGGAGGCCCAGCGGCTCAAGCTCGCCAGCGAGATGGGCAAAGGGCAGGCTGACACCGTGTTTGTATTCGACGAGCCCACCATCGGGCTGCACCCGCTGGACGTGCGCACCCTGCTGGGCGTATTCCAGCGTCTCATTGACAGCGGGGCCACTGTGGTGGTCATTGAGCACGATCTGGATGTGATCCGCAACGCCGACTATCTCGTGGACCTTGGCCCCGGCGGCGGCGAAAGCGGCGGACGCATCGTGGCCTGCGGCACACCGGAGCAGGTGGCCGCCGATCCCGCCAGCATCACCGGAAAATATCTGCACCTGTAAACCAAGAGGGAGAGCCCCGCAAGGAGCTCTCCCTCTTACTATTTTATTCTGCCTTTTTCGGGTAGCGGACGAGGTCATACAGCGTGCCGCCCGGCCCCAGGTCGCGCGTACCGTAAAGTTTCATGCCCAGGTGGACATACTTATCGCACTTGGATTTTGCATCGGTGTCCAGCACCACGGGAATGCCCAGCCGGTCGCCTTCGGCAAAGGCAAGATCCATGACCTTGTGCATATAGCCCTGCCCCTGATAAGCTTCCCGCACGCAGACCATGCCCACATAGATGCAGGGCTTTTTCTCCTTATTCAGCACATCTTCCAACGAGGGCCCGGCCTTGGAGAGCATCCGTGCAAAGTGAAACAGCTCCCCCAGGCTCATGGATTGTAGCATCCCCCGCAGCAGGATCCGCGCCGCCTTGAAACTGACCTTCTGCCCCGGCAGCTTGTAGGCGCAATGTAGCCCTCGCCACGCTCACTGGTGGTGTGCAGAAAGCCGTCTGTCAGCACGCACCGCACAAAGCCGCAGATGTAGGTCACAACCGCTTCCTTGTCACGGAACCAGCTGGCCATGCCCTTTTCTTCGCCGTAATCATAATAGCCAAAGGCGTGGCCAATGTCCTGGATGTGCTGCTCACTGATCTCTTTTACCAGCATAAACTTCCTCCTCATTTCTCCCTGCACCCGGGCTTTTCTGCAGAGCTGAGTACGAGTTATATAAAACTAACTGAAGTATAGCATAGCTGTGAAGCGATTGCAAGGTGGGGTCGCGTTTTCTCGTGAGTAAAAAGACCCCCGGAAAGAACAGCCTTTTGCGCCTCTGTTCTTCCCAGGGGTTATAATTATACTTTTTTGTATCAGACTGCAACTCGACCTTCAGCCCTGCCCTGCGAAATATAATGCTCGTAGTATTTTACGTTGTCATCGCCAAACACTGCCACCAAATCAGGGTTGTTCGCCTTATAGGCGCTTAGGTTGAATCCCGCGCTTCCCTGTCGGCCTTCCTTCATGCCGCTGGTAACAAAGTGCTCGAACAAGGCTTTCTGGTTTGCGCCATACTGTGCCGCCAAATCCGGATTGCAGTTAAGGTAATCCTGATAATTGTAAACGGCCTGATACTGGGCTAGTTGCTGGGCAAAAGGAGGATTTTGAAGCTGCATTCCCCGATACACAGACTCCGGATTATTGACCACTTCCGTACTTCCATCCATATAGGTTATAACAGCTTTATCAACTTTGATGGAATAAATGACCGTTCCATACCACCCACTGTAATCAAATCCGCACCATCTATCCGACATTGCATTTTGGATTTCGTTCTCAGTTAAATATGTACAGCTATAGATATTGTCCAAGTCTGGCTGAACAAAAAAATTCCCATACGAATCCTGATATACTTTTCGCAAGTCATCATTTCCTATTGATACAAAGTAATCTGTTTCTCTATAAAGCTTAAAAGGACAGTCATCCGGAACTCCATATTTTACGTTTAAATCGTAATACGGCTCTCTCCGAACCTCAAACGGCTGATCAGGTCCAACCGATGTTAATTTGTTTGTTGCCGCGCCCGGAATCTTATCTCCAACGCGATTATATGCTGTTGTATACCAATCCACATACTTAATTGCTTTATTGGAATTATTGCGATAATACAGTGTTGGGGAATGGACATAGGTATTCCCCCATGTTACTCGCATCGTTATAAGTTCTACGCTGGGCTTCACCGCAAAGGCCGAAAGGCAAAAGAACGTACACAGCATCAACGCTGTACAAAAAAGAGCGGTTGCTTTCTTTTTCATTACAATTCCTCCTTTTTGACGATTCATGACTTCTTTTAATTCCAGTATACAATCTTTCCATATATTGTCAAGAGAGAAAATGCTTTCCGTCAGCAAAAAAGAGGAGCCCCGCCGTTTAGCGAAGCCCCTCTGAAAAGTGCATCTTAAATTTTAGGTATCCTGCAGTTCCCCGCGGCTGGCAGCCTTGAGGTAAGCAAAGATGAAGCCGTCCAGATCACCATCCATCACGGCATCGACATTGCCGGTCTCGTAGTTGGTGCGGTGATCCTTGACCATGGTGTAGGGCATGAACA